>Ga0256406_1005752_pt1 | contig 12977 bp, 11 predicted proteins | sample RumenRJG_03DNA_FD_185986 | JGI IMG/M metagenome (GOLD analysis project Ga0256406, IMG submission 185986) | Bovine rumen microbial communities from Lethbridge, Alberta, Canada - RJG_03 | ecosystem: Host-associated > Mammals > Digestive system > Stomach > Rumen | place: Canada: Alberta | collected...
GTGTGGGTGTTCCGCGGTACGCCGCTGCTTGTGCAACTGTTCGTGATCTTCTTCGGTTTGCCGTCGATCGGCGTGACCATCCCGGCGATTCCCTCCGCCGTCATCGCGTTCTCACTCAATGTGGGCGCGTACGCGTCCGAAACCCTGCGTGGGGCGATTGAAGCAGTGCCGCGCGGACAGTTCGAGGCCGGGTATGCAACGAATATGTCATACGTGACCATCATGCGGCGCATCGTGCTGCCGCAAGCGTTCCGATCGGCGTTCCCCGCACTGTTCAACACGTTTATTTCGCTGGTCAAGGACACGTCGCTTGCGGCGAATATCACCGTGGTCGAGATGTTCATGACCGCGCAGCGCATCACCGCCGTGTATTACGAGCCGCTTGCACTCTATCTTGAGGTCGGGGTCATCTACCTGCTGTTCTGCACGGTGCTCACTTGGGTGCAGCACTGGTGCGAACGGCGACTGGCGGCGCACAGCTGATTGCGGGACCGCGGGACGATGTGAGGCGGTCGGGCCGGGCTGATGCGGCTGGGCGGGTTGACGTGGCAGGCGGAACTGGCTTTGCTTGCGGGGACGGCTTTTTGTCTGCGGGACTGGCGAGGCCAGTTGGGCTGGCACAGTCGGCGGAACTGACACGGCCTGCGGAACTGTCTGTTTTGCGCGGACTGCGAACCTTGGAATCAAACAGATGCAACCGACGCTGACATGCCATAGCATAGGCAACCAATGCGCGGGGCGAACGGACGGGAGCCTCGGCAATCATAAGCAACGAAAGAAGGAACCATGAGCGATATCAACGTGTACGGCGCAAGCTGGTGCGGCGACTGCAAGCGGGCCAAGGAGGCGCTGAACCGCTTCGGAGCGGCGTTCGACTGGCACGACATCGAGCAGGAGGACGGCGCCGCCGACAAGGCCGTCGAAATCAGCGGACAGAAGCACATCCCGGTCGTCCAGTATGCGGACGGATCGTTCCAAGTTGAGCCGTCGGCAAACGACATCAAAGCGAAACTGCAGGAGCTGGGCGCGCTGCCTGCCGAAGCATAAGTTCCCTCGAGCCGCTCTTCCCACAGTGATAACGCAGCTGCGGGAAGAGCGGCTTGTCACAAGCGCTGACCTACCGCAGTCCCAGCCATTTGCGTACTTCCTTGGCGATGACCGGCGTGGCGGTCGCGGCATGGTGTACAATACCGTTTGTTGCCCCTCTAGCTCAATTGGTTAGAGCAGCGTCCTTTTAAGTCGTGGGTTGTGGGTTCGAGTCCCACGGGGGGCACCACAGAGTAAATCCGGTGCATGCTGTCGAGCGTGCACCGGATTTTTGCCATTCCGTTCCATGCTCGTCGCACCAGCCGTTATTCGTGGCGTATCCTGCCCGGTTTTGCAGGGATATTCGGCTTTTACGCGTGGTGGATGTGCATCACACGTACCATCGACCGGACCGCCGCACCTGCGTGCTGGGCGGCCAAAGCCATGTCCGACTGGTGCCGATTGAGGTCTTCGTATGCCTCGCCGCAACGATTGCTCATCGCACGCACGGCGAGGAAGGGGACGCTATTTTTGGCGCACACGTGAGCAACCGCCGCACCCTCCATCTCCTCGCAGTCGCCATGCCAGACACGGCGGGTGCGATCAAGCACATCGGGATCGGTGTTGAACTGGTCGCTGGTCGCGATGGTGCCGAGCATGTATCGGCCGGTGACGTCAGCGACCGTGTCAGCAGCGTCGGCAGCGTCGGTGTCATCGGCAGCGCTCATCTCGGCAAGCGACGGAACGCGGCGATACCCTTGCTCGTCCAGCACCCGGCAGACGAGCGCGGAAAGATGATCATCAGACGCATAGGTGTGCAGGAAGGGGTCACATTCGGCGATGATGTCGTTGTTGGTCTCCAAATACACCAGTGAACGGCCGATTACAATGTCGCCGATCTCCAACAGCGGGTTGAGACTACCCGCAATACCACTGAATATCAGGGCTTCCGGATGATATTCACAGATGAGCATCTGGGCGGCGGCACCTGCCGCAACCTTCCCCATGCCACCCACGCATACGACGACAGACACCTCGCCGAGCTGCCCGGTAACCAGATCCGTGCCATACCGCCGGCTCCGCTCGGCGCCTTGCAAGGCCTCGACAATGGGTTCAGCTTCCAGCGGCAGCGCACACAGCACCGCAACGCGATGATGAGTCTCCATACTTTCGATCGTCGGATACGGTTGCGACATTCGGCGGGGTTATTGATGCGTCCGGCGGGATCGTGCCGAATCCAGCCACTGTACGACACAGCAGTCACACTGCGGACAGTTTTTCACCAGACGGAACCGGGTTCCTGCTATATCTTCACGCTGTGCGACTCATCAGTCACACAGCGGAGTAATTGCTCTACGGCACGACTCGAATCCGCAGGTATCCGTCAGCTGTGCGGTCAAACGGTCGCATAACAGGGGGGTATCTCATCGAACATCACCGCCCTCACCATCACGCTCGCCAGTCCGCCGCAATCGATACGCCAGTCGTGAAATCCGCATCATACCGCGGACAATCGCTTGGCTCGTGACCCCCGGCAAGTACGATGGAGGCATGAGCAACACACCAACCTGGACCAACCCGCTGCGCGACCCGCGCGACCTGCGTCTTCCGCGCATCGCCGGCCCATGCAGCCTGGTGATTTTCGGCGTGACCGGTGATCTGGCTCAGAAGAAGCTCCTGCCAGCCGTATACGACCTGGCAAACCGCGGCCTGCTGCCGCCAAGCTTCGGACTGACCGGCTTCGCCCGCCGCGACTGGACCAACGAGCATTTCATCGAATTCGTCAAAACAGCAGTCAAAGCCCGTTGCCGCACCCCGTTCAAGGAATCCACGTGGGAGAACCTCGCCAAGGGCATCCGCTTCGTACAAGGCACTTTCGACGATCCCGCCGCATTCGAACGGCTGAGCAACACCGTGCAGGAGCTTGACCGCGACCGCGGCACGCAAGGCAACCACGCTTTCTACATGTCAGTCCCACCGCGCGCGTTCCCGCTGGTTTCCAAGCAACTCGCCGCATCCGGCCTGTCACGCTCCACCGAGGGCGCGTGGCGTCGCGTGATCATCGAGAAGCCGTTCGGCCATGACCTGGAAAGCGCCCGCGAGCTTGACCGCGTGGTGTCCGAGGTTTTCGACCCGAGCTCGGTGTTCCGCATCGACCATTATCTCGGCAAGGAAACCGTGCAGAACATTCTCGCACTGCGATTCGCGAACGAGATGTACGAGCCGATCTGGAATTCGAACTACGTGGACCACGTGCAGATCACGATGGCCGAGGATATCGGCATCGGCGGCCGCGCCGGCTACTATGACGGCATCGGCGCCGCACGCGACATCATCCAGAACCATCTGCTGCAGCTCATGGCGCTCACCGCGATGGAGGAGCCGGTCAGCTTCTCCGCGCAGGATCTGACAGCCGAGAAAACCAAAGTGCTCTCCGCCATCCGCCTGCCCAAGGATCTGCGTACCAATACGGCTCGCGGCCAGTACGCTCGCGGCTGGCAGGGCTCGCACGAGGTGGTCGGCTATCTGGACGAGAAAGGCATCGACAAGTCAAGCACCACGGAAACGTATGCGGCGATTCGTCTTGACGTGGACACCCGTCGTTGGGCCGGCGTCCCGTTCTACCTGCGTACCGGCAAGCGTCTGGGCAAGCGTGTCACTGAAATCGCCGTCGTGTTCAAGCGCGCCCCGCACCTGCCGTTCGAGCAGACCGCGGTCCGCGAGCTGGGCAGCAATGCGGTCGTGATTCGCGTGCAGCCGGATGAGGGCGTGACCATGCGGTTCGGCGCGAAAGTCCCCGGCGGCTCCGCGATGGAAGTGCGCGACGTGTCCATGGACTTCAGCTATGGCCGTTCCTTCACCGAAAGCTCCCCGGAAGCCTACGAACGCCTGATTCTTGACGTGTTGTTGGGCGATCCGCCGCTATTCCCGACCACGGAGGAAGTGGATCTGAGCTGGAAGATCCTCGATCCGATTGAACAATTCTGGTCGACGCTCGGCCAGCCGCAGCCGTACCGTGCCGGCACGTGGGGCCCGGCGGAAGCCGATGAGATGCTGGCCCGCGACAGCCGCCATTGGAGGATGCCATGATTATCGACCTGCCAAATACTCGAACCCGCGAAATCTCCGCGAAAATCGACGAGCTGCATGAGGAACGCGGCGAGTCGGCGACCGGGCGCGTACTCACGCTGCTGATCCGTACCGACGACGCCGAGCTTGAGAACTCGCTGGAAGTCGCGAATGCGGCAAGCCGTGAGCATCCCTGCCGTGTGATCGCAATCGTGCCGAATACTCATGTGAATATCGCTTCCGGCGCGACCGATGCCGACGGCGAGAGCTCCGATGCCGACGCGGCCGACGAATCCAATCTCGACGCACAAGTGCGATTCGGCGCGGACGCCGGCGCCGGCGAAGTGATTGTGCTTCGCCCGCGCAACGGCTTGGTCAATCACCTCGATACGCTCGTCATCCCGCTGCTCGTGCCGGACGCGCCGGTTGTGGCCTGGTGGCCGACGAATCCGCCGTCCAACCCGTCCAAGGACCTGCTAGGCGCCATGGCGTCCAGCCGCATCACCGACGCGATGCGTTCCAGCAACCCGGAAGCCACGATCGAACGGCTCCGCCGCAACTGGTCCGCCCAAGATGTGGACCTGTCGTGGACACGCCTGACCGTGTGGCGCGCCATGCTCGCCTCCATGGTCGACCAGCCGCCGCACATCCCGATCGCGCACGCCCGCGTCACCGCGCCGAGCGATTTTCTGCCCGCGGACCTGCTGCGCGCATGGCTGCGGCTCAAGCTCAACGTTCCGGTTGATTTTGATGCCGACGAGAACGCGGAGGCGGTCACGGGTGTGTATCTGACCCGCGAGGACGGCGGCGTGCTGTCGTTGGAACGCCCGCACGAGGACCAGTCGATCATCAGCGTTCCCGGGCAGACCCCGCAGCCGATCAGCGTGCCGGTGCGCACGCTCGAGGACTGCCTGACCGAGGAACTGCGCCGCATGGACCCCGACGAAGTCTACGCGGATGTCATCAACAAGGGTTGGGACCTGATCTCGCACTAAGCCAGGCGGATTGGCGGCCCGGACCTGAATACCGGACCCGGATGCCGGCAATCTGGCTGTTTGGATATCACAGCAGCAACGCGACGCCCGGCTGGACGGCGCCGATTGGGAATTGCTTCCCGATTGGTGTCACACAGCCGGGCGTTGTTGATGTCGTTGACGTTTGTAGCCTTTCAACTCGGTTATCAGGCGCCGATACACTTCGGGTATGGTGTCGGCTTTGCTGCGGGCATGGCGTCGGTCATGATTCGGCGGGCGAAGGGGGCGAAGGTGACGCCATGGATGTGTTCGGGCAGCGTATGGTTCTCCTTTGACTGATTTGCGCTTGTCATGCATCGTCGGGTTGATGCGGTTGCGTTCATGACAATCCCAGCATAACCGCTTAAGTTATGGCGACAAGCCGGAAGCGGCCGCGACGTACGATAATTTCCACGGCAACATATCCACAACGACTATGCTGTCAAGAAGATACGTACTCGCAAGATACGCACTGACTCAGGAGGAATCATGGCCCAACGCACACTCGTGGTATACCCGACCAAAGACGCGGTCGCCCAAGCGGGAGCGCAACGGCTGCTGCTCGCCATCGCCGACATGCTCGGCGAACGGCTCGACGGCGACAAAACCCGCAACCGTGTCGACGTGGCGCTCACCGGAGGCTCGGACACCATCAAAGCGTTGGAATACATGGCATCCAACCCGTTGACCGACACAATCGACTGGGCGCGCGTGCACCTGTGGTGGGCGGATGAACGGTTCGTCGCCGCCAACGATAACGATCGCAACGCGCTGCAGGCACGCCGCATGCTGCTCGACCGGCTGGTTGCCGATGGGCGGCTCCCTGAGTCCAACATCCATGAGATGGCCGCAGATACGCGCAACGCTGCGGATATCGCTGCTGCCGACGATGCGACGACCGATGCGCTGCTCGACAAGGCGGCGCGCGCGTACGAACGCGAGCTGATCAGCGAACTTGGAGCCGTACCGGTGATGGATATCGCCGTGATGGGCATGGGCCCGGACGGTCATTACGCATCACTGTTCCCCGGGCATACCGAGGTGTCCATCGCAGACCGACTGGTCGTCGGCGTGAACCACTCCCCCAAGATGCCGCCGCTGCGACTGAGCATGACCGCGCCGCTGCTCGCCCAGACGCGCCGCATGTGGTTCCTGACCGCCGGCGCCGGAAAAGCCGACGCGCTCGCCCACGTGTTCGCCACTCGCAACGACCCGGCATGGCCCTCATCCTTCGCGGACGCCACCGGCGAACTCGTCTGGTTCACCACCCCCGACGCGGCTGCGCAACTGTAAGGCTCTTGCTTACAAACCGGCTACGCTGAAGGCTACGAGCGAAGCCGGTTTGTAAAGGATTCAACATCTCGATTCAGAAGGCGCAAATCACGAGTTTTTCAGATTTCAGTATGGAAAACTCGGCGGAAAAGACAGATTCCTGAAGAAATTGAGGAATCGGGATGGCCGCCCGTACGACCGGTTTCACAAGAACCGCGGAATTCCAACGATTTCGGGATATGCGTTTGCGACGGCATGGGCGCGGAATCTGCAATAGTCCGTCGGATGGCGTTCAGACGCGAGATGTTTAGACTTTTCTCTAAACATCTCGCGGCGAGGGGGCGGAATCGAAAGATATTGGGATTATTGAGATTGGCTGCTGGACATCGAGCGCCCTGTACTGGAACGGGATGTGGCTGGACAAATTGCCAAGACCGACGCGGGAGTTCTGTTATGAATCGTCTCGAGGGCAGCAAACTCACGGATGTGCATGGGAGTTTAGCGCGAAAGCATGAATCTGGCGGAGTTCTCCCCAAAACGGCTTTGAGGCCGATTTTTGAGAATCGCGGAATTCCAACGTTCTTGTTGGGAAATCATGCATGAGAATGCCGGATTCTCGTAAACTCCCGCGTCCGGCACGGGAGTTTAGTGAGGAATTACCGAAATCAGCATAAACTCCCGCAGAATCTGGGAGATTAGGGCACGACAAGGTCTATCAGCATAAACTCCCGGGCCAGCCAACGTTCAGCAGGCAAAACGACATCAAGACAACGCAGCCGCCGATATGCACGAGCCCCCAATTACACAAACTGGTTACGCTGAGAGACTCGTCAGCGTAACCAGTTTGGGGCATCTGATTTGCAAGGGCGCGGCCCGGCTGAAATCACGCAGTGATTTCGGGACGGCCCGGCTCGCCTCCGGCCCTGCAATTACGGACCGGCCTACGGCCGGACCCAACGCTTACTGCGGTGCGCAATACAGCGCACCGCAGCCGAGCCTTGCGACAGCCCACCGGGCTGTCGCAGTCGTCCTGAAATCACGCTGTGATTTCAGGACGGCCCGGCTCGGCCCACAACGTGTGGAAGGCGCCGGGCTGGTCGGTGCGGCCGTAGGTGTGGGCGCCGAAGAAGTCACGCTGGCCTTGAATCAGGGCGGCGGGCAGACGGTCGGAACGCAGACCATCATAGTAGGACAGTGAGCTGGCGAACGCCGGGGTCGGCATGCCGTTCAGCGCAGCCTTGGCGACCACACGACGCCACGAATCCTGCGCCTTGGCGATCGCATCCTTGAAATACGGAGCGAACAGCAGCGAAACATCAGCCTCGCCGGATTCAAAGGCCTCAGCCACACGGTTGAGGAACTGCGCGCGGATGATGCAGCCGCCACGCCAAATCCGCGCCACCGCAGCCAAATCAATATTCCAGCCGTACTCCTTGGCACCGGCCTGAATCTCGTCGAAGCCCTGCGCATAAGCGACGATCTTCGAAGCGTACAGCGCGTGGCGAATGTCCTCGATGAACGCGGCACGCTCAGCCGGCGCGACATCAAGCTTCTGCTCAGGACCGGCGAGATGCTGCTTCTGCGCTTCGGCACGCTGCTCGGTCATGCCGGACAGACCGCGGGCGAACACCGCTTCGGCGATGCCGGTCACCGGAATCGCAAGCGACAGCGCGGTCTGCACGGTCCACGTGCCGGTGCCCTTCATGCCTGCACGGTCAACGATCACGTCCACCAGCGCCTTGCCGGTCTTCGCGTCCACCTGATGCAGTACCTCGGCGGTGATTTCAATCAGATACGAGTTCAGTTCGGTCTTGTTCCACTCTTCGAACACGTCGCCGATCTCAGCGGCGTCCATGCCTAGCCCGCGGTGCATCAGATCGTAGCTTTCCGCGATGAGCTGCATGTCCGCGTATTCGATGCCGTTGTGGACCATCTTGACGAAGTGGCCGGCACCGTTCTCGCCGATATGCGTGACGCACGGCTCACCTTCGGCGACCGCCGCGATGGACTTGAGGATCGGGCCGAGAGTCTTCCAAGATTCCTCGGTGCCGCCGGGCATGAGGGACGGGCCGTTGAGCGCGCCTTCCTCGCCGCCGGACACGCCGCAGCCGACGAAGTGAAGACCGCGAGCGCGAATCTCCTTCTCGCGGCGGATGGTGTCCTCGAAGTAGGAGTTGCCGCCGTCGACGATGATGTCGCCCGGTTCCATGGCGTCGGCGAGTTCGTTGATCACCGCGTCGGTCGGGCCGCCCGCCTTGACCATGATGATCGCGGTGCGCGGACGCTTGAGCGAGGCGACGAACTCCTCGACGGTCTTCGACGGCACGAACTTGCCTTCGCTGCCGTGCTCGTTGATGAGTTTTTCCGTGCGCTCGTAATGCCGGTTGTACACGGCGACGGTGTTCCCGTGATGCGCCAGGTTGCGGGCGAGGTTGGAGCCCATTGCCGCCAGTCCGACGACGCCGATATTTGCTGTAGCTTCTACGGCCATTACGTTACCTTTCCCAAGTCCGATGACACGTTTGGTGATACAAGCGCGGCGAATCCGCCGCCTACGCTAGCTGCCAGTCTATCGCGAGCCTTGGGCGGAGCGTCGGGACCGTTTCACGAATACGCCCTGAGCGACATCGCAGTCGGTTCCAGTGTGCGCTGTGACCTGTCAAGTCCGGATGGCGTATTTGTCGGATACCTCACATTTCATCCACCGCTCAGATTGGAATCGACAACGTCCTCACGCACCCCGGAACCGTTCTGCCGACTATGTTGAACGACCCCCGCACATCACTAGATGTAGTGGCGACACGCTCAACACGCCACTAATTGTGGTGGTTTTTCGTTTCCGTTTGGTCGTGTAGCGTTACTGTTCCGGACAACGCAACCGCAGCAACAGCAGCAACCACAGCGAGGAGGATCCATGACCGTCACCGTGTTTACCAAACCGCAATGCCAGCAATGCGAGGCGACCAAACGCCGGCTGAACGAGCGCGGCATCACATTCGAAACCGTTGATTTGAGCGAAAACCCGGAAACGCTCGCCCAACTGGTACACGCCGGATACCGACAGGCGCCTGTCGTGATCACGCCGGACGCGTCATGGTCGGGTTACCGGCCGGATCTCATCGATGAGCTCGCTGAGGCGCTCACCCCCTCGCGCACATCACTCGCCGCCGTCGGGAATCAGGCATGACCGACGCATCCATAACACCGGCAGCACCAGCGCAGGCACCGACAACACCGGAGTCGGCCACACAGCCGGCTACACCCGAGGCCGCCACAGCAACCCCAGCCGCCCCAATCCCGGCACGCCTTCCGAATACCCCGGAATCAAGCGCCACCGCCGCCCATATCGGCGCGGTCGCGTACTTCTCCTCCGCGTCGGAAAACACCGCGAGGTTCATCAAGAACTGCCACCTGCCCGAAGCCGGGCTCAACGTCTACCGCATCCCCTTGCGCCCGAAGGACGGCCCGCTCGTCGTCGACGAACCGTTCGTGATCGTCGTGCCGACGTATGGCGGCGGTGACATCTCGAAAGCCCTGCCGCCGCAGGTACGCCGTTTTCTCAATGACCGCGGCAACCGCCGGCTGCTGCGCGGGGTCATCGCGTCGGGCAACACGAATTTCGGCGACGCGTTCTGTGCGGCGGGCGACGTGATCGCCGCGAAATGCCACGTGCCGTTCCTGTATTCCTTCGAGCTGACCGGCACACCCGAAGACATGCGCAAGGTCCGAGAAGGATTACGCGACTTCTTCCTGCGGCTTTCGGATGGCAGAACCGTCTGAGCCCCAATCCCATCACCCGCAACGACATCACGCTGAATCACATCGACCAGAAAGGCCAATCATGACCGCAACCGCCACTTCACCCCAGTTCGCCATCCCGCAGGCGGCCCCCGACTATCACGCACTCAACGCGATGCTCAACCTCTACGACGACAACGGCCGCATCCGCTTCGACGCCGACCATCAGGCCGTCGACGCGTATATGCGCGACCAGGTGGAGCCGCATACCATGCGGTTCGCCTCCACCCGCGAGCGCCTCGCGTATCTGCTGGACAACAACTATTACGACCATCGCATCTTTGAGCGCTATTCGGATGATTTTCTGGACAGCTTCTACGACCACATAGAACACCAAGGCTTCACATTCGAAACCTTCCTTGGGGCGTTCAAATTCTACGCATCCTACACGTTGAAGACCTTCGACGGCTCACAGTATCTGGAGGATTTCCCGCAGCGTTGCGCCGCCGTCGCGTTGGAGCTTGCGGACGGTGACGAACAGCACGCGATCGAGTATACGGACGCCATCATTTCCGGCCGTTACCAGCCCGCCACACCGACCTTCCTGAATCTTGGCAAGGCACAGCGCGGCGAGGCGGTCAGCTGCTTCCTGCTGCGCATCGAAGACAATATGGAGTCGATTTCACGAGGCATCAACGCGGCGCTGCAATTGTCAAAGCGTGGCGGCGGCGTGGCACTCCTGCTGACGAACCTGCGTGAGGCGGGCGCCCCGATCAAACGCATCGAACACCAGTCGAGCGGCGTGGTGCCGGTTATGAAACTGCTGGAGGATTCGTTCAGCTACGCGAACCAGTTGGGCGCCCGCCAGGGTGCCGGAGCGGTGTATCTCAACGCGCATCACCCCGATATCATGCGGTTCCTCGACACGAAACGCGAGAACGCGGACGAGAAGATCCGCATCAAATCGCTGGCCCTCGGCGTGGTGATTCCGGATATCACTTTCGAGCTGGCCAAGCGTCGCGAACGCATGGCCCTGTTCAGCCCGTACGATGTGGAGCGCGTCTATGGTGTACCCTTCGCCGATATTTCGGTCACGGAACACTATGACGAGATGCTGGCGGATGACCGCATCCACAAAACGTATATCGATGCGCGTGAATTCTTCATGACGCTTGCTGAATTGCAGTTCGAATCCGGATACCCGTACATGCTGTTCGAGGACACCGTGAACCGTGCGAACCCGATCAAGGGCCGAGTGACCATGAGCAACCTGTGCTCCGAAATATTGCAGGTGCAGGAGCCAAGCACCTACCGCGAGGACCTCGGCTACGATCATGTCGGCCGCGATATCTCCTGCAATCTGGGTTCGCTCAATATCGCGAAGGCGATGGACGGCGGGCTTGCCGGCAGTGTCAAAACCGCGGTGCGTGCGCTGACGGCGGTCAGCGACCATACGCGATTGGATTGTGTGCCGTCCGTCCGCCGCGGCAATGAGGAAAGCCACGCCATCGGTCTGGGGCAGATGAACCTGCATGGCTTCCTTGGCCGTGAGGGGCTGAGGTATGGCAGCGATGAGGCACTTGATTTCACGGATATGTATTTCATGATGGTCGCCTATCACGCGTACCGCACATCGCACGCGATCGCCGTTGAACGCGGCGTACGGTTCACCGGGTTCGAAGACAGCGCGTACGCCCGCCCGTCCGGCGAGGGCAACTATTTCGACCGCTACGTGGATGGCACGTATCGCACCGAGCCGCGGACCGATACCGTGCGCAAGTTGTTCGCCCGCTTCGGCGTGGCCATCCCCTCCGCCGACGATTGGCGTGAACTGCAAACCGAAATACTGCATGACGGCATCTACAACGCCTACTTGCAAGCCGTACCGCCGACCGGGTCGATCTCGTATATCAACCATTCCACGAGTTCGATCCACCCGATCGCCGCACGCATCGAAATCCGCAAGGAAGGCAAGACCGGCCGCGTGTATTATCCGGCACCGTACATGAACAACGAGAATCTCGACATGTTCGAAGACGCGTACACCATCGGCTGGAAGGCGATCATCGACACCTACGCCGAAGCCACGAAGCATGTGGACCAGGGCCTGTCGCTCACGCTGTTCTTCCCCGACACCGCCACGACCCGAGACCTCAACAAGGCGCAGATCTACGCGTGGCGCAAGGGGATCAAGACGCTGTATTACATCCGCATCCGCCAGCAGGCGCTCGAAGGCACCGATGTCGAGGGCTGCGTCAGCTGCATGCTGTGAGACGGCGAATCCAACGTATTCAGCGATACCGGCAATCATCCGGCCCGAACCATCATCCACTCGTCAACCCGTCGAAGGAACATCATGACCGACACCACTCCCATTGCATCCACGACACCCCGCACCGTCCGCATCGCCGATGACGCGATGATGGCCGCCTCCATCTCCCCGGCGCAATACCGCTACCATCACGGTTCGCGCGTGCGCCCTATCAACTGGAACCGCATCGAGGATGACAAAGACCTCGAGGTGTGGAACCGTCTCGTCGCCAATTTCTGGCTGCCCGAGAAAGTGCCGCTGTCAAACGACGTGCCCGACTGGCGTGCGCTCAGCGAGCGCGAACGCACCACCACCGTGCGCGTGTTCACGGGGCTCACGCTGCTCGACACCACGCAGGCCACCATCGGCGAGATCTGCCAGATCGAGCATGCGCGCACCGAACACGAGCAGGCCGTGTACACGAATATCGCGTTCATGCAGTCCATTCATGCGCGTTCGTATTCGTCGATTTTCTCCACGCTGTGCTCCAGTGAGCAGATCGATGAGGCGTACCGTTGGGCCGTGGGCAACGACATCCTGCAGGAGCG
>Ga0256406_1005753_pt1 | contig 12975 bp, 16 predicted proteins | sample RumenRJG_03DNA_FD_185986 | JGI IMG/M metagenome (GOLD analysis project Ga0256406, IMG submission 185986) | Bovine rumen microbial communities from Lethbridge, Alberta, Canada - RJG_03 | ecosystem: Host-associated > Mammals > Digestive system > Stomach > Rumen | place: Canada: Alberta | collected...
TCTTTTTCCTCTGCGCTTTCCGGTACGCTTCGTATCTTGCGCACCGCGAGTGGCAGTCCTCGTTCCTGTTGCTGCATTTGTGGCAAGGTGGCAATGGCATCCCGAAATCGGAATACTCCACCCCGTCTTTGCTTGTCATGGCATATAGCCTCCTTTTAACTCATCTGTCGTTTTCTTCCCCTTCGCCTTTGGCGTTGCCTTCATCTTTCGCTTCAATCGCTTGCTTATCTTTTCCATGCCTCCTTTCCCTTCTTTTTGAGATTGCTTTCTTAATGCCCTTAACAGCCGCGTCCGTTGCCACCGTGAGAGCCAGGCATATGGCTAGGAACGGCGTTCCCGGCCCAGCCCACCAAATCCAGCAGGCGGAACCGATTGAGAACCACCATTTCGATGCATCCGTGCCCCACGTCATCAAGCCCATGAGATACGGCACCCAAACCTCGCACGACACGATCACGACCCATATCGCGAAGTAAAGGAACAAATGCCAGTCTTTCCTAAGCCACCGCCATATGAGCGCCCACGGCGTTATGAGGGTGAGTTTCAGCCATGGGAAGAACCGTTTGCCTTTCGGGTGCTCGCGGTACATCTCTGCCTTCTTCATCGCGAAGAAAGCCTGATAGAGCCTAACGGTGCGATTCCGTTTCCTTTGCTTTTTCGGCTTGCTCTTCCTCTTCGCCATCGCCTTCCCTCCTGCCGCTCTCCACGAAGTCGCGTAGCTGCTCATCGCTCTCTATGCAGTCAAGGTCAAGGAAACCGTACTTCATGAGGTCTTCGATGGCCTGCATGTACGATTCGTCCGGCTTCTCGTCCATGTATCGCGCCACCTGCTCCGCGGAATAGGTGCATTTCGTTGCCCCTTGCCTCGGGATGTCATTGAACCTCATGCCCATCTCGTCCGACATTCGGTTGACGATTTTCCGTATCTGCCTGTCGCACAATGGGACAGAGCCGTCTTTCGCGATGTCTATGCTCGACATGCCATCGATGAAGAACATCCACCAAATTCTTTTTTCGGTCTGGGAGTATCCAGTTATGGTGTCGGTCACCGCGTTCTCGAGTTCCTCCTTCTTATCGGTCAGGTTGTCGCTGTACACCTTCCAGCAATTGGCCGCGACCGCCGCCTGAAGCGACAGTTTCGCCTTGCCCATCGCGGAATTGACCTTCTGCTCCTCCTCATAAAGGGCAATCTTGCCGTTCGCGTACGCTATGCGCATCGAGTACTGCCTTAGCAACTGCCCGATTCTCCTTCCCACCGCATACCTGATTTGGGTGGAATTTCTGCTTCCTTCCATGTTTGTCTCCTTTCATCTCATCGCGGTTATCTCCGCGCCTATGATTTCGCAGTTCTCGGCCTCCTCGACCGAACGCTTCGTGAGCACGTAGCCCCGGAACAGGAACGGCTGCCCAACGGCCACCCTATCGGCATCTTCCATCGCATCGCCGTAGAAATGGATTTCGTAGTGCCGTCTCATGTTGCCTTTGATATGCCGGTCTTGCGCCACGATCGAGACGAACATCGTGCCGTCTTCGGTCTTCTTACGCTCTTTGGAAACGGCTATCAATTCGTCCGAATACACGCGTAACATCAGCCGGCCTCCTTCTGCTTCTTGAGCGATTTCTCTATGGCTTCGAACCGCGCCATCGCCTCGTCCTGCCTTTGGACAGCCTGAATGTCAACGTATCCGACGTCGTTGTAGTCACCCAGCCTTGGCATTAGGCTGTCGAGTATCCTTACATCCGCGTAGTCAGCGAGTTCGGTCTTCTCGCGCCAACCCAGCACGAACAGCGATTTCATCTCCCACACAACTGTGGTGACCTTCACGCCATTCACGCCCATCGTCACGTTAATCGGCGTAGCGACCGCCTTGATCCCAGTGCCTTTTTTGAGAAGCACGCGGAACGGTTTCGCGTTCCTTCCAAGAACGACCATCCTTAGCGGAGGTGTCCCAGGTGACTTCCCGCAGAACGTGAGCGCGTTGGTTTCGTTCGAGTACTTAGGGGTGGTGACGACCGTTCCCACGAATTCAAGCATCGTGTAGCCGGCCTCACTCATTTCCCGTCACCTTCCCCCTCCTTCATGCCTTTGAGGAATCGCTTGTAATCGTCATCGGACACGGCAATATCCTCTTCGGTTTCAGGCTCGGAGGCTTTCGGCGAATCATTTGCCTTCGCTTCCTCTTGCTTCTTGAACGAGTTCTCCATGGCTTTGGTGAAGTACGCGAATCGGTTGCTCACAGAACCATCATTGACCCAAGTCCATTCGAAGCTTGTCTTGCCACTATTGCTCTGTACTAACTGAATAGGCTTGCACGACTGGGCTATGAAATACTTGAGTTTGACCTTGGTGTTCACGTACCCATGCTCTTTGACCCATTTGTCCAATACCTCATCCCATCCGTCTTGGGCTTCGTCCCATGAGATGAACCCTGTTTTTTCCAGCAATTCGAGCAACGAGAATTGGTTATATCTGGTTATATCTGGTTTTATCTTTAGATTAGATTGGGTTAGATTAGATTGGAGTTGCTTTTCTACTTTAATTACTCTTTTTGGTTCTTTTTCTCTTTTTTCTTCTTTTCCCATGGTTGGCAGACAACCCACTGACTTTCGGTTGCCGACTGATTGACAGGTGTCTGCCAAGTGTCTGCCAAGTGTCTGACAAGTGTCTGCCAACTGATTGACATCTGGCTGGCAAGTGTCTGGATTTTTTCCAGCCAACGGCCTTCCCTCTTTTGGGTCTAACGTGTAGTTGTCGTTCGCGTTTATGTACACGAGATTGCGTTCAGAGAATTTGCTCGGTGTCGCCCTCTCGTTCCGAATCCAGTTGTTCATTCTCCAGTGCTTTATGAGCGTGACCGTTGGCTCTCCGTCCCGTTTGAATTGGATGATGAAATTCCGGATCAATAGCATGTCCACGTCCTTGTCGCTCGCGTGCGCTAGGAATTTGCACATCTCAACTTGGCTCGTGAAACCCTCGTCATCGCAACTCATCACGAGTTGGAAATAAAGTGCTTGTGCAGTGGCAGGCATGGACACGAACCCATCGCAACGAACGATGTCAACGGAGAATTGCCGTCTTTCCTTCTGCATTTTCGTTTCCTCCTTTCTTCTCTTCTCCCAGCATTCTTACCACGGCGCTCGTCCATCTCTCCGCACCTCGCTCATCTCCTTCAGGCATCTCACGCCCCGAATTGGCGAGTATCTTGTATTGGCCATCACGGTCTAATTTGCGGTATTGCGACCAGAACGAGCTCATGCCTTTTGCCGCTCTTTTCAGCACCGTGCTTTTCAGGTAGCTCATCCCCTCGTCCACGCTCGTTGGCATCTTGTACTTAGCGTCTCGGAGCATGATGATCGTGTCGCACTCGGCGCTGTCGTTAACGGCCTGCATGTCCATCGTTATCCTTGCGCACACCTCATGGCTCTTGAGCGAATTGCGCGCTTTGTAACCGTCTTTGTCAGCGTATCGGTAGCCGCCGTCCTCGTACGGGCGGTTGCAGGCTTCGATGATTTCATCCTGCGTCCACCATTTGGAAGGCATCATCATGGCCTCCCTCTCAAGGAAGTCGTGAAGCCACCATTGCCGTGGCGTTAGGCTTCCCCCTTTTAGTTCGTTTTCCATCGTTGTCATTTCCTTTCTCTCTCATATCATTCGAACCCATCGAATTTCCTGCACACGTAGCACGGAACGCCGGTTATCGCGGTGACCTGCCTCTTCCATTGGTACGCGGCCGACATGCGGTCGCTTAGGTGCATCAGGAACACGGATTTAAGCCTCTGCTTGTCCATCGCGGATATGGTCTTCAATGCCATGTCTATGCTCATATGCGACTTCTTGATTCTCTCGTTCAGCCTATATCGGTTTATGGCATCGAGCGTTCCGCGCATTCTAAGTGCGGATTGCTCTCCTTCCAGGAGTTTGGGGTCGTAGTTCGCCTCGATGAACAGGTAGTCCGGCTTGATGTCGGTCACATCGTCCACCCATCTCTTGGAATCAATCGCGAATATCGCTGTCTCATGCTTCGTCTTGATTACGAACCCTGCTGGCTCTGGCGCATCGTGCTCGACTTTAAACGCAAGCGCGCTAACGCCTTCCGTGATGCAAGTCGGAATGCCATAACCCATCGCGTGGTCTTGGGGAGCGCCTATGGCGGAGAGTGTCCCTTTCGTAGCGAATATCGGGACACCTCTCTTTGCTAAATCATTTGCAGCGCACGAGTGGTCTTTGTGGGAGTGCGTAATCAGAGCGGCATCGATGTCTTTCAGCCGCAAACCGTGGGATGTCATTTTGTAGATGATTGTGTTCAGGCCGAACCCGCATTCCACAAGCAACGTTGCTGGCTTTCTGCCATCTCCCACGTTGAACGTGAGGACGAAGCAATTCCCTTGGCTTGAAGAACCCAGCGCGTATGCCTTCATAGGTCTTTCGTGTCGAACACGTCCCCTGTGCTATCGTCCACCACGTCATCGATGTCATCGTAGTTGTATAGTTCGATTTCTGATTGGCGTGGCTCTTCCGCCTTAGGGCTTTCAGCTGGTTTGCCGTTTTCTGGCGTTTCCGTGGCTTTTGGCGCGCTTTGCTCAATCGGCTTGGCGCTTTCCTTGTCGGACGGCTTTTCGCTCTCTACGGGCTTGTTTTCCGCTTCGGGCTTCTTCTCGTCCTCCACTTCCCCGAAATCGTCAACATCGAAGTCCTTGATTTTGGAAGGCGTTTCCTCGCTTTGGCTCACGTTGTCCGTTGCCTCAGCGACAACGTTCTTGGCAATCATGTCGGAGTTGTCGTCAACGATTCCTTCCGCCCCTTGGAATGTCCTCCCTCCGATGTCGCGTGTGTAGTGAAGCAATGCGTTCTTCTTCATCTTCGCGACAATCATCGATTCTCTGGAAGAAGGTGAGCGGTACGTTGGTGAGATGAATTCCGCGAGTTTTGGGTCGGACAGTAGCTCGTCCAAAGTCTTGCCGTCCATCTCGCTCATCAGTTCTTGTCTATTCACATCGCTTCTCTTGAGCGTGGCGTTCAGGATTTGCGCCATCAGGTTTCTCGCGACTTCCTCTCGCGTAGAGACGACGTACTCGGCATCTCCGTTCGTCTTCTCGATCGGGTAGCACACCGCGATGGCCTTGCCACTCATGCCTTTTAGGGTCGGCTTGAATTTCGCTGGGGTGATTTTCAAGCCGTCATACTCGGGTAGATGGAATTCATCACCATCGTGAATCACCCATGCCTGGTGCACGGCTTTCACGTCAACCCCGAAACGCTTCACCATGATTTCGTAGGCGTTGCCCATCGGTACGGCTCTTAGCGTGGTGTGGCCGTAACGGTCTTTCCGCGTGTCGATGAACACCTGCCCAGACAAAACGTCCAAACCGTTCAAGGTCACGAATTGGAGGACTTGTATGATTTGCGCCTGGTTGATGTTCTTTAGCGAATCCACGCCCAGCGTGTTGCAAAGGTAGATGATTGCGTTCATGCCGCAACGCTTGCTTTCCTCCGTCATTGGGGTGCCGGCGTTCGCGTTCAGGATTGACACCTGATCAAGGTAGTATTGCGTTGCTCTCGCGCTTGCCGCCGTAAGTTCGTTTCTTTGCTCTTTGGTCGCTATGACCTCTTTCTTCTCTTCTGCCATTTCAATGGCCTCCTTTCGTTATCTCAATGCCTCGAACGTGGGCTTGTCGTATTCCCCTCCGACTTTGACGGAGATGGTTTGCGCGCCCGCCTCTTGGCTGACTTTCATCGCGCTTGCGTAATCGAGTTCGCCGCCTTGGTCGAACAGGATTGGAAGCGGCTGCCACGACATCGCTGACCGTATCGCCTCGATGATTTTGCAGCCAGTGTAGATTTGCTCCGATTTCGAGCCGTTCGGGAACGATGTGGAAGTCCCTTTGCCCGTTGCCGGTGAGACGATGTACGGCATGCATACCTCGTTATACGAGCCTTCCTTGATGTTCTCTTTGATGAGTTGGAATCGGACTTCACCGAATTTCTCTTTCATGTGGCGGTCTAGAAGCTGGAGTTTCGTTTTCACGAATTCATTCACTGCCCACATTCTTTGCTCCGCGTCCCCTTGCTCTCTTCCCAGAGCGTTAATCTTCTCCTTGAGTTCCTTGATACGTTTTTGCGCGTTCATGAATTCATCGTGCTTGACGATTGTTTCCATCGCTTTGCTCTTCTTGGCGTTCAGTTCCGCGATTTGGGAATTGGAATGCAGCATGGCTTCGTTCGTCTTGCGCTTGAGTTCCGCGATTTGCGCGTTGATGGAATCGATTGATGGCTTCAGGCTCGGGTCGATTTGCGGTCTCGCGCTGTCGAACGCCCTGCGCTCGGAATCGAATATCACGCTCGCCTCGTCCATGGATTTCTTCGCATTGTCCAAATTCGCTTGGAGACGAATCGAGTCGTCTTGCAACGCCATGATTTCCGCCTTGCATGAATCGATTCTCTTTTTGTTCTCGTCCGCCTTCTCGTGGATTTCGGCCGCTTTCTCGGTGAGTTCCTTCCTCTTGGAAGCTAGCGCCTCATTAACCATGCCTTCGGGTAGTTTTTGACCGCATGTCGGGCAGGTGTCCTCCACATGGATTCCCTTGTACTCGTTGCCTAATTCCTTGAGCGCGTTCACCAACTCGGCTTGTTTTGCCTCAAGACCTTCGGCGGTAGCCTTCGCTTTTGACAAAGACGCGCGGTTGTCACCGACGAGCCGATTCGCCTTGTTCCATTCGTCCACCGTCTGCGACATCGCCTTGCTTGCCATGTCCAGCGCCGTTCTGTCTGGCATTGCGTTTTGCTCTTTGTAGAGTTCGTTCTGCTTCTCATAGAGTTGGTCTTGAAGTTCCTTGATGTCGTTCGCGTATGGGTTCGCGCTATTCTGCTTGAGAAGAACGATTTGGTTCTGCGCCTCTTCGGAATCCTTCTTTGCCTGCTCTAATGCGATGGAATCCACGTCCTCTTTCGCGGAATACTCGTCCACCACGGCTTGCGACAATGCGATGTCTTTTTTGTATCCTTCGATTTCGCCTCGGATTGCCTTCTTGGCTTCCTCGGTGTCGTATTGGTGTCTCTCTAAATCCTCTTTAGCGATAAGAGTGCTTTGGTCGGCTTGGAATATCTCTTCTGGGGTAACGTCCCCGACAATGCCGATGATTGCCTTTCGCGCCTTCTGCCAATCCTTGCCGCCGCAAACCGTCTTAGCGAGGTAGAACGGGTCGATTGCTAATTGGTACGAATCCAAACCATAGAAGTCGGTCGGTATCCCGAATTTGCTCGTGATCTGGTCGAAATAGTCCTTTGCACGTGCTTGTTTAGCGCCGTTCACGAAATAATCGGTTTGGTGCCCCGTCATTTCCTCCGTTGATCCTCCGCGCGCTCTCACCCATTTCTCTTTGTATTCCTTGCGCAAGGTGATTTCGCCCATGTCGGTCATGAACGTACCTTCCACCACAACGGTCGCGCGCTTGTCTTCCGCGTTCTTGATTGGGGTGATGTCGCTAGCGCCTTCCAGGAGTTTGTCCGTTAGAAGGTAATGGATTGCCTCCAGCACCGATGTTTTCCCGATTCGGTTCTTCCCCATGATTTGGCCTGATTGGCCATCGAAATTGATGTCGATTGATTTGAGTTTCCGATAGTTCTCAAGATGCAATTTCAGCAAAGTTGCCATTTTCGTTTTCCTTTCCTTGTTTGTTTTCCATTTCTTTCGCCCCGGTGTTTGGGGCTTGTTTGAGTTGCGATTCGATCGCGTTGAGTTCGATGACGCGTTTGCGTATCTCGATCTCCGGCGTCGTGCCGTCCATCTCAAGCACTTTCCGGCTTTGCACCGCGTGTGGGTCGTAATCGATTTGCCCTCCGTTCTCCAAAGCCTTTTTCCTAATCTCGTTCGCTTTGGCGCTCGCGCAACCGTAGTAGTTGCAGATGTCACTCCATCTCCATGACGATTTCTGCAATGTCTCGATTTGGGTTCGGAGTTCCACCGCCCTGTTCTTCTCTAAATACATTTCAGTTCTCCTTGTATTAACTTTTGGTCGTAAAAAATAAGTGATACCATTCGGGAGAGCCGACTTCGGCATTAAGAATGGAAGACCACTTCATGATGGTGTCCCAACTCATGCGGGATTCCCCTGTGAGAATTTTGCGCACCTGAACAAGAGACCGTCCGTCTTTTTTCGCAAAATCGCTTTGGGTCATGCCAAGTTCGCGGATTCTTCCATTGATGGGCGCCATGTCCATCTTTGGCTGTTCGTTCATCATTTATTGCCTCCTTTTGCTTTGGTTTAATTTTAGATAACAATTTCTAAAATGCAACTAAAAATTTTCATTTTGATAACTTTTTCTTGTTTTTTTGATAATTTTTGGTAAATTATAGGCGGTGAATGTTATGGACAAGAAAGTGCAAACAGAAATATTCGCGGAGCGGCTTAACAAGGCTCTTAAGGCGCGGAACATGAAAGCCGTTACCTTGACGAAAGAGACTGGCATGTCGAAGGTGTCAATAAGTAGATATAGGCATGGATACGCGATACCCGCACGTGGGAAAATCATATCCATGGCGCAGGTGCTAGGGGTCAGCCCCATGTGGCTTCTAGGCTTCACCGAAGACCCGAGTTACGACAGCCTAAGCGAGGCAGACAAGAAGCGAGACTACCTAGCCAACATCATAAAAATCATGGATGAGAAACAACTGGACGATATGATAAAGTTCGCGCAAACGTTCGTGATTAACAAGAAGCAGGATCAAACGAAATGAATATGAATATATACAATAAAACTTAGATTAACTTAGTTTCTAGGAATACAAAAAAGGACTTGCGCCGAGATTACGCAAGCCCCGTGTCCCGGAGAAAGTTAAATGGAAAACAACAAACTAAAAGGGGGACAAGGACATTATAGCCCATGCCCCCTTACCAAAGCAAAGGGAAAAAGGAGGTTTTGGGATATGGCAAACAAAAAGACAAAAGGAATAAAAAAGAACGGCACGCGCGACTACGAAATAGACACGATGGTGAACATCGATGGGAAACGCGTTCACGTGCGTGCGAGTGGTTTCGAATCCGCGACGGAGGCAAAGGAGGCAATGCCTTCCCTTGTGCAGAAGAAAATCCGCGATATGAAGCCGTCCATGAGCGACAAGTCGTTCAATGCCCTTGTTCGCGAATACATCGACTACCGCTCATTGGGAATCAAGGCAAGCACGGTTGGTGGCATAGAGTACCTTTTCGGTAAGCACATTACCCCCTATTTCAGCTGTTTGAAAGTCAATGAGGCTCTCACGATGGGCAAGGTGCGCAAATGGTATTCCATCAAAGCCAAATATCCTGGAGAATCGGCGCGCCTTAAGAACAAGGTGTTCGGTGAGATGAGAAGCCTTATCGAGCGCGCGTGGCACTGGCACTACATCGACAGCGACACCTATCAGGATTTGACCGATTTGGTTGGAAACATACGCGAGGAGAACGCCCCCAAGACGGAACGCGCGATTTGGACTTATGATGATGAGAAAAAATTCCTTGCCTCTATCCCCGATTCTTCTTCGGACAAACCGATGTTCACTCTTTTCTGCTACTTAGGTTGCCGTCTTGGTGAGTTCTTGGGACTTCAATGGAAGTCGTTTGACGAACATAACAAGTCCATAACAATCATGCAACAGGTATATAGCGCGAAGGGAGGGGCTGTCTTGACGAACCAACTCAAGTCGGACGAATCCTACCGCGTTGACGATTTGGACGAGCCTACGTTCAATCTAATCATGCGATACCGCTCCACGCTCAATTCTTCCGAACCCGATGAATATATGTTCCCCAGCCCATACAACACGCGTGAGCCGTTAAGCAGAACGGAGTTCCGTAGAAGGCTATACAAGTACATCGAAATCGCTGGCGTCCCCAAAATCGTGCCACATGGCGTAAGGCACTCGAAGGCAACGATGTTCGCAAGCGTATGCCAAAACGCGGAAGACGTTGCGTGCTCCGCGAAATTCCTAGGGCACAGCAAAGAGATGATGTTCAACACATACGTGCATGGCAATTCAGTCACTCAAAAGAACCTGATAGAGCGTTTGCAGAACAATACGAAATCGGCAAATTTTGGTGATTAAAATACAATTAAATGCGGAATAATGCGAAAAGGTGAGAAAAGGAACGAAAAGAAAAACATCGAAAATCAAGTTTTAATCGCAAAAACGAAAGTTTGCGAAAGAGTGCGAAAAAGCACTGGCGTTTCCCGTCACTTGCTCCAGTAAGCAAAAAGCCTCGATTCTATCGAGGTTTTTTATTTTTGTGGTGACGATTTGGTGACTGTTTGGTGATTAAAATGCAGATAGTTTCTATGTTTTTGTCTTTACATTTTATTTCCATCGCATTCATAAATCAGTCAACGAAACCTGCTATTTAGTAGTTGTGCCGCCGTCACCCAAAAGTTCAATCTCTGGTTGATGCACTTCGGGGATCACAACGGAATTGATAGCCTCTTGCTTCTCCTTCTCCTCTCGTTCCTTGCGTTCTTTTTCGGCGCGTTCGTATTCCTCGATTTTCTCTTTGTCGAGTTGCTCACGTGTCTTAGGCACGAACAAACCAGATTCCATGTATTTGGTGAAATCGACAACGACCTTGTGCTTGTCGTCAATCCAGCGCGTGATGTAAGCGATGTTCTGAACCCCAGCGAAAGCGCCTGCCCCGAAGCCACCGAAGGCGGCAGCCAAACGAAGCATGAAAGTCCATGTGCGTTCGGAAATGTCACCTGCATCCGCGATGTCAGGTGTCAATATTGTGAAAATGAGGCTGATTACTACCATGGACACGCCTTTAGTGATGAATTGCCGTACCACGTATCTTCTGCGCTCTTTCTCGGCGTGTTGCGCGCGCTCGATTCTCGTGCTTCCCGTGTCTCTCGTCTTGCTGTCGGTTAGGTAATAGCTCGGGTCTTCGCAATCGATTGTCACTTCACCATCGAGAACGCATTGAACGTATGAGGCGTTAAGGTCTTTGATTTTCGGTATCACGACCTTCTTCTCAATTTCTTTTCCGTCTTTGCCTTTGACTTTGACGGTCTTCACCAAATCCTCCCCAAACTTGCCTGTCGGTTTGTCTCCTGGATTGATTCCTGAAATGATTGGCAAATCGTCTTCGGAGGCGTATTCAATCAGCGTTTCCGCGTCAGTCATGCTTATGCCCCTTGACGTTAAGAACCGTATCTTCTTGTCCTTGAGTTCGCGTTCCGCCTCCCATGGTATGAACTGATCGAAGTAAACGACCGTGTTGTTATCGTAGAGTTCCCCTACATCGTTGTTGAACGCTTCTCTGTCTTTTGAGTAACTGCTGTTCTTCGATGCGCGCAAAGTCGCGTCCAAATCCACGAAGCCCAAAACCATCATGACGTACGATATGACCGTGCAGAAGATGATTTTCTCAAGCCATGGGACGAGTTGGAAATTCTCGGGGTTGAACGTGAGATTCCAAAGGTACGATCCTAGAATGATTGCGAAAATGATTACGCTGCCGCCAACCACCACAGCCATCTTGAAATAGAATTCGACCGGTTTCTTCTCTTTCATGAAGTCCGAAAACGGATTGCCTCCGCTCGGTGTCTCGTATTTCCCGCCGTTGTTTTCGTCATTTCCCATCTTTGCTGTCCTCTTCGAAGCGTTTCACGCGCATATACAATGAGATAATCCACACGCCAGCCGTGACAATCACCAAAGCGATTAGGCACACGAAAGCGAACCACTTGCCGTTGAACCAGTCGACAATCGTCTGCCACCCTTTGAAGATGATTACGAAAGCCATGTAGGTGATGGCGCACGCGAGAAGCACGGTCAATATGAGTTTAAGCGTGAAAAGGACTTGCTCCGAAGTCCCGCGTTTTCTCTTGTATCTCTTGTTTTTCCCTTTCATCGTTCGTTTTCCCTTTGCCTATCTCATAGGTAATTTCTGTTCTTCTTCTTGTCCTGCCCTTCCTTCTCGGCCTGTTTCTGCTCGGCAATCTTGCGAGCGATTCTGTCGTCAAGTTCGTTGTCCTCGACCAGTTTCTTGTAGAACGCCGCCTTCTTGCTAATCCACGCCTTGTTCACTTGGTCTACGCAACCGCTACCAACGATACCGCACGACACGTATAGGAACATGTCCCCAAACTCATTAGCGATGGAAGCGAGAAGTTTGAAACTGAAGCCAACGAGCACGAACACGATGGAGATATAGTAAAGCATCGACACATTCGTCTTCGCAATCTCGTCCTTCTTCATGATTTCCACGATCGCCATCACCGTGGACACGATTAGCATTCCGAAGCCAACTCCGATTGACCAGCCTTGGCTGTCGTTGTTTCCGAACCAGTCAGACCAGTTGATTCCCAAAATCACGCCGAAAGGGATTGCCGGCATCGCGTACTTAGTGATTTCCATGGCAATCGACCACCTGTGCCATAAGGTGTATTTCTGAAGCGTTGTGCGCGCCTTCTTCTCTTTTTTGGCGCTATTGTCGGTGTTTGCCATAATGGTCATTCACCCCCATTGCCTTCGCTCTCAATGCGTTTGAGAGTTTCGACTAGTTTCTGCGCATCGTCAGCGATTCCCGATTTCACGGCCGTGTCGGACAGAGCCAAAGACTTCGCGATAAGGCGGCATGAGATGTCAATGCAGTCCTTCATCTTGTACACTCTCTCGACCTTCATGTTCTGCTCCGCAATCAAATCGGCTTGAGTTTTCGCGTAGTTAGCCGTGAGTTGCATCGTTTGGGAAGCGCTGTCCAAAACATTTTGGTAGTTTGCTAGCATTTCCTCCTCGTGTTGCTTGAGTTCGGTCACGGTGTTCTCTAGTTGCGTGATTTTAACGTCCTGCAACGTGATTGTGAGTTGCGTTTTCTTGTCGCCTTTGTGTTTGGCAATCGCGGTGACCACCGAAGTGATAGCGCCCAAAATCGAAACGACAGAAACCGAACCTAATAATGGAACGATTTTGTTGTCAATCCAATCAAGAGCAGGTTCGTACCATGGCT
>Ga0256406_1005754_pt1 | contig 12972 bp, 12 predicted proteins | sample RumenRJG_03DNA_FD_185986 | JGI IMG/M metagenome (GOLD analysis project Ga0256406, IMG submission 185986) | Bovine rumen microbial communities from Lethbridge, Alberta, Canada - RJG_03 | ecosystem: Host-associated > Mammals > Digestive system > Stomach > Rumen | place: Canada: Alberta | collected...
AGAGTACACGACGTTGCGGGAGGGTGCTCTGGGCCTTCCTTTTTTTATACTGAATGACAGTATATCGGGCAACTGCGTGACAGACAAGTAGAGCAACTATGTGCTATATCAAGAGATCATCAACAGTTTGAGATTTACGCAGACAGCATAAACTGCTTCATTTCTATAATCGTTTCTTTCCTTTACCGTCAGAAAGTCAGATTAAAACAATCATTTCTGTGATTTCAAACACCTGCTTTTTCAGCAGAGGTTTCAACATTTCAAACCTGATACCCTATGGTCAGTTCAAGGGAACGCAAGGCAAGCTTCCCGCAGAACGAACATAAAACAATCAGTTAAAGCCGGATGCATACGGCAGCGAATGATTCATACACATCTTTCCGGATCCCTCCTCAGCGGAGGTCCGGAAAGGTGCGTAGATGTGGATCAGCTGTCCTGTGCATCCTTTTTCTTCCACGGGGATTCCGGGTCCGCATCAGAGAATCTGGCCAGAGGAAAATCCTTCCGCCGATCGAATCAAGAACTGCCGTGCACGCCCGCAGAAGGGACAGGACATGAAACAGAACATGGCAGCGGATCGAAAGGAAACAAAGAACGAGACAGCATGTGATATCAGAGAGCTCACGCTGAATGAGCTGATCGGGAGACTGGGATCCAATTCGAAACTTCCAAAGATTCCCAATACTCGGGAACTACGTGATCATGCGGAAGTGATTTTCCAGACAGACTCCTATATCGTCTATTCAAACGGATATGTTGTTTACCAGAACGACTGGGGAAAAACGGTCCTTTTTCTCAGCGACTGTACAACATATACCTATCACTTTGCTCCGCTTACAGCAAATGAACAGGTCTATCAGACTCAGAGTGAAAGAGTAGATAGCTTTGGCAATCTCCCCTGGATGATCGGTGTAACCGTCAGGGGAGATCACCAGATTGAGATCAATGGGTACTTTCGTGAAGGGAAGCATATCGATGCAGACGGCAATGAAGAGGAAGAAAACGATAACCGCTCTGGCTGCAGACCATATCGTTATCCTAATCCGGAAGAGGAATACATTCGAAAAGAAGCTGAGGAAGAGAAACTCGGGCGATTGACTGTCAGACAGAGGAAGATTTTTCTGCTGGTAGAAGTTTATGGATATAGCCAGCGTGAAGTATCAGAAATGCTGGGGATTGATTCTGCATACATCTGCAGGCAGCTGCACATGTCGAAAAGGAAATATCGGAAAAAATAAATTTTTTTGAGAAGGTGGTCAATTTTTGGCCCTTCAAACGCCTTTTATATGTAGGGACTTGATATTAGCCCTCCGAACCGCCTGGAGGAGTGGTCCGGAGGAAACATAGAAAAATGTACCGCATGACGATGAAGATGATTACGAAAGTGAGGAAAAGCAATGATTAAAGTTATGACGCAGGAAAAGGAGTATTCAACTGAGACACAGACAAAAGAGGACAGACTCAAGATCTATCAGAAGCCGATGGTTGCAGGGAAGAAGCTGATCTATGTGTGCTCTCCGCTGAGTCCAAACAGTGAGGATCCGGATGAAGCAAATCAGGAAGTGCTTGAGAATCTTCTCCGCGCGAAGAGAGCCTGCGAGCTGCTCGTGAGGATCGGAGCACTTCCGGTCTGCCCGCATCTGTATCTTCCATACTTCCTGGATGATGAGATCGAGGAAGAGAGGGAGCTTGCAGAAGAACTTGCACTGGCTGCCTTGAGAAGATGCCACGAAGTATGGGTCTTCTCGGAACACATTTCTACCGGAATGGTCAGGGAGATTGCGGAGGCGGCCAAACGGGGAATTCCGGTGAGAATGATCTGCGAGTCAAATGGATTTCTCAGGGATGCCTTCAAGGATGATTACGATGATGAGGAGGATAGAGAGGAGGATGACGAGGATGAGTAAGAAATATAAGGACCCGGCCAAGATCATGCTCAGAAATGTAAGAATCAGCTACGCACATATCTGGGAGCCGAGATCGATGGACGACAAGGAGCCGAAGTACTCGCTCTCGGCAATTATTTCCAAGAAGGATACGGAACTTCTTGAGGCGATGAAGAAAGCAATTGATGCTGCGATCGAAGCGGGGAAAACGAAAAAGTGGAACGGTACGGTTCCGCAGAATCTGATCATGCCGCTTCATGATGGAGATGAGGAGAGGCCGGATGATGAAGGCTATTCCGGAGCAATGTTCGTGAACGCGAGGTCATCCGATGCACCCCAGATCGTGGACAGACATGTAAGACCTATCGAAGATCCCATGGACGTGTATTCCGGCTGCTGCTGCAATGTGACAGTCACCTTTTTCCCGTACAGAGGAGAGAAAGGGGATGGAATCGGAGTCGGACTTGGGAATATCCAGAAGGTCTCAGACGGAGACCATCTGACTGGAAGAGCCTCAGCGGACAGCGATTTTGATCCGCTCGACGATGCCGATGATGAAGAAGAACTCGATAATCCGTTCGAGTGATGATTCCCGACGCTGGGACAGGCCATTTTCGGAAAATAAATACAGCAACAAGTCAATGAGCTGCCTTCGGGCGGCTCATTTCTATTTACGGAGAAAGATATGGATACAGATAACGAAGAACTCAGAGAAGAAGGACATTCATACAGGAAATTCAAAGTTGGTTTACCACCGATCTGCTTCAACCACAATGACTGCTTTGCATGCAGCCGTGGGCACTGCATGGTGCTGATCTGCAATGATTTTGAGGGAAGAGATTGTCCCTTTTACAGAAATGAGGCAGACAACCAGAAAGAACAGGAGGAGTGCATGAGAAGGCTCGCCAGACTCGGTCGACGAGACCTGCTTGACAAATACAGGAAGGATCTGACGGAAGCCGGCGCATTTGAGCAGGACTTTACGGAGGGAGTGGCGGATGACATCAGAGCATACAGATCGCAGGGAATCTGGTGAGCATCCGGTCTCATCAGGAAGGAGGATGCATGAAAGGCAGTGCAATTCATGTGAGTTCTTATGAGGATCCTTTGATCAGGCTGGCTTCCGCAATCGTAGAACAGGCCAGCCAGGACTATCTGGAAGCGATGACCTACCTCTACGGGACCCCGAAGGGAAGAAGGCGCGGAGCCTGTGTCATTGACAAGATCGAACTGGAGGAATTCTTTCGGGGAGATTGGTACGGGATGCTTTCCAATATTGATGGAGAAATGATGATCGCCCGTCTCAGAGAATCTGCGAAGGAGACGGCCATCGGGGAGATTAATGAGAGCAGGAAGCACAGGATGAAACGGTTTACCGAATAAGACAGAGGAGAAAACTTGGAAAAAATCAGAGACAACAGATTTGATGGAGAAAGTGTATGGAACTCAGAAAGCAGTGAAACTTTCGGAACAGCTTTTGCCGATGTGCTGAAAGCAGAGAAAAAAGCCGGTGGAAAGAGCTGCTTGAACAGAGCACAGAAAAAGAAAGCTGAAAAGCCTGCAGGCAGTGTCATGGAGCAGGAGTTTGATAAGGCAGTCCGGCGGGCAGGAGGCCTTTCATACAAAGTTGATCTCCCGGAAACAGAGGGCATGCCGGACCGCATGGTTCTGTTCTCATCCGGTGCATGTATCTTTGCCGCATTTATTACAGAGAGAAAAGGTCTCCAGCCGATACAGGTCTTTCGCTGGAAACAGCTGGAAAGCCTTGGGATTCCTGTTATCTGCATCAGCAATCTGGTACAGATCCTGCCGGTAGTCCGTGCAGTCAGTAAATGGAATTCCGGAGAATCATTTCCCGAAGAATACCGGTTCAGACCGGGAGGTTTGGGCAGGCGGTTTCAGGAAGGCTATGGTCCGGCAGCGGGGAAGGAAAGCAGCATTGGATGCCAGAAGGAGCTCAGCATTCTGAAGCAGATGATTCTTCAGCTCAAGTGCGAGGCTTATCAGCAGATGCGCAGACAGAAGCTGGAGGATCTGGAACGACAGGAAGCGGCTATTGAAAAGGCAAAGCTGCGGAAGCCAGTCAATACCAGGTGCGAATTCCATGAAAGCCAGGAAAGCAGGAACGTCTGCCTGATCCATATGGACGTAGGTTTCTGCTCTACAGACTGTGCATTTGCCACGACTGATCGGACCAGTACGCCTCCATATGGGACAAGGTACATGAAACGCAAACGATAAGGACAAGGCTAAGCAACGTCATATTCGGAAAGGGGGGGCTGAAATGGCAGAAGCGGAGAAAATGGATGAAGGAGACAAAGACGATACTTCAGAGCAGATAGCAGACTATCTTGCTGATAATTTCAGCTCTCTTCTAAGAATGCAGAAACGTCTGAAGGCTCTGAAGGAATTTGGTCCTGTTCAATACACGGAGGATATGGCAGTTGCAGATCTGGCATCTATCTCAAGCGTTTCCGGCTCGGACAAGGTCCAGTCAAGCAGCATCAGCGATATTCCCCAGAGAGTATCTGTGATGCTGGAGAGCGGTTATGTGCAGAAGATGCAGAGAAAGATGAACCAGGAGTATCAGGAACTTTGCGAAGAACTGGAATACATCAACTGGCAGCTGGACATCATCGATGCGGCAATGGAAGAACGCATGACAGAAGAACAGCGGGTCGTGTTCCGTTGGTTTTACCGGGACCGGATGTCGCTTCGGTATATTCACGAGGTGCTGATGCCGGGAACCAGGAGAGTCAGAATATCATCCATGTTGCAGAAGGCGAGAGGTGCGCTCCTTATAGAGGTGAGGAGCAGGAAAAACCTGGGCGATGTGGAAGGGTATCTGAGAAGACTGGAAAAAGATACCGAAGTAGAGGAGAAAAGGGAATCGGTACATGAAAGAAAAGACAGCAGGATCACCAACAGAACTCGTGACAAAACGAAGGCGAGGCAGACCTAGGAAATTGGATGCAAAGTGTGATGTGAATCCCGAGATTCTTCAAGAAGCCATAAAGCAGGTGAAGAAAATTGGAAAGGAGTATTCGGAAGGTGACCTGCAGGCAGAGGTTTTCTATCTGGAAACTTCTAGACCAAGACTTCTGAAGAATGCAGGAGTCAACAATGAAAATTATGAATCCACAGGGAAGATAGAGTATGACCAACAGAGAGTCAGTTGTATGCCAGAAGACGATCAACATATTATTTCGTGTTATCTGAGTGCAAAGGCAAAGATTCACTTTTTAAAACACTCAGTCGCTGACATTACTGATATCAGATTACGGCAGACAGCTAATGATGCTTTACTTCTTGGCTGGAGCTGTTCGAAAATGGCTAATGTGTATGGGATTTCAGAGCGTGCTGTTTATAAGAGAAAGAAGAAGGCATTGGCAGATATTGCAAGGACATATATCGCCCGAAAAACAACTTTCTTTTAATTTCATTAGACGCTAGTATTTTGGGGTTCAGTTTTTCTGGTCAAATCGGACCACTTTTATGTGGTATTTTTATAATGCGCGAAAGCTTAGAGCCCAGGGGTGATACCGGCAGAGCCAGACATGCGGGTGAAGCAGTAGAAAAAGCAAAAAGCGGTTTTTCATACTGGATCTCAGCTTTCAGATTAAGGACAGAGTCAGTCAAAGGCTCTGTCCTTTTCTATTGCAAGAAGAAAGGAGGCAGTCGGCATGAAGAAAATCTGGAGCATGGATGGAAGGAGCGGCTAGCAAGTGGATGGAATGACTTTTGAGCTATACGGTTCTCATTATGTACAGAACCAGAAAAACTGCAGGTACCCGGTCCGAATGGTGATTCGGTCACCGGCGGATCTCAGCAGGGCAGCACAGCGTGATTTTGTCTGTGCCAGATACAAAGACAATTATCGGATGAACGATAACTTTTTGTCTGCAGATGTTGCCTTCTGGGATGTCGATAATAGTGAAACGGATGATCCAGAGAAATGGATTACGCCTGAAAAGCTGGGTGATATTTTCCCAGACGTTGCCTATGCCGTGACGCCAAGCCGGCACAATATGATTCAAAAGAAAAACGAGGCTGCAAGGCCTCGTTTTCATGTTCTGGCACCAATCAAAGAAGTTACATCCTTTCAAGAGTATGGAGAACTGAAAGCAAAAGTTCAGCGGTATTTTCCTTTCTTTGATCCGAACGCGGTCGATGCGGCAAGGTTTGTATTCGGCTGTCCTGTGGATGTGAAGGATGTGATCTGGCATGAAGGCAGTGTCCTGATCGATCAGTTTGTAAGTGAGCTGGAGAAGGCACAGAGGCCAAAAGATGAATATCCGAAAAATCAGGACTGCGCGTCAGTCGCTCCGAAGAAGTTTCTTAGTACTGAGGAAGGGACAGAAAGTTCGGCTGGCAGTTCCTATTTCATTCCGGAAGGAAGCAGGAATGCTACTCTCAGCAGATATGCTGCAAGAGTCATATTGAGATTCGGAGTTGGGGAAAGAGCCAGGCAGCTTTATCTGAAAGAAGCCGGCAGATGCAGACCTCCACTACCGGATCAGGAGCTGATCTCGATCTGGAAGTCAGCCTGCAGGTTTGGACAGAAAGCCTCTTCAGCAGATGATTATATTCCTCCGGATCAGTACGACAAGGACGATTTTGAAGACCTGGGGCAGGAAACGGAAAAATCGAATTTGTCACATGCAGGTAAAGGTCCGCCGGGAAGAATAGGTGAGGGAAATCAAAGCAAAGTTCCGACAGCCTTAGAGAGGCCACCTGCAGGTTCTCTGAAGCCTGAGGATTACACAGATCTTGGGCAGGCAAGGGTACTTGAGAAGGAATATGGCGCAGAACTTCGATACAGCCAGGCCCTGGATTACATGAGATACGACGGTACCCAGTGGAAAGAATCAGGGGAGCTGGCTGTCGGGGCAGAGGTAGAACTCACGGATCTTCAGATGGCGGACGCAGACCTTCTGATGGCGAAGGCGAAGAAGGTACTGCTGGACTCCGGTATTTCATTTGAAGAAGCTGCTGAAGCGGCAAAGAAGATGAAGAAGGGTATGAAGGCAGGGCTTACGGAGGCACAGCTAAAGTCCTATGAAGAGTATGTGGACGCTAAAGCATATCAGAAATTCGTTCTGGACAGAAGAAACTGGAAATATCTGAAAGCAGCCCTGGATACCTGCAAGCCTTTGGTCCAGATTGATGTGCATGAGTTTGACAAGAATGCGTTTCTTCTGAATACCCCGTCGGCAACGTACGATCTTCGCAAAGGTATGGCAGGCCGAAGGGAGCATAGACCAAAGGATTTCATTACGAAATCGACGTCTGTGGACCCGGGAGATGCGGGGAAAGACCTCTGGCAGGATGCACTGAATCAGATTTTCCTTGGAAATCAGGAGATGATTGATTATGTCCAGAGGGTAGTCGGACTGGCAGCCATCGGAAAAGTCTATATCGAGGCACTGATCATTTCCTATGGGGCGGGCCGAAATGGAAAGTCCACCTTCTGGAATACGATTCTGCATGTGCTGGGATCCTATTCGGGGCGGTTATCAGCTGATACGCTGACAGTCGGATGCAGAAGAAACATCAAACCGGAGCTGGCTGAGGTGTTTGGAAAACGACTTGTGATTGCTGCAGAGCTGGAAGAAGGCCAGAGACTGAATACCTCGATCATCAAGCAGCTCTGTTCAACGGATGATCTGTTCGTGGAGAAGAAGTACAAGGCTCCTTTTTCATTTACTCCGACTCATACGGTGGTGCTTTACACCAATCATCTGCCGAAGGTGGGAGCTATGGATGACGGTATCTGGAGAAGGCTGATCGTGATTCCATTTAAGGCTAAGTTTGAAGGCAAGTCGGATACCAAGAATTACGGGGACCTGCTCCAGAAGAAGGCAGGACCAGCCGTGCTTTCCTGGATCATAGAAGGTGCGCAGAAAGTGATTCAAAACAACTTCAAAATCACGGAACCTCAGATCGTCAGGGAGTCGATCGCGGGTTATCGCGAGCAGAATGACTGGCTGTCGGAATTCCTGACGGCATGCTGCGAGATAGTGGATGATCCAAAGATAGAAGCACGATCCGGAGAACTTTATCAGAAATATCGTGATTATTCCTCGAGGATGGGAGAGTACACGAGAAGTACTACCGACTTTTATACGGAACTGGAGAATAAGGGTTTCATCAGACACAAGACGAGGATGGGAAGCTTTGTCAGAGGACTCAGGATACAGCATGACGAAGAATTCAATTCAGTTCCGGAGGCATGGCGATAACTGTAAATCCTTAAGTGTGACGGTTGTGATGGTCTTGTATAAAAGTTTCCTATGGAAGAATTTTTTCCTTCTCTAGGGAAAGTTATGAAAAGAGTATCACGGGTGTCACACATGAACAAGAAGTCATGAACCACTGGTGAAACACCGTGCAGGAAATAGGAAGGGAAAGGTTATGAAAGCAGCATTTTCAGAAGGAGAGTACAGGTACTTTACGAGAGCATTGGAGAAACTTCATCAGACAGACAAAGTTGAGGAGGCAGAAATGTACAAGTCCATGATTATCGGAGCACTGGAGATGATCCTGAGCAGGGCTCTTTTTGATTCATGAGGAGTCGCTTTAAATATCCCACTAAATTACAGGAGGAAACAGAATGCAGTTAAAACGCAGAATTACATCTGTAGTATTGTCGGCGGCGATGATCGCCGGCAACCTGGTAACGCCATTTACAGCGTATGCGGGCGAGATCCCACCGGATATGGCAGTAGAGGTGCAGACCGATGCACTCGCTGATGAAGCTGCTCCGCCGGAGACTTCACAGCCGGAGACGGATGCACCGGACTTCACAATCACATTACCTGATCAGGAAGCGTTTGGTCTTATGTATGACCAGACGCATTTTTTATCTGAAGATAAGGAGAAGAAGGAAACGGTTCTCTCCTATAAGCAGGGTGAGGAAGTCAATCTCGATGTTGTTGTGAACCCGGATTACCAGCTTGATAAGCTGGCTTTCCAGGACCAGAACATCAGCATCGCGGATTACCAGAAGAAGCAGGGGAAGGAGTATCCCTTCACCTGGAAGGATGAGGATACACTGACATTTACCATGCCGGATTCCAATCTCTGGATGGTGACCGAGTGGCATCAGCTCCAGACGGAGCCGACAACGGCAGCATCGGAGGTACAGCCTCAGACAACTGTGGAAACGCAGGCAGCAACGGAAACACAGATAGCTGCGGAAACGGTTGCGCCGGATGCTGTAGCAAATGAGACTTCAGCTAATGCTGATGACACGGCAGAATTAGGTCAGACTGCTGGGCCGGCGGCTGAGCAGGGAGGTCAGGCAAGTGCCCAGACCGAAGTGTCGCAGAACCAGACAGATTCTGGAGAGAATGAGGGAGTACCGGAGACTCAGGATACTTCTTCCACAATCCAGACGGATGGTTTCCCTGCTCAGGGAGCTCTGCTGATGCTTCCGGAGAAGCAGATCGGAATCGATGCGACTGATGTTGTGGAAGAGACCAGGTTTGACGATGTGACTTATCCGCAGGATACCTGCTCCAGCAAGCTTGTGAGCAGTGATGTAAAGGCGGGGACCCCTGGACTTTATTCCATGGTCTACAGGATCGATGAGTCTTCTACCGGAAGAAGCTGGTACCTGGTACGCCCGATCCGCATTACGGAAGTAAGAGAGTCTGAGACGCAGCCCCAGACTTCACAGGAAGGACAGAGCGAGAACAGCCGGCAGACCGAACAGGATGATACGGCGGATGACGCTGATGCAGATCCTGCGCCAGCACCCCAGACCGAAACAGCACCAGTGACTGAGACCGAAACAGCGACAGAAGCGGATCAGAACCTGGCTGAGGAAGCGGTCACTGAAGCTGCGACCGAGGCGGAAGATATGACTGAGACCGAGGTCTATGATGAGACCGAGGCTGAGTCAGAGAACCTGGAGGGGACCTATCAGGTAATTCTGAAGTCCGGGTCTGAGTACAATGTCACCTTGAATCATGAGGATGGCTATTACAAACCAGGTGAAGAGGTCGTGATCAAAACGGACCTGGATATTGACCACTGCAGCATCGCAGCATGGCGGACCGTTCATCATGACAACAATGATACCGGTGACTACTGCGAGATTACTTACCATGAAGACGATAACAGCCATAGCTTCATCATGCCGGCAGAGGATGTGGAGCTCACTGTTTCAAAGAGCGCGGTCCAGACAGCAGGTCCCCGCAGACTGATGGCTGTCAGAAGAGCAGCTGCAGCCGATGATAATGACGGCGGCTGGGATGACCAGACAGATGTCGAGGTTGGATCTTATTACTACCACACGGACGGCAACTATACCGGACATGTTTTCAATAACTCACTTGGTTCCGGTGGAGCAGATTCTTATAAATGGGTCCGCTATAAGGTCAATGGGCAGAAATATGATGTCATGGCTTACTGCATGCAGCATGCCCTGCATTCTCCTGAAAGCGGTCACGTTTATAAGAATGCAGTGGAACTGGATGAAGGCGGTGATGACAAATATCTCCGCAAGGCGATCTTCTACGGATACGGCGGACCGGGATGGAAAGGAACCTTCAACGGCAAGAGCATCAAGGCGATCTTTGATGCAAATGGAGTCGGCGGCAATGCCCGTGAGATGCAGCATTATCTGGTCGATTATCTGTATGACGGCTCTTACGGATTCGGCGGAAATCTTTCCGAAAAAGCCAAGCAGATGCTCAGGGACTGCAAAGCGGCCCTGAAAGCCATGCCGGACCCGACAGCCATGCAGGTCCTGCCTTCAACTTCTGCGGTCGCTACAAGCAAGACGTCCCCTTCCTTTACCTGGAAGGCTAATGCTGCATGGGTGATCACCATACAGCTGGAGAATGGAGTAAGCCTTGTCAATGAGACGACCGGACAGACATTTACAGGAAGCGGAACAGTTGCCGGAGGGCAGAGTTTTCATTTCGTGGCCACCACGGATAACACCTCGGCACTCACGGGGCAGTATACAGTTACCTGTAATTACCCTCTGGACTATCATGCAATGGCTCTGAAATTCTCGGGCCATCAGGATATCGGATTCGGATACCGGACCAATGATTCCAAGGTAACACTGACTGTACAGTGGCCTACTACGACACCTGTGGCTATCCAGAAATCAAGTACCAATACCACGATTGTGTCGGGCAACCGTATGTATTCGCTGGTCGGGACCCAATTCACGATGGGCAATGCATCAGGAAGCGAAACATTTACAGTGCAGGGAAATGGAACGACTGAAGTTAAGGAAATGAACCCTGGGGCTTATACCCTGCATGAGGCATCACAGCCAAAAGGATACAAAGTTGCGCTGGATCAGACCGTGACGGTAGCTGCGGGATCTCCGGGACAGACGTTCCAGGTAGCAGATGAACCTCTATATGGGACTCTGAATGATCTGGTCAGAAAGATTCCGGCTGCGGGCTATGCAACGACCAGACCTACTGCAGGAGCACAGCTTACGGTGAACTATTATGACAACCCGGAGCCGGAAGCCACTGCCAAACAGACCTGGGTGATCCAGACGCTGAAGGATGCAAATGGAAACTATACGGCCAGACTTGATCAGGCCCATCTGGTATCAGGAAACCTGATATACGGTGAGAACGTCCTTCCGCTCGGCTGCATTACAGTTCAGGAGATCAAGGCTCCGGATGGTTACGAACTGAACAATACTGTCTGGAAACTGCAGATCCTGCAGAGCGGGAACAGCGTTGTCTACAGCAGCACCACACAGCCGGACATCCGCAATGTGCCGGTCGATCCGGAAACTCTGGAAGAGGTTCCGACTTTCGGAGATCTGAAACTAGGCAAGATTTCCGCGGAGCAGGGAACTACGACTGATGGCGATGCGACCTTTGCAGGCGCTGAGTTTGAAGTCGTCAATGCCAACGATTTTGATGTTGTTCTCAACACCGACCATGGCAGAGCGATTCACCCTGGCGAGGTAGCAACTACGATCGTGACGGGTCCTGACGGGACCGGAGCAACCACAGGGAACCTTCTTCAGACCGGAAATTACACAGTCCATGAGAAGAAAGCCCCTGAAGGATACACACTTTCCGACAAGCAGCTTCCGGTAACCATCAAGGCAAAAGAAACGGCAGATTACTCAAAGAGTGATCCGCACAAAAACATTCCTGAGAGAGCGGGCTTTAAGGTCAGGAAGAAAGATCTGGAGCTTGCTGAGAAGATCTGCACACTTGCAGATAAGACCGGGGCAGAGTTCCGTGTCGACCAGACGACTCCGAAAGGAAACGTCATCCAGGGCGAGGCAAAACTCTCTGGAGCCGAATTCGACCTGATCAACCGTTCAAAAAGTTCTGTTGTGGTAGACGCTAAGGTCTATCAGCCGGGCGATACGATTCATACTTTCTCTACGGATGAAAATGGAGAGATCGCTTCACCGGTAAGCAATAGTATCAACGGAGGACAGCTTCCTCCGGAAGGATATCTGCCGTACGGAACTTACGAGCTCGTTGAGACGAAGGCGCCGGAAGGGTTCAACCTTCGTGGAAAGAACCTGGACGTCACCTTTACGATTCGGAGCGAGGATGCAGGCACCATGAAGGATCTGGATTCCATCTCCGCAGAGGATGATGTGATCCGCTTTGACGTTGATATCCATAAGGTTCAGGCGGAGCTGAATGAAGAGGATCCGCATGACAAACTGGAAGCGATGGAGAATGTCCAGTTTGACATTTATCTGGATCAGGACATGAACGGTGACGTTCCCAAGGATGGTGCGAAACCTTATGTTTCCATCTTCACCAACAAGGAAGGGTACGCGACAACAAAGAGTGCAGACTATCCTCACGGCAGACTGCCGTATGGCCATTACACCATCATCGAGAATAAGGCTTCCATTCCGGAAGGATTCGGAGCAATCCGCAATCTTCATGTAAATGGAACTGTCGACGGCGGTGTCTATGATGGACAGCTGATCCAGACTGGTATCTAGTGTCAGCTGAATAATCCGTGCTCAAATTTCAAAGTGACTATTTCTTGATCATTATGCATTTGCGATGAATATTTGGCCACTCAAGCCGCTGACGGAAGGCTCTCCCAACCGAGAACCACG
>Ga0256406_1005755_pt1 | contig 12972 bp, 11 predicted proteins | sample RumenRJG_03DNA_FD_185986 | JGI IMG/M metagenome (GOLD analysis project Ga0256406, IMG submission 185986) | Bovine rumen microbial communities from Lethbridge, Alberta, Canada - RJG_03 | ecosystem: Host-associated > Mammals > Digestive system > Stomach > Rumen | place: Canada: Alberta | collected...
GAGAGGGGGAATTGCGAGCAGCCGGAGGCTGCGAGTCCCATGAGGGAAACCCCTCGGGGTGAAAATCCCTTCCTCGACAATAAAAAACTGAAGCCGAAGGCTTCAGTCATAATGGCGGAGAGAGGGGGATTTGAACCCCCGCACGGGTATTACCCGCCTGCTGGTATTCGAAGCCAGTCCCTTCAGCCTCTTGGGTACCTCTCCATATTACCTGCCGTAATCAACGGCAAGCAAAATTATAGCATATGAACACTTCCGGCGCAAGCAGAAATTCGATTAATTCTGCTTCATTTCTTCCTGCGCTTTCCGAATCGCGTAGCACAGCTGATCCGGGCAGGAGGTCTGCTTGAATCCGCACTTGATTCCTTCCAGCCGGTTGATGACTTCCTCAACCGGCATACCCTGGACCAGCCGTCCGATCCCCTGCAGGTTGCCGGAGCATCCGCCCAGAAATTCAACGTTCATAATCTTTCCGTTATCGATATCGAAATCGATCATCTGAGAACAGACACCCAGCGGTCTGTATGAAAAATGCTGCATAAATTTCCTCCTGTTTGATCCGGATCTCTGGTTTGTATTAAAGAATCCAGTTCTCTGCAATAAGGTTTGTGATTGAGATCCGCCATTATTCAGACGGGTCAGAAGCTAAAGCCCCAGCACGTCCGAAATCTCTCTCATCGACTCCAGCGCGATCAGCGAAAAGTCATCGAACGAAATTCCCGTCTCTTCGATCGCCATCATGTACTGACGGTTTGCGCCGGCTGCGAAGCGGGACTCCTTGAAACGCTTCTTGATGGACTTCGGCTTGACGCTGGCCAGCTTCTTGTCCGGATAGATCTGAGCGACGGCCTTCACGAAGCCGCTCATCGGGTCTGCCGCGAGAATCGCGTATTGAAGGGTGGTGTGAGCAACCACTCCGGAAAGAGGGTTGTGCGCGCAAATCGCGTCGATCAGCTCCTGGTCGTCGAATCCTTCCTTGCGAAGGATCTCGCCCGAGACCGGACCGTGTGTCGACATGTCGTTACGCCAGTCGCAGGTTTCCTCGTCGAGGTCATGCAGCAGTCCGACGATGCCCCAGAACTCGACATCGTCCGGTGCGAGGCGCTTTGCGAGGCCTTTCATGATCGCCTCAACGGCGTAGCAGTGTGTAATGTAGTGTTCTCCTTTAACGTACTTGTGGAGCAGTTCATTTGCCTGCTCTCTTGAGATTCTGTCACTCATCAGATTCTCTCCTTCTTATTCTCATCTGCTTTTCGCAGAATTAGTCAACTTATCCTTAATCGTCCGCAGGAAGTATCTTTGTCAAAAAACAAAAATCATCACGCCTGAACAGCAAGATCCACAACCCGGCGGAACGTTTCGGATGTCTTTGCCGTCGCTTCGATTACTTCAGCGCCCGACAGCGGCTTGTCTAATACACCGGCTGCTGCGTTGGCCAGACACGAGATCGCCACGATCTCCATTCCCGCATGGCGGGCAGCTATTGCCTCCGGTACACTGGACATCCCGACCGCATCGCCGCCGATCGTCCGGAGAAAACGGATTTCCGCCGGCGTCTCAAAGCTCGGGCCCGACATCATTACATAGACGCCTTCGCAGAGCTCAATGCCTTCACTTGCGGCCGCCGCCCGGATCTTCTCCCGAAGCGATTTCGTATACGCGTCAGTCATGTCCGGAAAACGGGTGCCGATCTCATCGAGATTCGGACCGATCAGCGGGTTATTGCCGCTCATGTTGATGTGATCGCGGACCAGCATCAGTCCGCCGACCGGAAAGTCCGGGTTGATCGCGCCGGATGCGTTCGTGATGATGAGGCGGCGGATACCCATGCGCGCCATAACCCGCACAGGGAAAATCACCTGCTCCATCGAATAGCCTTCATAATAGTGGAAGCGCCCCGACATCACCATGACATGGTGATCCATCCGTGTGCCGATGTAAAGCGCGCCTTTGTGACCCGGCGCAGTGGAAACTGCAAACCCCGGAATATCGCGATATGGAATGCAGACCGTGTCTGCCAGCTGATCCGCGTAGGCGCCGAGCCCGCTGCCGAGGATGATTCCGGTATCCGGCTGCCCGGAACCGTGCTCGCGGAGGTAGGATACCGCCGCATCGATCTGTTCGATTGTTGTCATTTGACTGACTCCTTTGATTCTAATTTCTTTGCGACCCTGCGCTTGACATCGAGTTGATAGGCGATCGCGATGCAGACGTTCTCGATCAGCTGGATTTTCTCGTCGGCAGGGTGTGTGCTCTCCGGAGTTTCTCCGGAGAAAACAGCATGTATCATTTTCTCCAGTGTTGTCCGATAGATATCATATGCTTCGCCGATCTCATGATCGTGAATCACCGCATCAATGATCACATGGATTTCCTGCATGTTGAACAGGGTCTTCAGCGTCACGATGACAAAAAGCATGGCGACGGTTTCTTTGCTGTATTTCTTCTTGACCGGTGCTGGTATGATCTTGCCCTTTACGTAGTTGTTGACCATCGTGCTGGTCAGAACACTCTTGCCGCCATCCGCGGACAGCGGAAACAGGTATCGGTTAATTAGAGCCGTGACCTGATCAATATAGAGATCCAGATCCGGAATCTCGTTCCATGTGGGCAGTGTCAGATCCGCGATCGGATCAGTATATCGGGACTTGGAATTTCTTTCATAATTCATGATAATAACGATAAAATTGCTGAAAATACGGAAAAGCGCGATAAGGCTGTTCTTTCCGAATCGGTTCAGTGCTAAAATATTAACTAACAGATATTATCATAAGATGACAATAAATTCAATGACACCGGGAAGCGATATTTATGTTGACCTAGCAGGCGCGATAGAGTAATATAGATGGGATCATTATGTAATCTAGTAATCGATACCAGATGATCTGGAATATATCAAAACAGGAAAACCGGAGGTACGGATATGGAAACATTCAGAGAACTGCTGGCGCGGTCTGCGGACAGATATGGCGGCGGACTGGCGTTTACGCTGAAGGATAAGCAGGGAATATATACGAATATTTCATTCATCCGCTTTTATGAAGAGGTCCGCTCCCTGGCGACATCATTTCTGGCAGCGGATTTCAAAGGGGAACGGTGCGCGATCATTGGCAAGAACAGCTATGCATGGTTTATGACACATGCGGCGGCACAGTTTTCGGGCTGCATCTCGGTGCCGCTCGACAAGGAGCTGAAGTATGGCGAATTCGAACTGTCGCTGATCCGTTGCCGGGCGTCTGTGATTTTTTACGACAGCAAGCAGGAGGCGATGGTTCGTCAGGCGATCGACTCCGGGAAGACATCGATCCGGCGGGCTTTTCCTCTGTATCGTTCGGAGGGCGAGACGTCGGTCTTCGACCTGATGGAAGACGGCAAGCGCCTGCTCGGGGAGGGCGACCGCTCGGTCGATGAGGTGCGGATCGATCCGGATGCACTGTCGATGCTGATTTTTACCTCCGGCACGACATCGCAGTCCAAGATTGTAATGCTGTCCCAGCGGAATGTATGCTCGAACGTGACAAATATGCTGGATGCGGAGCCGTTTTACACGACGGATACGAATATGGCACTGCTTCCGTATCATCACATGTTCGGTTCCACCGGACAGTGGGTGATGCTGGCGGTCGGCATCCGGACGGTTTACTGTGACGGGCTCAAGTATTTTCAGAAAAATATGAAGGAATACAAAGTATCAGTATTCATCGGCGTGCCGCTGATCGTGGAGCAGATGTACCGGAATATTCAGAAGACGGCGAAGAAACAGAACATGGAGGGCCGGCTTCGGAGGATGTCCGTGCTGGCGCGGACACTCAACAGAGTGAAGGTCGATCTCCGGCGGCAGCTGTTCCAGGGTGTGCTGGACGCTTTCGGGGGCGAGCTGAGGATGGTCGTAATGGGTGCTTCGGCAGCGGATCCGAAGGTCATTCAGGGGTTCAATGACTTCGGCGTGCTGTGCGTGCAGGGCTACGGTCTGACGGAGACTTCGCCGGTTCTTACTGCGGAGCGGCCGGGAAAGCAGCGGATTGGTTCGGTTGGCGTACCGATGGGCGGCGTTTCCATCCGGATCGTGGATCCGGACGAAAACGGCATCGGCGAGGTTGCTGCCCAAGGTGATAATGTAATGCTCGGATATTATGAAGACCCGGAGTCAACCGAGGCAGTGCTGAAGGACGGCTGGTTCTATACCGGCGATCTCGGATACATCGACCGCGCCGGATATCTCTTTTTAACCGGACGGAAGAAGAACGTCATCGTGCTTCGGAACGGCAAGAATGTTTTTCCGGAAGAACTGGAGAAAGAAATTCAGGAGATTCCGTATGTGGTGGAGAACATTGTCGTCGGACTCCCGAAGGACGGAAATGAGAAGGATCTGGTCGTTTCTGCCAAGATTGTATATGATCCGGACAAGTTAAAAGGAATGACGCGCGAACAGATTGATGAGCAGATCCGGGCGGATGTAGACCGGATCAATGAGGGGGTTCCGCCATATAAACGGATCAAGCGGCTGTTCACTTCAGACGAGCCGATGGTCCGGACCAGCACGGGGAAAATCCGCCGGTTCATTGAGATCGAGAAGATGCTGGAGAGCGAGCGGAAAGAGCAGGACGAATCCGGAGAAGAAACCGAATAAAATAGTGCCGAATTTGTTGTACCGGACGCTTTGATTTGATAGAATGATTGTTGTTTATTCGGAAATGGAGAGTGCAATGGGAAAGAAATTTGATCAATACTGGTATACGGATATTCGCGAGATCGTCACGCTGAAGGATATGCTGGCGGGGAGCGTGAAGCTGTATTCCGGTAACCCGGCATTCTGGGTGAAAGAAAAGAAAGGTGCGCCTTACCAGCCGATTCAGTACCGGCTGCTGGCGCATGATATCGAATCAATGGGTACAGCAATGCTGGATCTGGGCCTGCGGGGCGAACGGATCGCCGTGATGGGGCAGGGCTGCTACGAGTGGATTGTGACTTATCTGGCGGTCGTCAATGGTGTTGGAACCGTCGTGCCGATCGACAAAGAGCTGTCCGGTCCGGAGATCGCAAATCTGATGCGTGCGAGCGACTGCAGCACGATTTTCTGCACGCAGCACGAGTGCCGGAAGCTCAGTGACGTCAAGGAGATCCGGAACCTCGTCGTAATGAGCTTTTACGGAGACCGCACGGATGCGGAGGTCCGGCCGGAGCCGGGCGTGGCCGATTTGAGCGTCTATCAGAACGATGAAGGGGACCGCAATGTATACGACTGGCGGGAACTGCTGGCTGCTGGAGAAGACCTGCTTTCGGAGGGCAGCGAAGAGTACCGGAACATCGAGATCGATCCGGATGCGATGTCGGTAATCCTGTTTACTTCCGGTACGACTGGCAATCCGAAGGGCGTGATGCTGAGCCACCGGAATATCACTTCGAACATCATGGATGTGTGCCGCATTGCGTATATTCTGCAGTCGGACAAGACGCTTTCCATCCTGCCGATTCACCACACCTATGAGTGCACTCTGGGCATGCTGCTGGTGCTGTACCGCGGCGCCAGCACGGCATTCTGTGAGGGAATGAAATACATTACGCAGAATATGAAAGAGGCCCACAACACGGTCATTATCGTTGTGCCGCGCGTTCTGGAGATGATCTACGACCGGATTCAGAAGGGGATCAAGAGCCAGGGCAAAGAAGAGACGTTCGAGAATATCATGAAGATGAACCGCCGGTTGAAGCGGGTCGGAATTGATGTGAGCCGGACCATTTTCAAGAAGGTACGGAACGAGCTGGGCGGAAAGCTCCGCCTGGTCGTTACCGGCGCAGCTGCGCTGTCGCCTCAGATCTACCGGGCGTTCGAGGATTTCGGTATCACTGTTCTTCAGGGGTATGGAATGACTGAATGTACGCCGCTTCTGTCGGGTACTCCGATGAGCGCGAAGCGCGAGCGGTACAAGAAGGCGGGTTCCGTCGGTGTTCCGGTATCGCAGGGTGAGATCCGGATCGTCGATCAGGATGAAGACGGAATCGGCGAGATTCTGTACCGCGGCCCGAATGTGATGCTCGGGTACTATAACATGCCGGAGGAGACTGCGAAGGTTCTGGAGCCGGACGGCTGGCTCCATACGGGCGATCTCGGCTTTGAGGACCGGGACGGATGGATCTATCTGACCGGGCGGGCGAAGAACGTCATCGTGACGAAGACCGGCGAGAATGTGTATCCGGAGGAGATCGAAGACTATATCAATGCTAGCCCGTACATCGAGGACTCAATGGTATTCGCGTACGATAACAACGGAGAGGAGATCGTCGGTGTCCAGATTCTTCCGAACAAGGATTATATCAAGGATGTCAAAGGATACCTTCCGGACGACGAAGAGATGAAGACCCTTTTTAAAGAGGTTATCCGCGACCTCAATCAGGGGATGGCGGTGTATAAGCGGATTCGCGCGGTGTTCGTGCGCAAGGAGGACTTCATACGGACAACGACACGTAAAATCCGCCGTCAGGACAACCTGCTGACGGAATAGATATCTGATTATCGAAATACTGCAGTTTCAGAAGGAGGCGACAGAACATCATGGCACTGTGGGATACAGCAGTAGAAAAAGCCAAATCGGCCGGCACGGTTCTCGGAGCCGGAGCGAAGAGTGCAGCCTTGAAGGCGGGTGATGCGCTGAGCGTTGCAAAGATCAATGCAAAGATAAGCGATGAGAAGCGCACCATCGATGGCGAGCTGCTTTCCATCGGAGAGTATTACTATGACCGGATCATGTCCGGTGAGGTGGACGATGAGAACGTTCAGCTCCGGGTGGATGCGATTAAGCAGCACAAAGCGCGGATCGAGGAGCTGGAGAAGGAAAAATCAGCGGCACTGGCGGAATCCTGATTCTGCCGACAATGGAATGAACTGAAAAACCGGCGCGGATCACAGCATTCAGGCTGCTGTGATCCGCGCCGGTTTTAAATTCGTTTGTAATAACAGATCTTAAGATCCGCTATTTCTCGATCAGGAGCTCCGCGATCTGGACTGCATTCGTTGCAGCGCCTTTGCGGACCTGATCTCCGCAGCACCACAGATTGATGCCGTTCTCATTCACGAGATCGCGGCGGATGCGGCCGACGTAGACAAGGTCCTGATTGCTGGTATCGAGCGGCATCGGATAAATTTCGTTTGCCGGATCATCGACGAGCTTGCATCCCGCAGCTTCGGAGATCGCTTTGCGGACAGTATCCAGATCCAGACGCTCGTCCGTGATGACGTCGACTGAGATCGAATGAGACCGCTCAACCGGAACGCGGACACAGGTGCAGGAGACTTTCATCTCCGGCAGATGCATGATCTTCCGGCCTTCATTCTGCAGCTTCATCTCTTCCTTCGAGTATCCGTTTTCGGTGAAAGAGCCGATCTGCGGAATCAGGTTGAAAGCGATCTGATGCTGGAATGTGTGGCATTCAATCTCTTCGCCCGCGAGAATGTTGCGGGTCTGGGTGTACATTTCCTGCGGCCCTTTGATGCCGGCTCCACTTACTGCCTGATAAGTCGATGCGTACATCGCGTTGATCCGGGACAGCTTGTTGATCGCATTGACGGCGACAACGGTGATGATCGTCGAGCAGTTCGGATTTGCGATAACGCCGTGGTTCTTGAACGCATCTTCCGGATTGACTTCCGGAACGACTAGCGGCACATCCGGATCCAGACGGAACGCACTGGAGTTGTCTATATAGGTTGCACCGGAAGCCTTGATCGCGTCGACGAAGCGCTCGGAGATGTTGTTCTCCGCTGCTCCGAGGACGATATCCATTCCTTCAAAAGCATCATCGGCCGCTTCCATTACTGTGATCGTTCCGTAATTCGTATCGATCTGACGGCCGGCACTGTGACTGCTGGCAAGAAGACGCAGCTCCGAAATCGGGAAATTTCTCTCCTGCAGTACCTTGAGCATTTCCATTCCGACCGCGCCGGTTGCGCCGAGGATTGTTACTTTGTATTCTTTCATGATTCTCCTCCTGGTTCTATTTTGCGAAACTCTCGTAGAGAACGCGGATTGCTTTCTCGAAGTCTTCAGTGTATACGCCGACCATAATGTTGATTTCATCGGAGCTCTGCTCGATGATTCGGATGTTGACGTGGTTCGCGCCCAGAGCTGCGAAGATCTTTCCGGCGATACCCGTTCGGTAAGCCATCTGGCGGCCGACGATCGCAAGCAGGCTGATGCCGTCCATTACTTTGATGTCCGTCACGTCGCATTCCGACTTGATCGCGGAGATCAGATCGTACTTCTTCGGCGTGAGCTTCTGAGTCGGCACGACGACAGAGAAGCTGTCGATTCCGCTCGGAATCTGGGCGATCGGAACGCCATAGTGATCGCACAGCTCCAGCACTTTGCGGATCACATGCATGTTTTCGCTCATGTTGCCTTTATATACATTAATGATCGAAAAGTCCTTCTTGCCGGTGATGCCGGTGATGAAGCGGGACGTCTCTTCTTCGTTGTCCTTCGCGAAAGACTCCCGGATGATTGTGCCTGCGTCTTCCGGCTCGTTCGTGTTCCGGATGTTCAGAGGAATGTCTTTCCTGCGGACGGCGAAGACCGTATCCTCATGGAGCACCGCAGCGCCCATGTAGGAAAGTTCCCGAAGCTCAGCATAGGTGACACGCGAAATCGTCTTCGGATTCGGTACGATCTTCGGGTCAACCATCAGGATTCCGGTCACGTCGGTCCAGTTCTCGTATACATCCGCGTCCAGAGATGCAGCGGCGATCGCGCCGGTTACATCAGAGCCGCCGCGGGAGAACACCTTGATCTCACCGTTCGGCAGCGCACCGTAGAAGCCCGGCAACACCAGTCTCCGATAGACATCGTGAATTTCTTTCAGCTTCTGCTCGGTCTTGTCATAATCGACCTTGCCGTCAAAACCGAAAGTGATCCAGTCTTTGGAATCCACAAAATGATAGCCGAGGTATTCCGCCATCAGCTTTGCATTCAGGTATTCGCCTCGGGAAACCAGATAGTCGACTGACATTCTCTTGTTCATCTTCGAGCGGATCTCGTCGAGCTCTGCATCCAGATCGATCGACAGGCCGAGATCCGCCTTGATCGCGTGGTACCGCTCCGAGATCATCTCGAAAATCGGCTCGTAGGATACGTCGTACTTCAGATGCGCCATGCACAGATAAAGCAGATCCGTGATCTTGTTGTCATCCGGAAATCTGCGGCCGGGAGCAGAGACGACGATCACCGAACGGGCCGGGTCTTTCTCCACGATGCTTTTTACTTTGGCGAACTGCTTTGCGTCGCTGAGCGAAGAGCCGCCGAATTTTGCAACTTTTAACATTAAGTATTACTCCTTGATTCCCGCTACAAAAGCACCGTCATAGGAAGCCGCCATCTTGTGCGCTTCCGACACGGACATGGAACGGGTTATGATATAACGGCTGCGGTCGCTCTTTTCCTCCGAGGCGATGCGGTCCGCAGGGAAGTCTGTACCGGCCGGCAGCCTGAAATAGTACGGATGCTGCTCCAGCGTGTTGTCAACTTCCGAAGAAACCGCCTGCTCGTTCGCCGCGTGTGAGAAGCCGATGCCTTCGTTGATGTCGATCATGTCGTGGACGAGGGACGTACCGGTCGGCATTTTGCCGGCGCCCTGTCCGTAGAAGCTGAGCGTGCCGACATTCTTGCCGGTCAGCGAGATCAGATTGAAGTTGGCTTTTACATTCGCTTCCAGATGGTTCGGCGTGAGCAGTGTCGGCTCTACGTAGGCGGAAATTCTGCTGCCGGATACCTCGGAATTCATCAGAAGGCGGCAGACATAGCCGTGGCGGTTGAAGAAGTTGATGTCAGCCGATGTGATGGCGGAAATGCCGATCACCGGAATATCCTCTTCCCGGACGCGGGTTCCAAAAGCAAGATTCGTGGAAATCACACACTTCCGGAGCGTGTCAAAACCTTCGATATCCGCGCTCGGATCTCTCTCAGCGTATCCGAGATCCTGAGCTTCCTTGAGAATTTCACCGAAATCCTTGCCGTTCGTATGCATGCTGTCGAGAATGTAATTGCAGGTTCCGTTGACGATGCCGTGGACTTCCTCAATGGTGTCGCAGCGGCGGGAACGCTGAAGGTTGTACAGCCACGGAATGCCGCCGCCGGCAGCAGGTGTGAAACGGAATTCCACATGATTCCTTGCCGCGCATTCCATCAGCTCGTCGTAATGGGCGCTGACCAGCGCCTTGTTCGGAGTGACAACGTGCTTTCCGCTCTCCATCGCAGCGAGGACATAGTCCAGAGCCGGGTGGATGCCGCCCATGCACTCCGCGACCAGATCAATCTCGCTGTCGTTCACAATGTCGTTAAAATCAGTCGTCCGCATATCGTCATGTTCCGATAATGCGCGGCGATCGAGAATCCGCTTGACTTCAATTCCGTTAGCGGACTTTGCAGCTTCATAAGCACCGCTTCCGACAGTGCCGAAGCCGAGAATTGCTATCTTCATGTAGTTCTACTCCTGAAAAATACTGTAAATTCAATAAAAGCTTGTAATTGCAATATAAATAATGTATCATATTTACACAATTTTGACAACATAAAAGGGTGTAATATGACAAATTATATTAGTACTAGAAATGACAAAGAGACGGTTTCATCTTCCCGGGCGGTCATTCAGGGGCTGGCGCCGGACGGCGGATTATATGTGCCGGCGAATATGGCAGACATTCAGATCGATTATCATGAAGTGATCGATAACGATTACAAGGGAATGGCGCGGACCGTATTCAACAAGTTTTTCCCGGATTACGGCGAAGAAGCGATCGGACGGATCGTGGAGCGGAGTTATACGAACAAGTTCTCAACCGATCCGATCACGCCTTTGAAGAAGGTCGACGGCGGATTCGTTCTGGAACTGTACCACGGTCCGACCTGCGCGTTCAAGGATGTGGCGCTCTCGGCTCTGCCGAATCTGATGACAGAGGCGTTGAAGCTGAATGATTTTCACGATGAGATTCTGATCCTGACGGCGACCAGCGGCGATACCGGCAGCGCGGCGCTGCACGGATTCTCGGACGTACCGGGAACGAAGATTGCTGTTTTTTACCCGGATGGCGGTGTTTCGGAGACACAGAAGCTGCAGATGGTGACCGAGACCGGAAGCAATACCCGCGCGACGGCGGTCCGCGGCAATTTCGATGACGCGCAGACGGCGGTTAAGAAGCTGTTCCGCGAAATTCCAAGGCCGTGCGAGGGCGTTTCGCTTTCGAGCGCGAATTCAATCAATATCGGCCGGTTGGTTCCGCAGGTTGTCTACTATTTCTCGGCATACCGGCAGCTGCTCGATATGGGAGAGATTCAGGATGGCGACCGGGTCAACTTCGTCGTTCCGACCGGCAACTTCGGAGATATTATGGCCGGATATTTTGCGCGGAAGATGGGCCTTCCGGTGGGACGCCTGGTGTGCGCGTCGAACCGGAACGATGTGCTGACCGAATTCCTGACCACCGGACATTACGACCGGCGGCGCGAATTTTACAAGACGACTTCGCCGTCGATGGATATTCTGGTTTCTAGCAATCTGGAGCGGCTTCTGTATTTCGTATGCGGGGCCGGGCGGACGAGACAGTATATGAAGGAACTTTCGGAGAAAGGCGAGTATACGGTGTCAACGGCGGAGCTCGAAGAGATCAATGCCGTGTTCAGCGGTGTGTCCTGTGACGATTCCGAGGGTGCTGCCGCGATCGGAGATACGTATCGGGAAGAAGGATATCTGATGGATACCCACACCTCAATCGCCTGGGCGTCTTATCAGAAATGCAGAAAGACCGGTGAGGACTGGACGAAGGACAAGACTGTGGTTCTTTCAACCGCATCTCCATATAAGTTCACGAGATCGGTGCTCAAAGCACTGGGCGAAGAGGAGTGCGAACGGGACGAAGACAATATGGAGAAGCTGGAGAAGGTCACCGGCGTAGAGATCCCGGCGCCGCTGAAGGGAATCTTCTCGAGAGAAATCCGTCATAAAGACGTTATAGAAGTTTCGGATATGAAGAAATATGTGATTGATTACGCGTCCAGATAGTATAAATCGTACTATCTGAAACCGATGCGGTATTGAATTAATCTATAAAAGGACACATGAACTGACGGGTTTAGTGATGTGCCCTTTTTTCATTCCTTGAATTTATTGAATCAATTCGATAAAATTAGAATACTATGAGGAAAGAACAGGTGGATCATGGATTTCAAACAGATTGAAGCGTTCGTGAATGTCGTTCGGTACAAGAGCTTCAGCCGGGCGGCGGACGCGACTTTTTTCACTCAGCCCACAATCAGCACGCACATCAGCATTCTTGAGAAGGAACTGGGGACCAAACTGCTGGACCGGAAAGGTCGGACTGTCGAGATGACGCCGCAGGGGCGGCAGTTCTACAAATATGCAGTGGAGATGGTGAATACCCGCGCCCGCGCAATCGAAGCATTGGATAAGGACAGCGACAAGGTCGAGGGCGTTCTGGAGCTGCAGACTTCATCGATTCCGGGCATTGCTTTTCTCCCGGAGATGCTGGCAGGATTCCGAGAGCAGCACAAGAAGACGCAGTTTTATACTGACCAGTCCGACAGTATGTCAGTGGTGGATAATATCAATGATCGGCGGGGAGAGCTCGGCTTTGTCGGAGAGCGGAGCAACAATCCGAATCTGGAATATAACAAGATTTTCTCGGACCGCGTGGTATTAATTGCGCCGAAAGAAATGAATTTCGGCAGCGGCGAGGTCACGATGGAGCAGATCGTGGAATATCCGTTCATCTGGCGGGAGAGCGGATCGGCGACACGCAAATCTTTCGAGGAAGCCGCTTCGAAGCGGGGGTTTGACAAAGCGAGCTTTGAAGTCGTGGCACTGTTCAATGATCTCGACCCGATTATCCGTTCTGTTGAAGCGGGTCTCGGCGTATCAATCCTTTCGGAGCGCACGGTAGAAAGACTGGGCGACGACCGGCTGCAG
>Ga0256406_1005756_pt1 | contig 12972 bp, 9 predicted proteins | sample RumenRJG_03DNA_FD_185986 | JGI IMG/M metagenome (GOLD analysis project Ga0256406, IMG submission 185986) | Bovine rumen microbial communities from Lethbridge, Alberta, Canada - RJG_03 | ecosystem: Host-associated > Mammals > Digestive system > Stomach > Rumen | place: Canada: Alberta | collected...
CTTAGCGAAGCCGAGAATGCCTATACATTGGCGATAGGACTGAACCTCATACTTCCGACTGGCGAGCACATGGTTGATCACATCCTCCGTATATGGGCCAATTGCTGCGGCTTTCTGCTTGAAATACGGCCCGTTCCATTCCATTGTCCCCTTGTAGCCGGCGGGCAGATGATCCGGATTTGTCTGCCACTGGCCCTTATATTTCGCTCTCGGCCATTCACAGAGCTTTTCTCCGGAGCGTGCCGAGATAGTCACCAGGCTGGTCGTCGCAGCTATCAGGACAGGCTTATGCACATACTGGTGCGGGACGCTATAATAAGCATTGTCAAAGCGGACATGGAAGTCGCTGGACACCTTAGCCTCTTTCCTCTCCGTGTACTGATACTGCACGGAGGGAAGGGGCATTAACGTCTGTTTCTCTTCCAGCCACCGGTCATACCTGCTGTAAGTTTTGCCTTTCAGCTCCTTTTCGTTGAGATCGTCCAGCTTCTCTCGGAGGATCGAATTAAAATCCTCTATGCTGAAGAAGATCATATCTTCGAGTTCGTGAAAGAATCCCTTCTCAAGAATGCCTACGGAGTTTTCCACAGAGCTTGAATATTCCGGTGCGCCGGAGGCGCCTGTCCGGTAACCCGGGAAGCAAGAGTCCGGCAGAATGGGAAGCATAGGACCTCTCATGTGCGGCGGAGCCGCCAGCACAGTCACGAAGGACTGTGCCAGCAATGATCTCCACCTTTGCAGTTACTGAGCAAGCTTGGGATCCAGACCGTAGACTTCCCTCATGGAGATGTCTTTGTCCGGATTGATACTTTCGATCACGATCTTATAAGAGTCATATGATATCCGATCCATGATAGCATCGGACAGAGGGCTGTCCTTGCCTCCAAGTTTGTTGTACCAGCCTTCCTCTCTGAACTGGGAGCAGAAGATGGTGGATGAGTTCCAGAAGATTCGGGGCGTCATCCTCGGAAAGCTTAGCTTAGAGGACGGAGCCCGTCCACAGTCCCGACAGCATTGTATTTCTGCCAGAGATGTTTAAGGGTCTCTCCTTTGCGAGCCAGCGCCTTGTATACAGTCTCCTTATCGAAATCCCGGTAAAGTTCATCAGCAGACGGGCCGGATTTCTTGTACAGGAGCTTTTCAATGTACTCATTGGTAATCTCGTCTGCAAGAGGGAAGGAAAGATCGGCGTAGTCTCTGAACCGTCTCAGAAACTCGTTTACGGAAGTCTTTCCACATCCCGTTGATGCCGCGATATCAGTATAATGCGAATACCGGCTACTATTACTACGACAGCATGAAGAACGCGGCGACCTATAATCGTTCGGCCGGCCGGTTCTACGTGTACAATTTTCGTGAGGGAGCGGCTCCGTCCCAAGATGTGGATGACAGCGACTTCCTGCCGTTCAACACGGGCTGCTCACCCGGCCAGTATTTCAGCAACAAGAATAAGTTTCAGGTCAATTACTGGTTCGGCATGAGCAGTGAGGTGAAATTCTTCCTGCCGAACAATGCAGGAGAGAAAGACGCATCCGGCAATTACGGAAACCAGTCCACGAACGGAGATGATATGGTCTTCAAGTTCTCCGGCGACGACGTCGTCTGGGTCCTCGTGGACGGGAAGACCCTGCTGGATCTGGGCGGCGTGCACGACGTCGTCTACGGCGAGATCGACTTCTCGAGAGGAGAAGTGACCGTCGTACAGGGTGCGAACGGTCAGTCGGCCTATCTGAAGGTGAAGGAAATGAGCGACGGCACGCTGGGCTACGATCACGGCGGATTGAAAACGACTGCCACCTTTGACTTGTCCTCCGGCGAGCATACGCTGACGCTTTATTATCTGGAGCGCGGCGGCTCCCAGTCGAACGCGGCGATCTATTTCAATCTCGCGCCGCGGTATTCGCTGACGCTGAACAAGCGGGACGAGAATACGACTACGAAGCTGCAGGGAGCGAAGTTCGGCGTGTACACCGACGAGAACTGCTCGGTTCCAGCTCTTCTCTGGAGAACGGACGGGACACAGACCAACCTCTTTACGACGGATCAGAGCGGACAGATTCAGTGCAACGGGCTCGGCGCGGGCCGGACCTATTATCTGAAGGAGCTGACACCTCCGGACGGTTATCCGGATGTATCGGACCATACGATCATTCTGAAGATCGACCAGCAGGGAACCGCTTCGGTCAGCACGGCGGACAGCGGCGGAAGCTGGATGGTGGACGAGGAAAACAGTCAGATCTCATCGGAGCAGAACGCGGGGACCAAAGGCACCTTCCACCTCACACTGAACGTGGACAACCAGAAGACGACGCGCGTCACGGTTCGGAAGATCTGGAAGGACGCGGACGGAAACACGATCGACGGAAGCGCGCTTGGCGGGTACGCCGCTTCCTTCGAGCTCTGGCGGAGAACAGCCGGCTCGTCGGGAGGATCGTCCTCTCAGAATACGACGCATACGGTCACGTTCCGGACGCAGTACTTCGGAAGCGACAATGGAACCAACAGGGATACCGCTCCGATCCGTCAGGGCGGGACGCAGACCGTCACGGTGAAGGACGGCGATACCCTGCCATTTGATGTGGCGGTGGACGCGGACAATATGGGAATTTACTCCGTGGCGGCCAACAGCGTTCCTCTGACTGGTACGATGAGCGACTCCACCGGAAATGATAAGTTTCAGGTCAGCGGGAAATGGGTCAGCCTTTACCGGAAGGGTCGGTATCAGCTGAGCAACATCAGGCGGGATCAGACGGTCGTCGTCACCTTCCTCGGCTATCTGCAGTACGACGGCGGTTCGCCTTCCATCGCGAAGTCCGTGACGGTCACGCCGGGGACGGCGGCAGCGGGCGGCGGATCCGGGCATGAAACCTGCGGCTTTATATGCCGGGGGTCCGATTGAACTGAAAGACGCCGCAAGGCTGAGGCTGACATAAGCTGCATATCAAAAAGAGGGCGGGCACGGAGAAAACTCCGTGCCCGCCCGTCTTTCATGCGGTGAAATTCAGATTTTTTCTCCCCTCGCGTACCGCTCCAGCACCCGGTTGATCCGGTCCACCGGATTCAGGAGGCCGGAGAGCGAGCAGTCGTGGTTCAGGGTGTCGATGATCAGCGCGATGTACTTGCTCATGTCGCAGCTGATGTAGTAGGGCTTCTTCAGCAGCTCCTCGGGCTGGTAGACGAGATTCGTCGTGATCAGCTTCGTGAAGAGGCCCCGCTTGTAGGCACTGTCGAAGGGCGTGGTTCCGCCCGTCAGAATCCCGAAGGTGGCGCAGATGAAGATCTTGCCGGCCTTTTTCTTCTTCAGAAGCTGGGCCGTCTCAAGCACCGCGTCGCCGGAGGAGATCATGTCGTCGATGATGATGACGTCCTTGCCCTCGACATCGGGGCCGAGGAACTCGTGGGCGACGACCGGGTTCGAGCCGTTGACAACCGTGGAGAAGTCTCTGCGCTTGTAGAACATACCCATGTCGATGCCGAGCACGTTGGCGAGATAGATCGCGCGGCCCATCCCGCCCTCGTCCGGGCTGACGACCAGCAGATGGCTGCTGTCGATGGTGAGATCCGGATCGGCGCGAAGCACGTTCTTGATGAACTGGTAGGCCGGGCTGACCGTCTCGAAGCCGGAGTAGGGGATCGCGTTCTGCACCCGCGCGTCGTGGGCGTCGAAGGTGATGATGTTCTCCACGTCGAGGTCCATCAGCTCCTGGAGGGCGCCGGCGCAGTCGAGAGATTCGCGCCCGTTCTGCTTGATCTGACGGCCCTCGTAGAGATAGGGCATGATGACGCTCACGCGGCGCGCCTTCTTCCCGGCGGCCGCGATGACGCGCTTCAGGTCCTGAAAGTGATCGTCCGGGGACATCACGTTCTCAAAGCCGTTCATCTTGTAGGTGACGCTGTAGTTCATGACATCGACGAGAATATAGAGATCGTCGCCGCGGATCGAGGTTTTGATCTCGCCCTTGGCCTCGCCGGTGCCGAAGCGCGGCGTGTTCGCCTCCACGATGAAGGAATCCCGGCAGTAGCCGTTGTCGTCCGAAGCCTGGCCGGCGGTCACGCGCTCCTTCCTCCACTGCACGAGGTAGTTGTCGACCTTTTTTCCGATTTCGGTGGTGCTCTTCATCGGAATGATCGCCAGTCTTCCCTCCGGGATGGTTGTCAGAACCGGTTTCGCCTGGGTGTCCGTCATGTTCGTATTCAAGTTTTTGCCTCCGCTAATTTCATGCGAATCCGAATATCGTCTCCCGTCAGCTTGACGATGGAGTAGTGGCTGGTGACTCTCGAGAAAATCCGCTCCGAATACTTCGTCGCCATATCCTTGAGAGCGAGGTTCGTCGAGATGACCGTCGAGCGGCTGTCCGTGATCCGGCTGTTGATGACCCGGAAGAGCTCCGAGGAGGTGAACGAATTCGTGACCTCTGTGCCGAGGTCGTCGATGATCAGAAGGTCCACGGTGCGGATCAGATCGCTTCCGGCGTGCCGGTCGCCGCTGTGTCCGAAAACGGTGCCCGCGAGCACGTCGAAGAACTCGCCCGCGGAGAAGTACAGGACGGAGTGGCCGAGATCCAGAGCATCCCTGGCGATGCAGTGGGAGAGAAACGTTTTTCCCGTCCCCGTGTTCCCGTAGATGTAGAGATTCTGGTCCGGCTCATCCAGACTGTCGAGGAGCCGGTGGGCCGCCTCCCAGCCGTTTTTTGCGCAGTCGAGGGGCGTTTTCCCCGTCGAAGCGTCCACTATTGTATCAGAATACCATTCAAATGAAAAGCTGCCGAAGTTCTCCCGGTCGAGCACCTTCTTCAGGCCGTATTTTCCGTATACGATTTCGGCGGCGGCCCGTTCGAAGCAGGCGCACCGGCGCCCGTCCGCAAAGCCGGTGTCCCGGCAGACGGGACATTCGTACTGAAGCTCGAGATAATCCTCCGGATAGCCGTGGGCGAGCAGAAGCTCCTTCTTCCGCGCGGCGATCCGCTGCATGCTCGAGCGGTAGCCGGACAGATCGGCGCCCGGATCGGCGATCCGCGCCTTCGCGGCGTCCATGCTCCGCGCGGCGATCTCGTCGTCCAGATGAAGGATTTCGGGGATCGCCCCGTAGACCTCCTCCGTCCGCGCGTTCTGCTCGTGACGTTTCTGCTCCCGGATCTCATCGTAGTGACGCATCACGGCGTCAAACTGTGCATTTGATAATGACATCGCCATCCTCAGTGCATCGCGCACATGTTTCTGTCAGTTCTGCAGCAGCTGCGATTCCAGTTCGTCGTAGTTGTAATCCCGCTGGTCAAATTCGGTAAATGCATTGGCCGGCTTTTTCGTCTTTCCCGCCGTCTTCTTCTCCCGCGCGGTCTTCTCGTGCGCGTCGTCCAGCTTCTTCACGTCCTCGAGGGAACGGACGCCGGCGTGAAACCAGCGGGTGAGGATGCTGTCCGCGTAGGCGAGCGTCGGCTTGCCGGTCCCCATCAGTGTCCTGGAGCAGGCTTCGCCGATGATCTCCATCGGGAAACGGTAGGTCTCCAGCCACTTCCGCATCAGCCTGATCTCGGCCTCGATCGGATGATGGTTGTTGATGCCCAGCGCCTTCAGGATATCGTAGTATTCGCGGTGATAGCTGCCGACGCTGACGCGGGCCTCGTGCACGGTGGAGATTCCCTGTTCCTTCCAGCTGAGCGCGACCTTCTCCATATAGTGAAAGCTCATTTTGCCGCGGCTCACGCAGTAGTCGATCAGATAGTCGATCAGGTCCGTCGAGAAATGCAGCGTGTCGTAGAAGAAGCAGATTTTCTGCATCTCGGAACGGCTGAGCGGCCGGCCGATGTACTGCTGGGCCACAAAGAAGAGCTCGCGGATCTCCTCGTTTTCGCCCAGCTGGGACATCCGCTCCGAGGTGATCTCGGACGCTTTCTCCGGCACCGGTCCCGGCTCCTCCGCCGGCGTGCGGTAGCTCAGAAACCGGACTTCGGTGATCGAGCCGTCCTCCGCGCAGGTCAGCCCGAGCACTTTCTCGCGTTCCCAGTAGCGGAGCGCGCGGAGCACGTCGTTCTCCGTACAGTTGAGCCGGTCGGCCACGCTGCAGAGCGTGAAGCCGTCGTTCCGCCGTCCGGCGGAGCGGAGCAGGTAGAGATAGACCCGCAGAAAGTCACCGTTCGCCTCCGGAAGGAAGCGGTCAAGAAACGCGTTGCCGATCACCGTTACATCCTGCGGACAGCAGGAGAGGATCCGAATCTGTTCCATCATAACCCCGTTTTCCCGATCTGAAGCCGCGGGCGGCGTCTCTGACTGCCGGACGGGCCGCACCGTACGATCATTACAGAGGGATTATACCAGATGATTTATACACCGTATCCACAAAGTAATCCACGAATTATGCACACGCAGCGAGACGGGCGGGTGTGGATCCGGTTCACGGTGTGGATAACTCAGCGCTTCAGCAGGTCCTCGCCCACCTCGACGATGTTGCCGGCCCCCATCGTGATCAGCAGATCGCCGGGCTGAAGGACCGTATCCAGATAGTCCTCGATCCCGCGGAAGCTGTCAAAATAGGAAGCTTTCGTTCCTCTCCCGGCGATTTCGCGCCGGAGGTCGTCGGAGGAGATCCCGATGGTGTTCTTCTCCCGTGCCGCGTAGATATCCGCGAGAACGACCTCGTCGGCGGTGGATAACGCGTCCGCAAATTCGGGGAGAAGTGCCCTGGTCCGTGTATAGGTGTGCGGCTGAAACGCGACGATCAGCCTCTTGTGGGGATAATTCTTCGCCGCCGCCAGCGTCGCGCGGATCTCCGTCGGATGGTGGGCGTAGTCGTCGATGACTGTGGCGCCCTTGTACTGGCCCTTGTACTCGAACCGGCGCTCGGTGCCGCGGAAGGAAAGCAGTCCGCGGCGGATCGTCTCCACGGACAGCCCGAGCTTCCGTCCGAGCGCGATGGCCGCGAGCGCGTTGGAGACGTTGTGGATACCCGGCACCAGGAGCGTGAAGGAGCCCAGCGGCCCGCCCTTCTCGAAGCAGATGAAAGAGGCGCAGCCGTTGGAGTCGAAGCTCAGTCCGCCGGCGGTGTAGTCCGCTTCCTCCTTCATACTGCAGGTGATGATCTCTGCGTCGATGCCGCGGACCACGTCCTGATACTTGCCGAAGTCCCGGTTGATGATCAGCGTGCCGTCCTTCGGAAGGAGGGCAGCGAAGCGGTGAAAGCTCCTTGCGATGTCGTCCAGATCCTTGAAGAAATCCAGATGATCGGCGTCCACGTTGAGGATGACCTCGACCTTCGGACAGAAGGAGAGGAAGCTGTTCGTGTATTCGCATGCCTCGGCGATGAAGCTGTCGGAGTGACCGATGCGGATGTTGCCGCCGATGACCGGAAGCATGCCGCCGACCGTGATCGTCGGATCGAGACCGCCCTCAAGCAGGATGTGCGACGCCATCGAGGTGGTGGTCGTCTTGCCGTGGGTGCCCGCCACTGCGATGGGGAGACGGTAATTCCGCATGATCTCGCCAAGCAGCTGGGCCCGGGTGAGCATCGGGATGCCGGCGTCCTTCGCCGCCTTCCACTCGGGGTTGTCCGGATGGATCGCCGCGGTGTACACGACGCAGTCGATATCGGGGCGGATGTGCTCAGCGGACTGGCCGATGAAGATCTCCGCGCCCTGCTCACGGAGACGGTCCGTCAGCGCGGACTCGTGCGCGTCCGAGCCGGAGACGCGGAATCCTTTGTCGAGCAGGATTTCGGCAAGACCGCTCATACTGATGCCGCCGATCCCTATGAAATGCAGGAACTGAGGTTTGCTGAAATCAATCTGATACATATTTTTCTCCACTTTCTTGCAGATTTTCGCCCCGCGGCCTCTTCGGTTCTCAGGGAACGCGCGGAACCGGTTATGACCGGCGCGCCGCTCTTTTACGGCGCGAAATCATCCGTTTTCACTGCCAGAGCAGCCATATTCCTTATCAGTATACCACAACGGCGCTTCTTCGGAAGGGACGGGTTGCACAAGAAATAGCGTGACGGCCGCCGGGGGCATAGCCCTGTAAAAATTGACGAAAAAACACCAAAATGAGCACAAGGCTTTTATTATATGTTCACTATTGGGAAACAGTGTGTTATACTTCAGTTGACCGAATATTCTTTACTGCATGAGAGGTGAGTTTATGATCAAGAAGGAAATGATCGCCATGCTGCTCGCCGGAGGCCAGGGAAGCCGCCTTGGCGTGCTGACGGACAATGTGGCAAAACCCGCCGTTTCGTTCGGAGGAAAATACAGGATCATCGATTTTCCTCTGAGCAACTGCATCAATTCCGGCATCGATACCGTCGGTGTGCTGACGCAGTACCGACCGCTTCGTCTGAATACGCATATCGGCATCGGGATCCCCTGGGACCTTGACCGGAACGTGGGCGGCGTGACCGTGCTCCCTCCGTATGAGCGGATCGGCAATACGGACTGGTATACGGGTACGGCCAACGCGATCTATCAGAATCTGGAATATATGGAGCAGTACAACCCGGATTATGTGCTGATCCTGTCCGGCGACCACATCTACAAGATGGATTACGAGGTCATGCTGGACTATCACAAAGCGAACCGCGCCGACGTGACGATCGCCGTCATGCCCGTGCCGATGGAGGAGGCGCCGCGGTTCGGCATCATGGTGACGGACGAAGCCGGGCGGATCACGGATTTTCAGGAGAAGCCGGAGCACCCGAAGAGCAATCTGGCCTCGATGGGAATCTACATTTTCAGCTGGCCGGTGCTCAAGCACGCGCTGATCCGGCTGAAGGATCAGTCCAATCTGGATTTCGGCAAGCACGTGCTTCCGTTCTGCAGGGAGCAGGGCCTGCGGCTGTTTGCCTATGAGTTCAACGGCTACTGGAAGGACGTCGGCACGCTCGGCTCCTACTGGCAGGCCAACATGGAGCTGATCGACGTCATTCCGGAATTCAACCTCTACGAGGAGTTCTGGAAGATCTATACGCGGGGGGACATCATTCCCCCGGATTACATCGCGTCGTCGGCGGTGGTCGACAAGTGCATTATCGGCGAGGGCTCCGAGATTTACGGCGAGGTCCACAGTTCCGTGATCGGTCCGGGCGTCCGGATCGAGGAGGGCGCGGTGGTCCGGGACTCGATCGTGATGCAGGAATGCCGGATCGGAGCGGGAGCGGAGGTGAACCGCTCGATTCTGGCGCAGAACGTCGTCGTGGGGGACCGCGCGGTGCTGGGCGTCGGCGAGGACGCGCCCAATGTCTACAATAAGAAGGTGTACGCCTTCGGGCTCGTCACGGTGGGTGAGAGTTCCGTCATTCCGCCGGACGTGCGCATCGGCCGGAACACGGCGATCCTCGGGAAGACAGAAGCCGGGGACTATCCGAACGGCGAACTCGTGAGCGGCGGGGCAATCATCAGGCATGACGAGAAGGACGGTGAGAACTCATGAGGGCTGTGGGAATGATTCTGGCCGGCGGCAACAACAACCGGATGAGGGAGCTGTCGAGCAAGCGGGCCATCGCGGCGATGCCGATGGCGGGGAGCTACCGGGCGATCGACTTCGCCCTCTCGAATATGACCAATTCGCATATTCAGAAAGTGGCCGTCCTGACGCAGTACAACGCGCGCTCGCTCAATGAGCACCTGAGCTCCTCCAAATGGTGGGACTTCGGCCGGAAGCAGGGCGGTCTCTTCCTCTTCCCCCCGACCATCACCAGCAAGAACAGCTGGTGGTACCGCGGGACGGCGGACGCGATCTATCAGAATCTCAGCTGGCTCCGCCAGAGCCATGAGCCGTACGTCGTGATCGCATCCGGCGACGGCATCTACAAGCTGGATTTCAACAAGGTGCTGGAGTTCCACATCGCCAAGCGGGCCGACATCACCGTGGTCTGCACCGAGTGCCGGGACGACGACGTCAACCGGTTCGGCGTGCTCAGAATGAACGAGGACGCCCGGATCGAGGAATTCGACGAGAAGCCGATGGTGTCGCGGTTCAACGTGATCTCAACGGGAATCTACGTGATCCGGCGGCGCCAGCTGATCGAGATGATCGAGCGGTGCGCCCAGGAGGACCGCTCGGACTTCGTGAAGGATATTCTGATCCGGTACAAGGATCTCAAGCGGATCTACGGGTACAAGATCAATACCTACTGGAGCAACATCTCGACGGTGGAATCCTACTTCCGCACCAATATGGATTTTCTGAAGCCGGAGGTACGGGATTATTTCTTCCGACAGGGCTCCACGATCTACACAAAGGTGGACGACAATCCGCCGGCAAAGTACAACCCCGGCTGCGTCGTGAAAAACTCTCTCGTCGCGTCGGGCTGCATCGTTAACGGAACGGTGGAGGATTCGGTGATTTTCAAGAAGGTCTTCATCGGCAACAACTGCTATATCAGAAACTCGATCATACTGAATGACGTCTATATCGGCGACAACACACATATTGAAAACTGCGTAGTGGAGAGCAGGGATACCATCAGGGCCAACTCCTACCACTGCGGAGAAAACGGCATCAAGATCGTCATCGAGAAAAACGAACGATACACCATCTAAAGACAATCAAAGGCACTCCGGCCTCTCAGGAAGGTGTGTAAAAGAAACAGCGAGGAAAACAATATGAATATCACGGATGTCAGAGTTCGAAAAATATCAAAGGAAGGGAAGATGAGAGCGGTTGTCTCCATCACGATCGATGACGAATTCGTAGTTCATGACATCAAGGTGATCGAGGGCGAGAAGGGGCTTTTCATCGCGATGCCAAGCAGAAAGGCGGCGGACGGGGAATACCGCGACATCGCGCACCCGATCAACTCACAGACCCGCGGCGAGATTCAGACCATGATCCTTAACCGGTACGCGGAGACCGTCGCGCGGGAGGAAGCTGAAGCGGAGACCGGCGAAGACGAGGCATGACAAAAGACACAGAGAATGAAAAGAGGCTGCCGGAGGGCGGCCTCTTTTTTTGTTCCGGCGGTTCCGCCGGGAGGCGGAACGGGCTCGGAAGCGGGTTTTATATGCGCTCCCGACCGCCGCGCGGTCTTTTTCGACAGCGGTTCCGCTGTTCCTGCGGCCTGCGGTGTGGTATGATAAAAATACTGCGCGGGTTCGGAGAGACCGGCCTGGAAAGGGAGATCTGCGATGCGGAAACTCTTGAAATATCTGAAAAACTATCGGCTGGACAGCGTGCTGGCACCGTCTTTCAAGATGCTCGAGGCGCTGATGGACCTGCTGGTTCCGCTGGTGGTGGCCGCGATCATCAACAACGGCATCGCCCGTCAGGACAGCGGCTATGTCGTCCGGCGCTTCGCGGTCCTCATCGCGCTGGCCGCGGCGGGCATGCTGTTTTCGTTCACAGCCCAGTGGTTCTCGGCTCGCGCCAGCATCGGGGCGGCCACCGAGATCCGTCAGGCTCTGTTTGACCATATCGGCCGGCTTTCCTACACGGAGCTGGACACGATGGGGACGGACACGCTGATCACGAGGATGACCAGCGACGTCAATCAGGTGCAGAACGGGCTGAACATGGCGCTCCGTCTTCTGCTCCGGAGCCCGTTCATTGTGTTCGGCTCGATGGTGATGGCCTTCACGATCGATGTGCGGTGCGCTCTGATCTTCGTGGTGGCAATCCCCGTGCTCAGCGCGGTGGTTTTCGGGATCATGCTGGCGAGCATCCCGCTGTTCACGAAGGCTCAGAGCGCGCTGGACGGGCTCCTCGGTTCCACGAGGGAGAATCTCACCGGCGTCCGGGTGATCCGCGCGTTCTGCAAGGAGGAGGCCGAGACGGCGGAATTTGACGCGAAGAACGACGCCCTCACCAGGATGAACGAGAGGGTCGGCCGTCTCTCCGCGCTGATGAACCCCGCGACCTACGCGCTGATCAATATCGCCACGATCGTGCTGATCCGGGTGGGGGCGCTCCGCGTGCAGGCCGGCGGGCTTCTTCAGGGCGACGTGGTCGCGCTCTACAACTATATGGCACAGATGATCGTGGAGCTGGTGAAGCTTGCCTCTCTGATCATCACGATCAACAAGGCGATCGCCTGCGCGGACCGGATCGAGAGCGTGTTCGACGTGAAGCCGTCGATGGTCTATCCGGACGCGTCCGCGGGACAGGCAGCCGGCCGCGCCGCCGGGTCGAACGAGGCGGCCGGCACTTCCGGTGGAAGCCGGCCGCCGGAAGCGGTGGCGTTCCATCACGTCTCCTTCACCTACGCGGGTTCCGGGGGCGAGGCGGTTTCGGACCTTGACTTCACGGTCCGGCGGGGCGAGACCGTCGGCATCATCGGCGGCACGGGCAGCGGCAAGACGACGCTGGCGAATCTGATCCCGCGGTTCTACGACGCGACGAAGGGAACGGTGGAGGTCGACGGCCGTCCGGTTGCCGCTTATCCCGACGGGGTCCTCACCAGCCGGATCGGCGTCGTGCCGCAGAAGGCAGTCCTGTTCGAGGGAACGATCCGCGACAATCTCCGCTGGGGCAATGAGAACGCCTCGGACGAGGAGCTGATGGCGGCGGCGGAAACCGCGCAGGCCGCCGAGGTGATCAACGGCAAAGCCGGCGGCCTCGACGCGGCCGTCGAGCAGAACGGACGCAATCTCTCCGGCGGACAGCGGCAGCGGCTGACCATCGCCCGCGCACTGGTGAAGAAGCCGGAGATTCTCATCATGGACGATTCGGCCAGCGCGCTGGATTTCGCGACGGACCTGAAGCTCCGCAAGGCGGTGCACGCGCTGGAAGACAGCATGACCGTCTTCATCATTTCGCAGAGAACTTCGAGCGTCCGCACGGCGGACCGGATCCTCGTTCTCGATGACGGGCGTCTGGCGGGAACGGGAACGCATGACGAGCTGATGCGGACCTGCGGCACCTATCAGGAAATTTACTACTCCCAGTTCCCGGAGGAACGCCCTGCGTCTTCGCCGGACGGAGAAAAAACGGCCGGAAGCGGCGCGGCGTCCCGGGCGGACGGAGACAATACGGATGACGGCGGCGCGG
>Ga0256406_1005757_pt1 | contig 12969 bp, 9 predicted proteins | sample RumenRJG_03DNA_FD_185986 | JGI IMG/M metagenome (GOLD analysis project Ga0256406, IMG submission 185986) | Bovine rumen microbial communities from Lethbridge, Alberta, Canada - RJG_03 | ecosystem: Host-associated > Mammals > Digestive system > Stomach > Rumen | place: Canada: Alberta | collected...
ATGAGAGTGGTCCATGGTGCGATTCTCCTGTAGATAGTTTTTTGTGGTAATTAACATTCTACCAAAAATCCTGCCATGGATCCTTATTTTATTCAGATGTCCAACTTCATTTTACAATCGGCGAACTGTATTATTTAAGTTGTGCAAATAATAAGTTGATGAGTCTAAATTTAAGCGGAGATACCGCATTGGTACCAGACTCAACAGTTGAAGGTGGTAGTAAAGTTCATTACGGTGTGTCATTAACCTCACCTCAAATACAAACGGTTAGTGCTAAATCCCAAAACGGCAAATACGTTGTCAATCTGAAATCCTACGACAGCGCGTTCGATCCGTCTAAAGTAAATATTACCAATGCAGCTGGTGGTACCTGGAATGCCAAGGCGGGTACATTGACCTTTAAAGCTAATCCAAATGGCAATAAGGTGACCTATAATTACAGTACAGGATATCCGAATAGCACAAAATATCCACAATACAAGAATTTAAGCGTGACGCTTAACATTACTGCTTCTAACAATGCATCTAACATCAAGAATATTACGCGCATCTACGGAGCCACCCGATACGAAACCGCTATTCAAACAGCGAACGAACTAAAGAAAAAAATGGGCGGCGGAAAATTTGGCGCAGCCGTCATCGCTTACGGCGAAAACTACCCAGATGCCTTATCAGGCACCTATCTAGCTAACGTGAAAAAGGCACCGCTGCTGCTTGCCAATGCGAAGGATGCCAACACGGAATCAAACACCATCAATTATGTTAAAAGCAACGTGAGATCAGGCGGGAGAGTTTATCTATTAGGCGGACCGGGACTCGTATCCTCCAAGCTCGAAAACACACTAAAAAGTCAAGGCTACAGTGTCGTGCGGCTCTACGGAAGCGATCGATACCAAACCAACGTCAAGATCTTAAACGAAGCCGGAGTGAAAAACGGACAAGACCTGCTTGTCTGCACCGGAGAAAACTATCCAGACGCCTTGTCCACCTCAGCGCTGGGAAAACCGATTCTGTTAATCGGCGGCCAGTCACAACCGACAAGCGCACAGCGAACCATCATCCAAGGGAAAAACGTTTATATCATCGGCGGCACGGCGGCCATCAGTGACAGAACCAAGAACAGTATCAGCAGAAACGCGAAACGGATCAATGGCATCGACCGTTACGACACATCGGCGAAAATCGCCAAACAATTCTGCAAAAATCCAACAATCGCGGTATTGGCTTACGGACAAAACTTCCCAGACGGCTTAGCTGGTGGTACCCTGGCGTACAAAGTGAATGCTCCGCTGCTCTTAGCAACCAGCAGCAGTGCAGACAACAAGAGCATTGCGAATTACGTAAGCAGCACGCAGATTAACAGCCTATACGTTCTAGGCGGACCGGGACTTATCAGCGACAGCGCAGCGGAAAGCATTTTGAGAACGGATCCAAATCTGCAGACTTATAAAATTACTTACAATTTAAACGGTGGAAAAAACAGCAGCTCAAACCCTTCGACGTACAAGGTGACAGGTACGGTTACCCTCAAAAACCCGTCGAGATCCGGCTACACTTTTGATGGCTGGTACACGGATTCCAAGTACACAAAGAAAATTACGGAGATTAAGAAAGGCACGACGGGGAATAAGACCCTTTACGCAAAATGGTTCAAAGGTGTGAAGGAGCCCTACACCTATACCATCAAACCGGTGCTCGCGCCGTTCAATGACTATTACATTGTGAAGACAAACGATCCACACCCTGAGACCCTGCGTTTTGAAAACAGCAGTGGATACCTTGAACTGTCGGAGTCGAAGTTCTGCGATGTGAATTACGTAGATGTCTCCAAACGCCGAACCAAAGGTGGGTACATTTTTGAAAGAAAAAGCAGCGACTTTACCGGCGGCACCGTCAGAGTAAAGCGCCTGATGAATGGATCGTATGTCGCGAGGGCAAACACTGTCAGCGTGGCATCGTCTAAGAGCAAACTGCAATATCTCATTGACAACTACACCTCAAAGGATAAAACCTTCTTCGAAAATATGGACGCCGTACAGAAAGCGTTAGATCAGCTGGCCATTTATCCTGTTGATGTGATTGATACTAATACTGTAAATAGTGAGTATCCCTATCTCGGCCTGCGGTGTACCTACGCTATCGATTGGGGCATAGTTGAACCGATTGACCTGCGGTACTGCACTACGAAGAGCTTAGCCAAAGATGCTTATCCTTATGTGCTTAGTTCTCTAAGTTTTCCGGGTCTTATGGAAGCGGTAGCAGAGGAACTCGATCCAAACTGTACAATTTCGACAGAAGGTTGTATGCATTGGGAATTCGATGTGACTGCGAAAGTGAACGGCAAATCCGAGACAAGGTGTTATGGCGGCGCGGGATATGGTGATGACAAATTTGCTACGTCGTTTATGGACGCACGCTTCAAATTTGACAACAGTTCGTCTGATTTCGCGCGGAACCTTAATTTGAATACCCTTCATTCAAAACTCTACCAATACGCGAAAAAGGCTACAGCGCGCGCAAAGACGTTGAACAAAGAGGTTGAGGATGACGCGCTAAGCAAGGTGATCGGCAACGGTGCCTGGGTGCGCGTTGTTGGCGGCCAATATACCTACATCACGCGGGAATACTATCAAGGCCCTCTCCGCAATAGCTCGATGAGCAACACTTGGGTGGACGGCCGTCACCTGGATTTAGGCTGTGCTTTCGAAAAGAACGCGAAATGGTCGGATCATCCGACGGACGATATCGTCCTGACGAATCAGACCTATAAGAATCAATATGGTGAGACGAGAACGGCTGATCTCTTTTACGATTACGACAAGGAGAGCGGCACCTGGACTGCGTGGCCTGCCTATGGAGAAGGCGCGGCTTACTCTACTAAAGCTGTGCTTCCTGATAAACTTATCCTTACTCAGGCTGAAGTGAAAAAACTCGTCAACAGCGCCAAATGGAAACACAACAATGCCACCGATCCGACATCCGGCTATATCTACGATACGAAGAGCAAGCCAGGCACGCCTTTTAAAAATTAGTGTGATGAAATTATGCTAATAAATTAAAGAATGACAAAGAGGAACTAGGAGAACTCCAAGGTTCCTCTTTTTTGTTTCACAAAATATACAAGAAAGTATTATGATATCGGTAACATTTCAGGAGAAAAACATGCTATAATAAATCTAAAATTAAGATTAATTTAAAGAAGACAGTTGTATCAAAAATAAGGAGGAAAAAGAATGTCGGCCAGAAGAAACTCACAAATGAAAGCATGGGTAACGATTTTATCAATTGCAGTCTTAACGTGCACACTGCTCTTATTGGGAGGGCTGGCGCCAAGACACGTACACGCGGCATCGGCGGATGATATTAAGATCGATGCCGTTCATTTTCCAGATGCAGCCTTCAGAAATTACGTCTCCAAGAACTTTGATCAAGATCACGACGGTTATCTGCAAAAAAGTGAGAGAGATGCTGTGACGAAAATTGATGTTGCTTCTTCTGGAATTACGGATTTAACAGGGATTCAATATTTTACAAATTTAACCAATATTACGCGTATCTACGGAGCCACCCGATACGAAACGGCTATCAACACAGCGAACGAACTGAAAAAGAAAATGGGCGGCGGAAAATTTGGCGCAGCCGTCATCGCTTACGGCGAAAACTACCCAGATGCCTTATCAGGCACCTATCTAGCTAACGTGAAAAAGGCACCGCTGCTGCTTGCCAATGCGAAGGATGCCAACACGGAATCAAACACCATCAATTATGTTAAAAGCAACGTGAGATCAGGCGGGAGAGTTTATCTATTAGGCGGACCGGGACTCGTATCCTCCAAGCTCGAAAACACACTAAAAAGTCAAGGCTACAGTGTCGTGCGGCTCTACGGAAGCGATCGATACCAAACCAACGTCAAGATCTTAAACGAAGCCGGAGTGAAAAACGGACAAGACCTGCTTGTCTGCACCGGAGAAAACTATCCAGACGCCTTGTCCACCTCAGCGCTGGGAAAACCGATTCTGTTAATCGGCGGCCAGTCACAACCGACAAGCGCACAGCGAACCATCATCCAAGGGAAAAACGTTTATATCATCGGCGGCACGGCGGCCATCAGTGACAGAACCAAGAACAGTATCAGCAGAAACGCGAAACGGATCAATGGCATCGACCGTTACGACACATCGGCGAAAATCGCCAAACAATTCTGCAAAAATCCAACAATCGCGGTATTGGCTTACGGACAAAACTTCCCAGACGGCTTAGCTGGTGGTACCCTGGCGTACAAAGTGAATGCTCCGCTGCTCTTAGCAACCAGCAGCAGTGCAGACAACAAGAGCATTGCGAATTACGTAAGCAGCACGCAGATTAACAGCCTATACGTTCTAGGCGGACCGGGACTCATCAGCGATAACGCAGCGCAAAGCATTTTGAAAAACGATTCAAAATACAATAATCTGCAGACTTACAAAATCACTTACAATTTAAACGGTGGGAAAAACAGCAACGCGAACCCGGTGACGTACAATGTGACAAGCGCTTTCACCTTCAAGAATCCGTCGAGGTCCGGTTATACTTTTGACGGCTGGTACACGGATTCCAAGTATACAAAGAAAATCGCAGAGATTAAGAAAGGCTCGACGGGGAATAAAACCCTGTACGCGAGATGGAAGCTGCCGACTTATAAAATTACTTACAATTTGAACGGTGGGGAAAACAGCAGCGCGAACCCAGTGACGTACAATGTGACAAGTGTGGTCACCTTCAAGAACCCGTCGAGATCCGGCTACACTTTTGACGGCTGGTACACGGATTCCAAGTATACAAAGAAAATCACAGAGATTGAGAAAGGTACGACGGGGGATAAGACCCTTTACGCAAAATGGATTGAAGGCGTGAAGGAGCCCTACACCTATACCATTAAGCCGGTGCTCGCACCGTTCAACAACTATTATATTGTGAAGACAGATGATCCGAATCCTTATTCTTTACGCTTTGTAAACAGCACTGGTCGTTTGACGCCAGTCACAACAAAGTTCTGCGATGTGAATTATGTGGATGCGGCTTTTCGCCGTACTGCGGGGGGATATCTCTTCCAGAGCGATGATGATTTTGCTGGTGGTACCGTCACAGTAGAGCGGGCCATGAGTAATGGCAAACCGGTAACATTTGGAAAAAATGAGATGACGAGAAAAATTTCGTCATCCGATCACTATATGTATGTCTCGGAAGATTCAAAAGGAACCTTCGGCTCATCTGTTGGAACCTACGAACCAAGAGTAAACCAGGTCAGCGTGGCGCCGTCTAAGAACAGACTGCAATATCTCATCGACACCTATACCTCAAAGGATAAAACTTTCTTCGAAAATATGGATGCCGTACAGAAAGCGTTAGATCAATTGGCCATCTATCCTGTCCATGTGGTCGATATCAATACCGTAAGTAGTGAATATCCATATCTCGGCCTGCAGTGTGCCAACGCGCACGATTGGGGCTACGTTGGACCGGTCGACTTGCGGTATGATACTACGGAGAGTCTGGTTAAATCTGCTTATCCCTATATTCTTGATTCTCTGGGGTTTCCGGGGCTCATGATACAGGTAGCCCAAACCCTTGATCCCAACTGTACCTTCTCGACTGAAGGTTGTATGCATTGGGAAATCAATGTGACCGCACAAGTAAATGGCAAATCCGTGACAAAGAGGTATGGTGGAGCCGGCCATGGTGACTCGGAATGGATGTACGCCACGTCGTTTATGGATGCACGCTTCAAATTTGACCAAAGTTCGTCTGATTTTGCTCGAAATCTTGATCTGGATGTCTTGCATTCTAAACTTAATGAATATGTTGACAAGGGCAAAATACGCGCGCAATCGCTATACACTGAGGTCGGGTACGACGAGTTGAGTAAGGTAATTGGCAATGGCGCTTGGCTGCGTACTTTTGGAGGCCAATATACCTATATCACGCGGGAATGCTATCAAGGCCCTCTCTTTAGTGATGGGATGAGCAATACTTGGGTGGACGGCCGCCATCTGGATGTAGGCTGTGCTTTCGAAAAGAACGCGAAATGGTCGGATCATCCGACGGACGATATCGTCTTGACGAATCAGACCTATAAGAATCAAAATGGTGATACCCGTACAGCTGATATCTATTACGAATATGACAAGGAAAGTAAAACCTGGATCGCACATTATGCCTATCCAGAGACAAGCGGTTATTATAGCTCAGGGGAAAAGATTCCTGATCAATTCGTTCTCACCCAGGACGAAGTGAATGAACTCGTCAACAGTGCTAAATGGAAGCACAACAACGCGACTGATCCGACATCCGGTTATATCTACGATACGAAGAGCAAGCCGGGTACACCTTTTAAAAATTAGTGTGATAAAATTTTGTTAATAAATTAAAGAATGATAAAGAGAAACTTTGAGGTTTCTCTCATATGATCAACAGACGAGGCTATGAGAAAATACTCATAGCCTCGTCTGTTGTTAGAAGGCGACATCAGGCATCGCCCTTTTTTATGTTCAGAATGATTTTCAGACGCGGACGCCGTTGATCGTGACATCCGCGATTTTGGTGCCCAGATCGTCTGTGACGTGGATCAGGAAGGAGCAGGTGCGCCGCCCGGCCTTTACGCATTCGGATTCCGCGTAGAGGGTGTGTCCTTTAGAGGGGTTCAGGTAAGTGATGTGGGCGTCGAGGGAAACCGTGTCCGGCTGGCCGGTGTTGGAAGCGATGGCGAAGGCGAAATCCGCCAATGTGAAAATCGCGCCGCCCATGACCATGCCGAGGCCGTTGCGGTGGTCTTCGGTGATCGGCATGCCGCATTTGGCGTATCCCGGCGCGACGTCTAACAGGGTACATTCAGTTTTCTTCGTGGCGAAGCGGTCTTTAGCGAAACGTTCTTTCGTTTCGGCAAAGAGCAGGGCCTTTTCTTCTGAGTTGAGTGTATTTTTCATTTTGGGTTGTCCTTTTGAATAGCTTTTATTATTTTTATTATATCAAAAAAGCGCGCCATAACCTCAAGCTTCCACCAAATTCATCACATCACCCTCATCGGTTTAGGTTATACTAATCTCATAAAAGACGAACGGAGGCTTTGACATGGAAGAATTTGAAGAATTGTTTTACCGCGACCCGTACAGAAAGACCTTTGACGCGGAAGTCGTCACGTGTGAAAGGGGAAAGGGCGGCTGGCACGTCGTTCTCGACGACACGGCGTTTTATCCGGAAGGCGGCGGGCAGCCGGGCGATCGGGGCAGGCTGAATGATATTCCCGTGACAGATACCCAGAGAATTGACGGCCAGGTGGTGCACATTTGCGACAAAGCGATCGCGCCGGGGACGGCGGTCCACGGTGAATTGGACTGGCAGTGGCGGTTTGAAAACATGCAGTCCCACACCGGGGAACACATCGTCTCGGGTCTGATCCACAAAAAATTCGGCTACGAAAACGTCGGCTTTCACATGGGAGACGTCATTCAGATTGATTTCGACGGCGAAATGACCTGGTCGGACGTGATGCAGATCGAACGCGAAGCCAACGCGGCCATTTACCGCAATGTGGACGTGAGGTGCTGGTTCCCGGATGCGGCTGAACTTCAGGATCTGCCTTACCGCTCAAAGAAGGAACTGAATGGGCGGGTCAGATTGGTGACCATCGACGGCGTGGATCAGTGCGCGTGCTGTGGGACGCAGGTCAAGCGAACCGGCGAAATCGGGATGATCAAGCTGTTGTCGCTGGCGGCCCACCGCGGGGGCGTGCGCATCGACATGCTCGCCGGCGCGAGAGCTTTGGCCTATACGGAAGGGATTTACCGTGAAAATGAAGCTGTCTCGCATCTGCTCAGTGCGCCGGTCGGGGCTACCGCGGCCGCGGTTGAAAAGCTCTTGAACCACGCGGACGACTTAAAAATGCAGGTACAGCACTGGATGGAAGTCACGCTGGAAAATCAGGCGGACCGCATCGCCGACGGTGAAAAGCTGGTCCTGCTGTTTGAAAAAGGGATGGACCGCAACACCATGCGCCATTTCGCGACACAGCTGCTCGACGAAAAGCACTGCGGCACGGTTGGCATGTTTAACTTAGAAGATAACGGATCCTACAGCTACATGCTGCTGTCAGGCAGTGTCGCGCTGCGCGCCTGCGCCAAGGAGCTGAATGCGAAGCTGAACGGCCGGGGCGGCGGCAAGGACAACATGATCCAGGGCAGCTTTAAGGCCGACAGAGAAGCGATTGAAAAGGTGATTCGGCAGATGTGGGAGGCGTTTTAAGTGTCATCTGATACACGCACAAAGCGCTTGAGGAGGGATAACCTTGACTGAAATTTACGGCACATTGGGCCCGGCCTGCCAGTCGGAAGAGACGCTGACGGCGATGTTTCGGGCGGGCATGACGGGGATGCGGCTCAACCTCTCCCATACATCGCTCGCGGACAGCCGGGACATGATTGAAAACTTCCAGAAGGCGGCCGACGCGTGCAGCGTCTCGCCGGAGCTGCTGATTGATCTGCAGGGGCCGGAGCTGCGCCTTGGTGAGATGGAGCCAATTAAGGCCGATCCAGGCCAAAAACTGGAGCTGCCTTTGGCAGCGCGCATTTTGGACGCCCTCGAGCCGGGCGATCGGGTGCTGATCGACGACGGCAAAATCGAAGCGTCTGTCGTCAGCGTGGGAGATCGAAGCGCGGCCCTTCACATCCTGCGCGGCGGTGTTATTAAGAGCCGAAAATCTCTGAAGATCGAAGGCAAGGATGTGGCCGGCCCAGCCCTGACGGCGCACGACAGGGCCAATCTCGCCGACGCCCGGACGTACGGCGTCACGGCGGTGATGGAGCCCTTTGTCACCTCTCCAGAGACGCTGCGTGAACTTCGGGCGGCGCTGGACGACGCGGATCTGGCCGATGTGAGGATTTTCGCCAAGATCGAGAATCGACAGGGTGTGCAGGCGCTGCCTGCGCTCCTGCCGGAGGCAGACATGATCGTCATCGCCCGCGGCGATCTCGGCAACGATATGCCGTTGTGGGCGCTGCCCGCCGTGCAGAAGGACATCGCGCAGGCGTGCCGACTCGCGCGGGTGCCGTTCATGGTGGTCACGCAGATGCTCGCATCGATGGCGGACGCCCCTGTGCCGACCCGCGCGGAAGTTTCCGACATCTTTAATGCGGTGGCGGACGGCGCCGCCGCCGTCATGGTGACGAATGAAACAGCGGTCGGGCATTACCCGGCTGAGGTCATCCGCTATCTCGCGAAAACCGCGGCTGAGGCAGAGAAGTGGACAGCGGCACAGGCATCCTCCGCGGCGGATAGATGAACGCAACGCTCCGACTTAATAGAAATTTAAAATAATGTTAGCATTTTACAGTGATGAAGTGTATAATAAAAAGTATCTTAAAGAATATGCGGTGTTTACGAAATGAACACCGTTCGTAAAGGAGCGGAAACATGAAAAAGAAACTTCTGGCAGTGCTGCTGACAGCATGCTTGGCCATGGTGGTCGTTGCGGGGTGCGGGAGCAGCTCGTCGAAAAGTTCATCGTCGTCGTCAGATACGAAAAATGACAGCAAGACCTTCGTCATCGGGGTAGACGACACCTTCCCGCCGATGGGCTTCAGAAACAAGAAGAACAAGATTGTTGGCTTTGATATCGATTTGGCCCGGGAAGCGGCAAAGCGCATGGATATGAAATTTAAGGTTCAGGCCATTAACTGGGACACCAAGGAAATGGAACTCAACAAAGGCAACATCGACGCCATTTGGAACGGCCTGTCCATTACCGATGAACGGAAAAAGAAAATGGACTTCACCACGCCGTATCTGGAAAACGATCAGGTCATTGTCGTCAAAAAGGATTCGTCGATCAATTCGGTCAGCGACTTAGCTGGCAAGACAGTCGGCTGCCAGAAAGGCTCGTCCGCTGAAGATGCATTAAAGGCCAACCCGATTTACGACAAAATTGCAGGCGGTTCACCTACCGAATTTGACGAAAACGTCTCCTGCTTCCAGGATCTCGACGCCGGCCGCATCGACGCGATGGTTGTCGACTCTGTCGTCGCGAAATACTACATCAAGAAACACAATTCCGACTTCAAGATTGTCGGCGAAAGCCTCCAGCCTGAACAGTACGGCGTCGCCGTCAAGAAGGGCAATACCAAGATGCTCAACAAGATCCAGAAGGCACTGGACGACATGAAGGCTGACGGTACAGCTGGTAAGATTTCGACAAAATGGTTCGGCGAAGATATCATTTACAACAAATAATTGAAGATCTCGCGTAAGTGCAGACAGGCCTCCCGCAATCCGGGAGGTCTGTTATTGTTTTTTTCAGACATCTATAGGATAGATACAAAATAACGATAAGAAAATAAAGGAGACTTGAATGAGTGAAAATGTGATCAGCCTGCTCACCTCAATCATGGCTGGGCTCGGCACGACACTTGAGTTGTTCGCCATCTCGCTGGTGGTGTCGATCCCCCTTGGATTTTTAATCACGCTGATGCTGCGGAGCAAGCTGAAAGTGGTGAAGTGGATTGCGGAGGTTTACGTCTACATCCTGAGAGGGACGCCGCTGCTGCTGCAGCTGTTCTTTGTGTATTTCGGGCTGCCCTACATCCCGGGTATCGGAAAATTTTTAACCTTCCAGCGGTTTTCAGCGTCCTGCATCGCCTTTGCGCTGAACTACGCGGCCTATTTCGCGGAAATCTTCCGCGGCGGCCTGCTCGCGATCGACGACGGCCAGTACGAAGCGTCGAAGGTGCTGGGGCTGACCCACGCCCAGACGATGTGGCACGTCGTGCTGCCCCAGATGATCCGCGTGACCCTGCCGGCGGTTTCCAACGAAACCATCGTCCTCATTAAAGACACCGCGCTGGTCACCGCGATTGCCGTGCCGGAAATCATGTACTACGCGAAGGGCGCCGTCGTCCGCGACGCCGACCCGACCGCCTTTATCGTCGCCGGCGCGATTTACCTGGTGATCAACTTCTTCATCACGATCATCTTTAAGCAGCTGGAAAAGAAGACAGATTTCTAAGAGAAAGGGGAATCCATGAGCAAAACGATGATCCGCGTGACGTCGCTGGACAAGCGCTTCGGCGACAATCACGTGTTAAAAAATATTAACTTTGAAGTCGAGCAGGGAGATGTGGTGGCCATCATCGGCTCTTCCGGCTCCGGGAAATCGACGCTGCTGCGCTGCCTGATCGATTTGGAACAGGCTGACGGCGGCACGATCATGATCGAAGACAAGGCCTTGGTCAAGGACGGCGTCCAGGCGCCGCCAGCGGAAATCAAGGGCATCATTTCTAGAATGGGCGTGGTGTTCCAGCATTTCAATCTGTTTCCCCATCTGTCGGTCAGAAAGAACCTGCAGCTCGCGCCACGTATTGTCGCCAAGGCCGACAAGGGGACGATCGAAGCCAATACGAAGAAGCTTTTGGACGAGGTAGGCCTGAGCGACCGCATCGACGCGATGCCGTCGACCCTCTCCGGCGGGGAAAAGCAGCGCGTCGCCATTGCCCGGGCGCTGATGATGAATCCGGACATCATGCTTTTCGACGAACCCACCTCGGCCCTGGACCCGGAACTCACCGGCGAAGTGCTGAAGGTCATGGGCGATTTGGCGAAGGCGAAAATGACGATGATCGTCGTCACCCACGAAATGGGATTTGCGCGCTCAGTCGCGAACAAAATCCTGTTTATGAACGACGGGATCATTTTGGAAGAAGGCACGCCGGATGATATTTTCAATCATCCGAAATATCAGCGGACCAAGGAATTTCTCGCATCGATTACAAATAAAGATTAATTAAGAAAGTGAAACGCGTAAAACGTTTTGTGCTATGATGAGGTATGCCTTTGAGCAATCCAGATTTTGCAAGAATAAAGAGAATACGATGAACGAAACAGCACAAAACAAACAGGCGGGCAAGGTAGCCGTCATCGATGTCGGCGGCGGCCAGCGGGGCATTTACGGCGCCGGAGTCTTCGACACCTGCCTCGATGACAAGGTCCGCTTCGACATGACCTACGGTATCTCGGCCGGTTCGGCCAACGTCACCTCTTATTTAGCGGGGCAGCGCGGCCGAAATTACGTGTACTACAGTCAATACTGCTTAAGAAAAGAATACAAAAGTTTAAAGGTGCTGATGAAGCAGCACGCTTTCATCGACCTGCACTACGTGTACGAAACCCTGTCCAACTCGGACGGGGAATACCCGCTGGATTATCCCGCGATGATGGCGAATCCGGCGCTCTGCACGGTCATCGCGACCGAAGCGGAAACCGGTTTCCCGCATTATTTTACAAAAGAAGATTTCGCTCAAGATCAATATCAGGTGATCATTGCCAGCTGTTCGGTGCCAGTGTTCACACGGCCGGCGCCGGTTGGCAGTCACCTGTATTTTGACGGCGCCATTTCCAATCCCATTCCGATTCAAAAGGCCTTTGACGACGGCGCGGACGCGGTGGTCTTGATTCTGACCCGGCCTAAAAATTTCTTCCGGAAGACGTCCTCCGACAAATGGCTTTCGAAAATTCTGAAGCGCCATTATCCGGAGGCAGCCAAAGTCTTTGCGCGGCGCGCGCTGACTTACAACCGGCAGCTGAGAGAGGCGCTTGAGCTGGAAAAACAGGGAAAGGTGCTGATCGTCGCGCCGGATTCCATCGCCGGGATGAAAACCCTGGGGACGGATCCGGAAGCGGGAGAAAAGCTTTATCAAAAGGGACTTAAGGATGGCAAGGCCATTGCGGACTTTGTCGACCGCTGGCAGAACCAGTAAGGAGAGAATAAAATGAAACTCAGTGAACAACTTAAAATAGACCGCCCGATGTTATCTTTCGAAGTGTTTCCGCCGAAAACGGAAGCGCGGTTTGAACCGATTATGTCAGCGGTCGAAGAGATCGCAAAGCTCGACCCTGCGTACATGAGCGTCACCTACGGCGCCGGCGGCGATGGCAGCCAATATACGG
>Ga0256406_1005758_pt1 | contig 12969 bp, 14 predicted proteins | sample RumenRJG_03DNA_FD_185986 | JGI IMG/M metagenome (GOLD analysis project Ga0256406, IMG submission 185986) | Bovine rumen microbial communities from Lethbridge, Alberta, Canada - RJG_03 | ecosystem: Host-associated > Mammals > Digestive system > Stomach > Rumen | place: Canada: Alberta | collected...
CATAGCCGCTTGAATATGCTGCTACTACAGGGAACTGCTTAATTATCTGGTTCTCTATCATCTTGATATGCAAATCTTTATCAGGGTCGTTGCTTGCAGCAATCTGATTAATCCAGTTTCTGTACTCAGCTTCTGTCCTGTATCTTGCAACTGTAGCCTGGAAGTTTGCTAAGTCTTTATCTCGCTTTTCCTGTTCCTGCTTTAACCTTGCCTGTTCTCTCTCGTATGCCTGCTGTTCCATCTCCTTGTCATACTTTATCTGGTTTTCCTGAGCGGTATTGTAGGCGTTCCTGAGAGACGTGTCATAATTCTGGTCGTAGGTCGAACGAAGGTCTGTATACTTCTGTGCAAGTGTTCCCAATGCGCTGTTTCTTGCCTGTTCGTTGCTGTTTCTCTGATTGCCGTATGCTGTTTGAAGTCTCAACAGTGAGCTTTCAGTCGCTCCACCGTTCACTCCCAGCCTGTTCAGATTGTCAGGAAGTGAGCGTTTCTGCTGCATATATTTGATGTAATTCTGCCTGTTTGCCGTGTCGTAACTGCCGTTCGTTGCGTTCCTGTTCGTCGTCTCCTGATTGGCAAGGTCACTAAGGTATTTTGTCCTGCTGTTTTCAAGATTCTTTTTGAACGCTTCGTACTCGTCAAGATACGGCTTGTTACTTGCTGTAGTGGACGTATAATTTGTTCCGCCTGTTGCCATACCTTTCCTCCTTAATATCTTCTTTCCCAGTAATAGACGGTTACTGGCGCGTTATCGTCAGCTCTGCTTGCCACCTCGGTCATTCCCTCTATCTGCACCCATGTTCCTATGTTCAGATACGAACGAGGATTTGTATTGTCCGTGTTGCGGACTATGCACCCTATAGGGAACAGTGCGCTAATGACTTGTGCAAGTGTTGTACTGGCCGTTATCCCCGCTTCCGCATATTCAACGAATGCATTGAATTTCTCCGCTATTAGGTCGGGGTATCTGTCGAATACCGCCTTATTGTTTTTCGGGGTATCTGTCAAAACATCGTTTGCGGCCTGTACGTGCACACTGACAATTTCAGATTCTTTTATTGAATAGTTACTTGCCATTTGCACCACCTTATTTCTTAGCGTAATTTCCAACGGTATAAGACTTCACCACGTTCGTTATACCGAACGGCTCAGGGTTGTCGTTCCTCAGAATGATTTGAAGTCGCTTGTACTTCTTTACCTTCTTTTTTGTGAAGATGTCTCCGCCTACCTGATTTCCTTGGAATGTGAATCTCGTGAAGTCGATGTTTGCGAAGCTCGTCCGACTCACCTCGTGAAAGCCGAGATCCTGTCTCACATCGCCGTCTTTCACAAGGGTGATAGAACATCCGCTCCTGTAGAACGGTTGAAGCGTCACCATTGACCCCTTTTTGTTCAAGGTTTTTAGAAGCTGCGGCGACCCGTCGTCGTCGAATGTGGACGACCACATGGCCTTTACAGGCTCCCTGACCATTTCCCCGTTCACCTCGTAGGCGTCGTCGTAGAATTTCTCCGTTGCGTCCAGATCATCGTTGAATCTGTATGTTGAATCAACATCAGTGAAATACAGGACATTGTCTATGACATACATTTCCTTGACGTGTGGCATGTTCTCAAAGTAGTAGCACTCATACGAGCTGTCGCCTTTATTCGTGCTGGCGGCGTGCCGCCCGTCCAGTATGTACATCTTCTTGTTTATTGCCAGGAAAAAGTAGTAGTTCCAGCTTATTCCAACGGCGTTTTCAAGGCTCGGTTCCTTGCACAGCTTCCTGTTTATCCGTGCGCTCCGGTTTATTGCATACTTCTCTGAAAGCCAATTTGTCTGTATGCCGTATATCCCTGTTGACGCAAGGAACAGCGGCTCATCGTTCAGCGTTCCGGCACAATTTTTACTTATCGCTCCGACTCCTGCATTTGACGGTTTCACAGAATATGCGGTGTCAGTCCCCAGTGTTGAGTCTGTCGTTCCAGATGTCGTTGCGGTCGAGCTAGGTGACGCAAGGAAAATGGTATTTCTTCCGCAGTCCTTCGTAATGATCGCAAGGTAACTGCTAGTCCTCGTGTAAGCGATTATCTGATTGTCTACCTCGAAATAATGCAGGTCACTGACTACAAGCGGATTGTTTACGTCTGAATAATACGTCCTGTCTCCATCTGCCAGGAACAGCCTGTTGCTGTAAAAAATGAAGGCCTGTGCCTTAAGAAGTCTCTTCTGGCGTTCATTGTAATATCCCTTGAATCCGGACGAACCGTTCTCTGCTGTTGCCGTATCGGCATTGTTGAACGGTGCAAACGTTATTCTGACGTTATCCTCACCGTTCAGCGTAGGTTTTGACGGGGCTGTGACAAAAGTAATCGTTGAGGCAATGATCTCGAATGTGTCGGTCGTTGTTCCGTCTAGTGTCAGTCCCGTTACAGTTTCCTTGTCCTTTACTACATAGTCTGTCGTGTCCTGCCATATCCCCTGTTCGTTCATGACCTCGACACGGATAAATGAGCCTATTTTGTTTCCCTTCGCCGTAGGTATCTTGTATTCCTTTGACGTTCCGTCTCCCGCATACAAAGCCTTCTGGTAAACATTGAATATACTCTTATCGTCAAGTGTCAGTGCACTGTCAGACGTTCCGTTTGGTTTCAGTGCATACAAGGTCGTCGGAATATTGTCATAGCTAGTAGGCTCGCTCTGCCCAGGCTTCCCCTTGCACATCATGCCATTATCAAGCCCAGTTATCTTGTGAGTGTTTGACTCCGCATCGTACTCTATAAAGCACCGCTCGCACAAGATATATATTTTCGTCTGGTACGCGAATACTCCGTTCACATCTCCGCAGTTAAAAGAGATAGTGTACGAAGTGCCTTCAACAAAGCTCTGTCCGCTCTTGATAGTCAGCTTGACAATAGAAACTGTTCCTCCGGCATTTCCACGGACGCCGTACATCGACTGATTTGCCTGAACTATGGCTTCATAGCGTTCGCCGACCTTCCTGTAACCGCTCCGTTTCACCGGATTTCCTCCAACATCGGAAATCATATTGACCATGTTTGGTGAGTGCTTTTTATCTACGTCTGTAACGTCCCTCTGGAAGTCAACTCCAAGAAGGTTTCTATACTGCGTAGCATAAATTTTCGGCTGGCTTGGTAGCTTCTGTTGTGACATCTTTACCAGCCTCCTTCTATTACTGCCCCTCTAACAGTTCTGCACATCATCATTATCTGGTCTTTCAGGTCATCGTATTCATTCCAGTAAATAGTTGCCTTTGTCAGGTCATCGTCAAGCCATATGTAGTGTGCAGCAAGGAGCTGTACCAACGGTTCAAGAACGTCTGGAACTGAAAGAACCTCCTCGTCCTTTGTTTCCTTCGTTATCTTTTCCAACTCAGGAAACTTCCACTCTGTGTGTGTTTCTCCGTATATATCGGTAATGTTTTCTTCGTGTCCCCACTTCTCATAGACTCGTAGATAGTGTTCTATCTGAGGGATAACAGTTGAATATAAAATCCGTATTGCTCTGTTAGTAGCATTTATAATTATGCTTTTGTACTCCTCATATGAATCCGTTTCCTCAAAACCCAGGTCAAGGAGATTATCTTTAATGTCTTTCCAATACATTCTGTTCTCCTTATAAAATTATGGGGGCAGATGTTGAGTCCGCCCCCATTGTCTCACCCGTTTACGGAAGCTCTACTACAGCGGCTTTTACAGTTGTTGCGCTAGGAATAGCTTTTGCATATCCCTTTCCTTCACCGCTCACAATCTTGAACGCTCCGGAATCTACCGCTACAGCGGCTTCTGCTGTCACTGTAATTACAAGATCTTCTCCTACGCCCTGAAGTCCGTTGCCCTTTTTCAGAGTAACGGTTCCAGCTCCCTGAAATACGAATGCTGTTTTGTTGTCTTTACCCCTCATATCCAGAAGGAACCCATCACTTGCACTGGACGGTGCAGTAAATGTGATTTCCTTTCCGCCGTTGAGGTCTACTTTCTGTCTATCAACAATTGTTACTGCCATTGTTTAGGTACCACCTTTCTCTTTAGCCCTACAATTAAGCGTGTGTGCAAGGAATTACAATCATTTCCTTTGGTCTAACAATCTTTGTTCCGTAAAGGACAAAGCCCTTGAGCGCATCAGCGAATCTTTCGTCCGGTCTGTATGGCTCTACGTGAGTCAGTGGTGCAGCGAACCCGATAGCTCTCTTGGTCTTTACCTGTACCAGAGTGTTACCCTTGGAATCCTTTGCACAGTTGTTTGACATCTTGATGGTAGCATTTCCGTACTTTGCAACCATTCCGTTTTTGAGCATTTCACTGTTATTTGTGTCTGCCTTGATGTATGCCTGCTTGAAGATGGTATAAATCCATGGGCTGATGCAGAAAACAATCTCAGTGTTCTGAGCAACATCGTTCTCATACAGTGCTTCAAGTGCCTTGTCAAACACGGTCAGAATATTATCTGTAGACAGGGTAAATGCAGAGCTTGCAAGCTTCTTTACAAGAGGGTCATTGCTCAGTGCAGATACTGCTATATCCTGCTCATTTGCAAGTCCTTCACTTGACTCACCCTTGAGTGCGCTTTCAATTTCTCCACTAGCCTGTGCCTTGTCAATATCGTCAACAAGGAAGTTAAATGTAGACCTGTGGTCAATTTTCAGCGTTACAGATGTATCCTCGATGTTTTCAGGCTTTTCAAGAATGATGTCCTCATCACCGATGGTGGTTGTGATTGTTGGCTTTCCAACACCCAGAATTCTTACAGAGTCTCCGGCTTTTGAGACCTTTCCTTCGTACTTCTGGTTTGTATCTGCCACGAAAATGTGATTTCTTTTGAGTTCTTCCTCAATTGCTACTTCCCAAACAGTAGGCTTAAAGTTTCTGTAGCTCATTATGCGAATCTCCTTTTCAGATATTCGCCTCAGTGCTATTTCAAACGACTCATGCTCTTCTGTACCTTATCCCAGTTTTTACGTATTTCTTCTTCTGAAAGTGCGTCAAGCTCCTCAGAAGTGTAGTAGTCACGCTCACTCACGGCTGGATTTGCTTTGCCAATATCCTTCGGTGCGCTGACCTGGTTATGATACTGCTCGGCTTTTGATGCCCAGTATGCTGTCTCCGTGTCTACTCCGTTTGCGATCAGTTTCAAGAATACATCGCCCAACTGTTCAAGGTCTTTTTCGCCCTTTATGGACGGGTCAATCTTGCTGAGCATTGATACAGAATCATTAATCATTTTATGCACTTCGGCATCTTTGATTTGTTCTTCTAATTCCTGGTTTCTAGCTTCGAGTTGTGCCAGCCTCTGTTCTCTCGCAACATCAGCTCTGACTTCCTCTTCTGACCTATCCTCCGCATAAGCCCTTGCCTGAATGGCAAGAGAATCTGCGTCGTCTCCGTTGAAGTAAATTTTGAGTGCGTTCTGCATCTGCTCATTCTGCCGCCGTGCTTCCTGAAGCTCACGGCGCATTGAAGCGAATGCTGCATCGCTTGGACTCTGACTCCCCTCTTCGTCATCGTTCAGGTCATCATCTACTTCTTCGACTTCTTCGGACTGACTTTCATTTTCAGGGTCAGCGGCTTCCTGATTTTCTACGCTTTCGTCGACTGTTTCAGGGTCAGCGACTTCCTGAGTTTCTACGCTTGATGTGTCAACGTTCATGATTTCTTCGTCCATTAATGCCCTCCTGTGGCGCATTTGTTTAAACTATTAAATCAAAATGTTTAATAAGTTAAACTAATTTGGTAAAAAAAATATATATGCTAATCGGCTTTTTTAAACCGGATTAACCCTTCTTGTTCGGCGTTGAACGCCTTCAATCTTTCTTTGGCTTCCTTCTCGCTCATAAGCGTCTTTGTATTGTCTGCTCCGGACGATTCCTGTTTAGGTGAATCTGTCCACTTGCACCAGTTCTTTAGTGCAAACGCCCCGGAACTTGCCTGATACTTTTTCTTAGCCATGCCCTCAATTATTACGTCCGCTGTCATCTGGTTGAGAACGTCCTGTGCTTGTGGATGCTGTTTGTACCAATAGATTACATCTTTTTTCGGGACGTTCATGTATGATGCGAAATTCGTTTTGCTAGGCATTTCCAGAAAGCCGTTTGACATTACGTCTTCGGTGTATTTTTCGTAGTGCTCTATGAATTCTTCTTCTGCCATTTCACGAAGCTTCTTCTGCATTCACATCACTCCCTTCCTATGCGTCCGTATGGACTTTCTCGCACTATGAGACCCCTTCCGGTACTCCTCCCGATGGATTTATCGGTTGTTCATTTAGCGTGCCGGCATCTGGCTGTAACTGGTTCTGTGCTTCCTGCCTTGCCATCTGCTCCTGTTGAAGCTTCCTTTCTTGTATTATACTCAGAAGTTTCTTCTTGGATATAGCTGCCTGATCCGGAAGAAGTTCTACGTATTCCTCGAACGAGATTTTGTCATTCATCAGCAGGTTTGTTATCTCTGTCTGTTCTGCTGCCTTAGACAGTGTAGTGTTTTCTGTTATGTCAATCTTTATGCTAGGTTTCTGCTCCTGAAGGACTGATGTATCTACCTCAATATTGCCCATCTTTATGGAGACCGGATTATAAACAATCCAGAGTTCGTACCAGAGTAGTGCAACATCCTCTACAAAGTTCTGATACATTTCCACCTGCTCATTCAAAGGCAGTTCCTGCTGTTCCCTTATTGTAGTAATGGCTGTTCCGGCAACTCGGGACGGATTGTAGTTACCCATCATTACGTCTCCTGCTCCGGAGAGGTCTCGGGTCTTGTCTATCAGTTCGTCAGTAAGTTCTTTTGCATCCGGTGCCTGTGATGCAGGATTGAGGTAGGTTATCAGACTGCTAACAGACTGTGTTTGTCCACCGTTCAGCTTGATTTTTCCACCAACTGTGTCAATCTCTTCCGGATTCGCAACGGCTGTTTCGTCATAAGCCACTCTTGGGAATGAAGTCTGCTTTGAGGAAATCGCTCTTCTTACCAGCATCTTATTTGCTTCAAGCTGATTTGAAAGGAACTGTTCAACCTCACCTACTCCACGGGCAGTATTCGGGAACTCTTCCCATACCATATTCAGTATCGGATACTGTGTCAAACCTGCACCCGTGTATTCCCCGTGGCGGCTCTGCTGTATCGGGTGGAGAGGTTCATATACGGCTGATTTGGTAGCTCTTGCAACGTTAACTATTCCATTTATCTTCTCAAAATAAATTAGTGCCGTTGCTTTCTCGGATACTTCATCATTGTTCAGAAGCTGTGTATCCGTATTGGAGTCTGGAGCTATTCCGTCAATTACTTCTTGTGAAGCCCCATTGAGCTTTGCTTCATGACGCAGCTGTTCTACAGGCATCCTCTCTTCAATGATGATATACGGCTGTTCCTGAATGTCACTTGTGTTCTCGTCTCCCAGAAGGATATTCGTGTTCAGAAGCACTTGCGGTTTCTTCCTCGTGTCGCCGCTGTAGAAATATACGTAGGTATCGCCACCTATAGCACAGTGTTTAAGTGCTTTCCATGATATGGAGTCCATTTTAGCCTTTTCCCATGAAATGCTGAAAAGCTGGGACAGCGAATTGCAGGTCTCTTCATCGGTTCCGTCAAGGTCGCTGTATATCGCCGTAAGAAGGTGCTGGGATATTGAGGATACCTTGTATTTGATGGACGGCTTTATGAAGTTCATGCTTGGCAGGTTTCTCTCGCCCTTGCTGTCCCTTGTGTCATACCACTGCTTGCCTATATAGAACTTCCATGACCGTTCAGTCCTCTCTTTGAGGTTCTTCTTCGTCATGTAGTCTTTGGACTTTTCGTATCGCTTCCATATCTCGGATGCGTCACGGACTATCTTGTTTTTCTCGTTCTTCATCGGCTATCCCTCGAAATTGTCTATGTAATCTAGCAGTTTGTCCTCTGCGGTCGGCTCAGGTGCCTTGTGACGCTTTATTTTCTTGGATTCATACGGCTGACCTATATTGTAGCCAATGATAAAGGCTGCTATTACCGCCACCGGACTGGCCAGAGACAGAATTATCAGACTATATAACATTGAACTTCTCCTTTCCCTTCCGATGCTTGAAGTAGCCCGGAAACATCTTCTCAAAGTTACTTAGCTTCTCGTCTCGCTTATACTGGCTCCTCTGATAGATTATCCTGTTAAGTGCCTGGGACATTGCGTCCACCTGGTCATCGTGTTTGCCGTTAGGAAACTGTGCACACTCGTTTACGAAGTCCGGTACCCATTTCTTGTTCTTAGGAAGGTAGACGTTTCCGGATTCAACGGCTCCAAGTATTGCGTTCACTCTGGCTACCTTTGAACCCTGCGGTTCTACAGGGATTATTCCCACAAGTTCGGTTCTCAGCATCGTTATAATGGCTGAGCCGTTGGCTTTATCCTCTATCAGTGTCAGCTTGCACTGGTCATATAGTCCTCTCAGTCGCCTGATCTCCATCACCGTATCAGGGAAGTTCAGGTGCTTCTTCACGTTTTCTACCAGATAGATGTTTGCGCCGGCTTTTCCCCAGACCTGTATTGCTACAAAGTCGTTGTCGTTCGAGTCTTTGAACGTTGCGTCTACGGACATTACCCAGTCAACTATCTCCGGCAGCGTGTCATAGTACTGCCACCAGTCCCTTTTCAGAAGGTTTCCTTCCTGTGCAGTAGGTCTGCCTTGATACAGCGCATTCCATGCCATGGAACCCTCAGACGACAGAAAGGCAGGCTTGAATTCTTCAAGCCACTTATTCCCTTTTCCTATCTCCGGACAAAGAGCATCACCGGCTTTACGCCCTAGTATATCGTCCCCTTCCGCTTCACACGGAAACCGTAGGTATTCTACGTTTGCCTCATATTCCAGTAGGCGTCCAACAAGGTCGTCTTCGTGCCACCTGGTCATTATGACTATGACCTTCCCTCCAGGTGCCATTCTTGAACGGTACGAGTACAGCCATTCACTCCATAGCGTGCTTCGGTATGCTTCCGAGCTGGCTTCCTGGGAGTTCTTTATCGGGTCGTCGATTATCATCAGGTTACAGCTTCTTCCGGTTACTCCGGTCTGTCTACCTCTCGAAATCATCGAGCCCTTATAGCCTGCTATCTCAAACTCTCTCGTTGTGTTCTTGTCTTTGCTCAGAGTGATACCGAATATCTTCTCTCCGTACTCTTCTATCTTTTCCCTGTTTCTACGTCCAAACAGTATCGCAAAATCCTCACCGTAGCTTATCTCTATGACCTTGTTCTTCGGGTGCTTCCCCATATACCAGCTTGGAAGCGTCTCTGTTATTGTTGTGGATTTTCCTACCTGTGGTGGTGTATGTATGCACAAGATCTCATACGGTTTGTCTGATTCCCTCTCTACGAATTCCTGTACCTTGCTGCATAACAGCCGGTGGAATGGTGTCTTCTTCCAGTCTCCGTGATGTGTGAAGGACACGTATTCACAGAAATCATTCTGCAATATTCCTCTGTATGCTTCTTCTGCTGTTTTTTTCATTTTCTCCCTGAAATTTTTATGGATGTTATTTTGTTCTGGGGGATAGCCCCTTGGGGGTCAGCCCCTTTCTTTTATTCGTGGGTGTTTTTAGATTTGTGGGTACAATGTGTCGGTATACTTTATATATATATAGGAGAACGACTGCTCGCCTGGGGGCTTAGCGGTAGACCGTTTCCAGTCTCTTCTTTTTTCCCATATATCTTTTTTAACTCTGGGGCCTTTTATCGCTTGTGTGTGTGGTGGGTCTATGACTGTGTGCGGTGGTGGTGGTATATCTATACGTCTTAATGTATAGATATAATGTATAAACTTCCTGGTATATGCTACTCCTTTTAAACCCCTTGCAACTACTGGATTATATTAACTATTCCGAAAATGGTAATTTAGGGAATAGTTGAAGCCTGGAATAACAGCGTCATTATAGTTAAACAGACTTAACGATAATAGATAGTAATAATAGTAATAATTATATTCTTTATAATATCTATATATGTATGATATATATAACTATATGTATATTTACTAATATTTATATATATTTATATATATAGGAACTTTTATCTCTTATCTCATCTCTTGAGTCGGTCTTTTCTTTTTTCTCTCTCAATCCCTGTTTTGAAAGGTACTAAAAAACCACAACAAACCCTGTTGGCTGTTGTGGTAACGTAACTATCATTTACTTTATATATTTATAAAATACGCACGAAAAAACCCGTGTCAATAGCAAATTGAAAAAAAGTACAAGAAAAAAACACAGATTAAAGTATTACTATAATTTTCTTTAAACTTTTTTATAAAAAGTATTGACAACGTATTCTCTCATGACTATAATATAGATAACAAAAAGAGATAAGGAACAGCCACTAAACAGTGATTATTCCCTTCTCCAGCAGCTAAAAAAAGTCAAGAAAATAAAATAAAAAAAGTCTTGACTAATAACCCAATCGGTGTTAGGATTGGGACGTCAAAAAGGATAGAACAAATAAAGGAAATTGCAATCTGGGAACACTATTGAATTAGAACACAAAGGTTGCAAAAGCCTTTAACGGTGCTATCCTAGAGACAACAAAAGATTATCGGAGGAGCCCGATATAAAACAATCATCTGTCGGGACACCGGGCGCACACAGGTGTAATCGGTATTATAGGGAGGTCATGGGAAACCGATACCGAACGAAACCTCCCCCATAGGATGGAACAGCAAGATTTTAAAAGTTATTGTTAGTCTTACCACGCGCAAGTCAATAATTAAGGAGGTACGCAATGAAATACAAAACAACACAGAAGTTTGTTAATACTCACTACGAATATGTAATAAAAGTTGGGTATTGTAAATTAAGCTGCCTGCTATCCTGGGAAGATCCAGAAGCGTACACGGTCCGCCGTGAAGGCTGGGGCGCGGATATTTACGGGTTCGGAAACACAGCAATTGTGACAGGATATGCACCATTTGGGAACATTACGCCAGATTATGAAATGTGCCGTGAGTATGAAGAGTTAGCAAGGAAAATTTGCCACGACTCAAGTATTAGTTACGAGGAGCAGCGTTTTCAGATAGACGATTTACTTGAAAGGTTTTTAGAAGAAGTTACCGCATAAGGCAACTTTTAAAAGTTATCATTAGTCTAGTCATCTTTATGATTATTTACAAGGGGGTTTTGAAATGTTAACAGCAACTTTTAGAGAAATGAACCACGCCAGCGGACTGAAAAGGTCTCACGCCATCGGCGAGGAGGAAGAATTAAAAGAAGACCTTTGTGAAAAAATGCTAGATATTTTAGAAAAGTATAATATCAGCTATTATCCCGAAGATGCAGATCTAGGAGATCCATACGGCGATATTATGCTGGAATTCTGGACTGATACTGCAAATCAGGATGTAGTTATCGAGCTTTCTGATGTAAACGGGTTCGAGGACTTCTTTGAGAAACTTTCAAGATGGCTTGATAACTATGACGTAACAGAAGAGTTCGATATCTACTGGCCACTTCATGGGACCCGCGGAGTTCCTGACTCTCCTTATACTCTGTTAGAGGATTTTGAGGAAGTACAGGAAACGGTTGGGAATCTTATTGATGATATGGAAAAGTTGAAAAATTCTTCCTGTTAAGGTTGCTAGTATCAGGGAAAAACGAAGGAAGGAGAACATGATGAAAATCAGGGGTGGGAAACCCCCACCCCGTCCAAACAGGAAATTCTGTTTCAATTCTAATCTAATTATAACAAAAAAAGGAGAATAACGCAATGAGTATAAAGCAGCAGACTTTTATAGCCGTTTGGAGAGATAGTAACATTCCTGGAGATTATATTGACATTGACTTTGAGAGGTTCTGTTACAAAAGAGTTGGAAATGTGGAACGAGCCGTAAAACGGTTAATTCGTGAATACCCAAGTTTGTACAGGCAAGGAACACAGGTTGACATTTATGCAACGCCGGATGGCTACAGCCCGGATACTTTGGTCAAAACAATCATGATTAGCACAATAGATTAGGAGGATTGAACATGGAGAGAGTTTATTACAACATCAATGAAGGAGCCGCAAGGCGTGCACATGAAATGAAGTCGTTTTCAGATTATAAATCTGGAAGTGCAACGGCTGGATATAGAGAACACGTAGACCGATGCTATACATTGGCGGACAAGGTAGCCGCCGCAAGACCTAAAGATAGCGACAAGGTATACAAACTTGCAGAACGCTACTCTAAACGCATGGCAATCTATTACAACAAGGACGCTGAAATAAGTTTGCGTTGCCCGTCCGTAATGATTGCAGGACCAGCGAATTTCCCAACGAGGAAAAAGCAAAAACAGGTGGCAGCATGGGACAAGAACTTAGAGTTTTACAACGAGACTCAGAAGATTCTTGATAAGCTTAAATCAATGTACTATGGGAAGGACATTATAAAGTCCGGTGATGACGACGCAATCGAACGGTTGAAAACCAAATTGAACACGTTGAAGCAGAACCAGGAACACATGAAAGCGGCGAATAAGGCTATCCGTTTGAAGGACGTTGAAAAAGGCAACGAGACATTAAAGTCTCTGGGGTTATCCAACGAGCAAATAAAAGAGCTTAGAACGCCAGATTATGCCGGTCGCCAGGGGTATCCATCATGGGCGTTATCCAACAATAATGCGAATATACACAGAGTGGAAAAACGCCTTGAGGAACTGGAAGCCGCAAAAGCCGCCGGGAATGTGGATATGGAAAATGAGTATTTCAAAGTCGTTGAAAACACTGAAATAATGCGTTTGCAATTAATATTTGATGGGAAGCCGGATGCAGATGTACGGGCAATTCTTAAATCTAACGGCTTTCGGTGGTCACCATCTAATGAAGCATGGCAGCGGCAGTTGACAAATAACGCAAGGTACGCCCTGGAACGTGTAACAAAAGAGATTGGAGCACTGTAAATGATAATGGCAATTGCAATTGGAATGGTATACGTGGTCGATTATCTAGCGACCACGTATACAAAAAAACATGGAGAGTACAAG
>Ga0256406_1005760_pt1 | contig 12966 bp, 7 predicted proteins | sample RumenRJG_03DNA_FD_185986 | JGI IMG/M metagenome (GOLD analysis project Ga0256406, IMG submission 185986) | Bovine rumen microbial communities from Lethbridge, Alberta, Canada - RJG_03 | ecosystem: Host-associated > Mammals > Digestive system > Stomach > Rumen | place: Canada: Alberta | collected...
TCCTATCCTCGTCGGCGAGCCTGGCGTTGGCAAGACCGCGATTTCTGAAGGCATTGCGCAAAAGATCGTGGATGGTGACGTGCCGGAGAACCTGAAAAGCAAGGTGATATATTCATTGGACATGGGCGCCCTCATCGCTGGCGCCAAGTATCAGGGAGAGTTTGAGGAAAGGCTGAAAGGCGTCGTGAAGGAGGTCGTGGACAGCGATGGTGAAATTATCCTCTTCATCGATGAAATTCACACTCTGGTGGGCGCTGGCCGTTCTTCAGGTGCCATGGATGCCTCGAACATTTTGAAGCCTGCCTTGGCTCGTGGCGAGCTGAGGACAATCGGCTCCACTACTCTTGATGAATATCAGAAATATTTCGAGACCGACAAGGCCCTTGAAAGAAGGTTCCAGATGGTCATGGTAGATGAACCGACTCCGGCAGAGTCAATCGCCATTCTCCGTGGCTTGAAAGAAAAATATGAGAATCACCACAAGGTGAAAATAGAAGATGACGCCCTGATTTCAGCCGTAAATCTCTCGCACAGGTACATCACCAACAGGTTCCTGCCGGATAAGGCCATAGACCTGGTCGATGAAGCAGCATCGAAGCTTCGTCTGGAGATGAATTCCGTGCCGGAGCCTATTGCAGAGCTGAACAGCGACATCAAGCAGCTGGAAATCGAAAAAGAGGCGGTGAAACGTGAAGGCACCTCTCTAAAGTCTGAGAAGATTGACAAAGATCTCGCTGACAAGAAGGCTCAGAAAGATGAGCTTATGAAGAGGTGGGATTACGAGAAGGAGATTCTTCGCGGGTTGCAGGACGCTCGTCAGAAGATGGACGATTTCAAGTTCCAGGCACAGACGGCCGAACGTGCGGGTGACTATGGAAAGGTTGCCGAGCTGCGCTATGGCAAGATGGCCGATGAACAGAAAAAGATAGATGAGCTCACTAAGAAGCAGGCGGAGATAAAGGATCCTATCATCACCGAAGCCGTTACCCCACAGGACATTGCTGAAGTTGTGGCCAAGTGGACAGGCATCCCGGTGCAGAAGATGCTCGAGAGCGAGAAGCAGAAGCTTCTGCGCATAGAAGAAGAACTGCACAAGAGAGTGGTCGGGCAGGATGCCGCGATACAGGCCGTGGCCGATGCCGTAAGACGTTCTCGCGCAGGGCTTTCCAACGAAAAAAGGCCGATCGGTTCCTTCCTGTTCATGGGTACGACCGGAGTAGGTAAGACCGAGCTGGCGAAGGCTCTGGCGGAGTTTCTGTTCAATGACGAGAACATGATGACGCGAATAGACATGAGCGAGTATCAGGAGCGTCACACGGTAAGCCGTCTGGTCGGCGCGCCTCCGGGATACGTCGGATACGATGAGGGAGGTCAATTGACCGAGGCCGTCCGCAGGAAACCGTATTCGGTAATCCTGCTGGATGAAATCGAGAAGGCTCATCCGGATGTGTTCAACGTGCTGCTGCAGGTGCTTGATGACGGTCGTCTGACCGATAACAAGGGGCGTACCGTAGACTTCAAGAACACGATTCTCATAATGACTTCTAATGTGGGTTCTGACATAATCCAGAGCTACATGGAGCAGCTTCCGGAAGTAGGCAAGCCTGGTGCCGACCCTACGAAAGAGGCCCAGAACATTGCCAAGAGGCGTCAGCTGCTGGATGAGTGCAAGAGGAAGGTGATGGAGGTGCTTAAGACCACGGTCCGTCCCGAGTTCTTGAACAGAATCGACGAGATAATAATGTTCGATCCTCTGACGCAGAATGACGTGCGTGAGATCCTGCACATACAGATGAAGCAGCTTCAGGATAAGCTTGCCGAAGAGAATGTGTCAATAGAGTTTACCAAAGCTTTCGAGGACTGGATGGTCACGAATGGCTACGATCCTGCTTACGGAGCCCGTCCTATCAAGAGGCTGATGCAGCGAGAGCTTGTCAACCAGCTTGCCAAGGCTATCCTTGCAGGCACCGTGCACAAAGATTCCGGCATCGTTGCCGATGCAGTCGGCGGCGAAATAGTCCTACGCGACAAAAAAGCATCCGACCATTCGTCCTGACATTCAGGCATGGCACTGATGCCTATGAAAGAAAAGCGAGTCCTATCAAAGGGACCCGCTTTTTTTGTATCTTTACGATATTAAATTTAATTCTATGCGCAAGGTAATAGGAATAGGAGAAACGGTCCTCGACATAATATTCAAGAACAATCAGCCAGATACGGCTGCCCCAGGCGGCTCTACCTTCAATTCGATGGTTTCGCTTGGCAGGGCCGGCGTGAGTGCATATTTTATTTCCGAGGTAGGAAACAACCAGCCAATTGTTCCCAAGCCAGAAACTACGCCTCATCTTACAAAGCCGGTAGTTCCTCATCGCCCGCGCTTCAAGTTCAGCATGGTAGGCATCCCCATCGGATCAGAACTCACATTTATCCCCACCGGCTTCAAAGTCAAGGTCGCCAGTGACGACCAGATTGAGTACGAAGGCCGGATCTACAAACTCTCCCCTTTTGTAGGCACCTTTATGCCTGCTGAAAAACGCAACACCTCCGGAGCCTACCAAGGAGCCAAATACTTTACATTCAAAGGAGAAGTCCTTGACAATCTCCGGACACGAATTGAAACCCAACCTGAGCAATAATTAGCCTCTACTCCAGTTTTATGGCTTTAGAAGTATTACACAAGCAAGCCGAAACTCACGAAAACGAGCAGTTTCGTCGTGTAGTAAAGATCATGGATACCGTGTTCAAGAAACATGATTTCAACGGCATCCTTGTTGGCAACCCATTCAATGAGAATTATAGGCGTTTTCGTGCTGATGCAATTTTGTTCTATAATCACGGGGTCGTTATCATTGACTTTAAGGACTATTCCGGTCAACTGATTCTTCCACGAGGTGACGATGAATTCAAAAGTTATCCCTGGCATGCAGAAAACGCCTCGGATCATCAGGCTATTGAGGTAAAAGCTGGCGCTCACTTCCTGAATCCTTTCCTCCAACTCGCTTCATATAGGAACGCCTTCAGGGAAATTGTTGAACACAATCTGATTCTCAAGCAGAAGATCAACCCGTCTCGGATATGCATTGTAAACATCTTTTCTGGACCACTTGATCTGACTAACAAAGTTCCCGGGAAATACCCTTACTACAAAATTGTCCAAGAGTCAGAAATCGGTGCCTTGCTCTATGATTTGAATAACGATAATGCATTTGACGCAGATATAGAGAAAGCTGTTAGGAGCATCTTCCCTGCCGATGAATACGTTCAGGATTATAGTTTCGAGACGGAGATCATTCACAAAAAAGACATTATCGTTGGTGATGAGGCAAAGAGCACCATCGACGCCTTTATGCAAGCAGATGGGAATGATATTCTCCTCCTTACATCCATGGATGTTTCTGAACGCGACAATTGGGCTAAGTACATGTTCTCGATCGCAGACAACTATGAAATCCCGGAAGTACAGGGCCTGTGTCATTCAAACCGAATCAGTCGCCGACTTCGTTCCCGAGGGATTGAAGCGACTAGTTTATACTCATTCATATATGGAGGAAATGAACAGACAGACTACTATTCGGAAGAGGAGGAAAACGATGACTGGGCAGCTCAGATTATCCCGTTAAAATCCGATTCAAGTCTGGATGAGCGTGCTTTGCTGATTGTATATGACGCGCATCTCGTTAGTCGTAGTTTATCACAAACGGACTTGCTGCGCTTTGGTTCGGGACGCTTATTGGAAGACTTCATCACCTTTGCTGATCCATCATCCAAAAGGAAAGTCGCTTTCATCGGAGACCCGTATATGCTTTCTTTTGGTTCATCTGAAGATTCTGCTGTTGATCTCTCTAACCTCAAAAGCTTATGCGAAGAGAGGATTGTCCACTATTACCATCAGCCAGTCATTTATTCTCAAGACTCCTGTAAAGAATCATTAAAATCCAGCTTGGCTCAAAGCATGGATTATCAATTGTACAACAGTTTAAGCTATTGGTTCAAAGATGGCTCCATCGTTGAAATTGAGAAAAATGGAGTTGCAGACAAGATGAAGGCATGGTTCTCTTCGCCTTTCACGCAAGAGCCCCAAAAGGCTGTTTTGTTCTACAAGAAGGGTGATTGCCTGAAGACAAATCGATGGATTAAGAATCATTGTGTGAACAATGGTAGAGACCTTGCGCCAGGTGATCTGATTATTGCCAACAACAACATTTTCATCCCTGATGAGACTGGATTTGGCAATCCCAAGCGGATTTTGAACGGAATGTATTTTACAGTCAAAGAGATTCAAAAGCACATCAGCGAGGAAATTCCAGTCAAGGGATATCCGGGACCAGCGATTCTGTCTTTCACAAAAGTGACCGTAAAATGCCTTAGCTTAAGCGGTCAAGATGCAGAGATATGGGTACTTGATAATTACTTGGAAAGTATAGATGAACTGACAAAGGAGGAGCAGATCGCGGTCAGGATTTTCATCGAGAAAAGAATCCGTGAATTGATGAAGAATACTCCGTTTCCGGATAGTGAGTATTATCGGCAATTGATGGAAGATCCTGGATATCAGGCTCTATCAAATGAAGAAAAATACTCCATAAAGGAGCTGATCCGAAATCGAATTCTCAAGAAAGAAGAACGATCGACAGTTTCGACAACCAAGGCTGCTCGTTCCTGTCTCAAGCGGCACTATAGCAATTATGAGAGAGAAATTCGTCGACAGGCAAGGGAGAATGACTCTCTTGTCAATGCCTTATACGCAAAATATGCATGGGCGATTACTGTCCACAAGGCAGTAGGATCAGAGTTTGACAGTGTTATCCTGAAAGGATTTCGCGTCGAAAATGATGGGATATGTAACGAATCCTATTTCCGGTGGCTGTATAGTGGGGTAAGCACAGCCTCTGGTACTTTCTATATAGCTCAGCCTCAATATGTCCATCCGTTCATGAATTGCGTGATTAGTGAAACGGATTCAGGCCCCAGTATCCAAAAACAGCTTTTGGTATTTGATTCCTACGCTATACCACAACGTTTCTTGGATATCGTCAAATTGAAGAATACGAGCGCAACAGCGGCTATTTGCGAATTAGCAATGAAGTTAGAATCTCTGGGCTGCCTCTTGAAAGGAGTAAAGGTCTGTAGCGATTATCTGACAAAGGCGATATTTTCAATTCAACAGGATATTAGCAAGAAGCTAGTAATAGACGTACATAACAAAGGCGCGAAAGAGTCCTTTGGCGTCTCTTCCATAAAGATGGAGCCCAACGGCTTTGTTGACGCCAATGTGATAAACAAGGCTATCGAATCTGTTTTATCTGTTAATCCTTCGAGAGTTGCGACGGCTGAGTGCCCTGAATACATTTCAGAGGTGCTAGAAAATTTCAAAGAACAGCTAAAAGAGCAAGAAATTACGATGGAGATAGTTTCCAGCAAGGACTTTCAGATCATCTGTAAAGCATCCACTGAAAAAGGATCGGCGTCTCTGAGATTGTGGTACGGTACCAGCCTCGAAAATCACACCAAAGGCTTTATTAACAAAATCGAGGTTTTCGACATTTCAGATCCGGACATCATTACGCAAATCCGAAACTTAAGGGCACTCAACGGGCAGTAAACGTTTTTTGGGGATAAAGACAATGGCAAGATATTATAATGACTGGGACGATGACGACTACACGCCACGTGCTTCTACAGAAATCTACGACCTCCGTCGTGAAGGCCGCCTGGACGAGGCTAGACAGCGGGCAGAAGATCTTCTTAGACAAGATAACACCTCACAAGATGTATGGAAAGCATACGCTTGGACGCTGATCGATATTTGTAAAAGAGAACTGAAGCAAGGCAATATAGATGTTGCCCGCCAGATTTCAGAGTATCTGTCTCGGTTAAGATTCAATACGGAATATGACGAGTTTGCTGAAACGCTTGTAAAAAAGATACAGCAACTGAAACTATCCGTAAACCCTTTCTATACGCAGATTCAGGAAGCAAAGGAACTTGGCCAGAATGGAGATAATGATCGCGCCTGGGGCATTCTTCACCAACTAGCCATCAACGGTAATCTGCCAAAAGAAGCCCATGAGAATTATGGATGGACGATATATCGATACCTTAGGGACCATATCAACACGCTGAATTCCATAGAGGTCAGAACTCAATTACGTGATTACATTAATCTTGAGAATGAGCGACCCTCAAATCTTCATTCCCAGATTTTGAATTTTGCTCTCAACTATTCAAAACAGGATGAGAACTTCAAATTAGTATCCTTTCTCCGTTTATGGGGACCAGCTAACCTACGGGATAATGAATTTGAGGATTCACGTGGTAACGATGGGAAACCTATCCCTTCATTGATGTCGAGAATAGCAAGGGCGGTTGTCAATTACTCATATGAGGAGATACAAGAATTTGTAGATATTCTTCCTCGCAAAAAGGAAGAATTCGTGGAGATGCTGAAGGAGCAGTTCTTTTGGAAGATTTATCGGAGTACAGAAGGAGGCGTGAATTCATCTACATGGAGCCTATTCGAAGAGTATTTGACATTCTTCCCTAATGCGCCGGCTTCATCGTCACACTCAAAAGTGCTTGGACTTGCCGAGCGCATTATGAAAGAGAATAATACGTGGCGCTTCTATGACTTCTTCAGGCATTGGAATCCTATAAAATTACGAGATGCAGACTGGAAAGAGGAAAAAGGTGACAATGGAGAGACGTATAAGCCGCTCGCAGTGAAATCTTTAAAGAAAGCGCGTGAAGCCATTGAGACCCTTTCAGATGAACAAGTCGGTGACTTACAATGGCTAATTGACCTTTATGGTATCGCAGTCGAGAAGTTTCCAGACGACGACTGGATTATTCGTTCAAAGGCGTTACTACATCTGCGTGCCGGACAATTGGCAAAAGCAAAGGGAATCTATAAAGATCTCTGCTTAAGGATGGGAGAGAAATACTATATATGGAGCGAATTTGCGGACTGCTGGAAAGACACAAGAGTCAAAATCGCTCTTCTCTGCAAAGCGCTTAGCCTCGAAAAGAATGAAGACTTTATCGGCAAGATACGGCTTGAGTTGGCTCGGCTGTTAATCAAAGCCAAGAAATACGGAAATGCTGCGGTTGAACTTGAACGATACAAGAAGCATTATACAGAGATGGGATGGCGTATTGATGCTGAAGTAGAAACCCTTTTGGGACAGTGTTCTTCTGTGTCTCCTGCCCAAGAAAAGAATGCTGCCTTCTATGAGGAGAACATCCCATGCGCTGAAGAGCAGGCTTACGCTGACATTCCCTTTACTGAGATGGTCCTTGTGGATAAGTGGAAAAACGATGACGGGAAAATTTTGATGACCTTTGTCGATGGAGATGCCATAGAGTTTACTACGAACAAGAAGAGATTTCCTCTATTGAGCAATAGCCATTATGGCCAAGTCTGGAAAATCAAACTGTATAAGGAAGAAACCGTAAAAACGATTCCAGATGTTTATTCCTGGCGTCCCCCAAAAACGGAAACAATCGTTAAGTATATACCGTTAATCATTGCTCCTTCTGAAACGGCTGATTGGTTAACTCTCCCCGTTAAATATGGCTTCATCCAGCATGTGAACGCTGAGAAGAAGGTATACCATATTTATTCTACCGATTCCAACATTGTATACGAACATTTCGATGATCAAAAACTGAATAAAGGCGATTTTCTCAAATTTAGACAGTACAAGAAAAAAGTTAAAAATGAGGTCAAGGTTTTCTTTGTAGATATTAAAAAATGTGTTGAAGAAGAGGCTATTACGCACTTCAAAAGCAGGATCGTGGCTGTAGATGATGTTAACAATACCAAGAAGTTGTTCCACTTTGTCTTGGGACCGAAACTTATATCCGGTATCCTCCATTACGACCAAACGGCATTGCGTCCTTCTGTCGGTGATTGTATTAAGATTATTTACGTTGTACGACAAGTTGATGATAAGAAAAGACCTGGACAACAAAAGAAGATTCTCGAAGTCCTTCGCGCCGAAGCGACCGATGAAGTTAATCCTTTACTATTCAAAACAATTACAGGTACTTTAAAGATTAAGTACAAGTACGGAGAAGACGAATATGGAGAAGACGATTCGCGTTTTGGATTTATAGGCGACTACTATGTTCATGATTCAATCTTGAGTAAATTCCATATCTCTTCTGATTGTCAAGTAACTGCTAAATTAGTATATGCGGGTGATGGGCGGTGGAAAGTATACGAACTAAACAAGGATCTATAAACAAGCATCAGTCTTGTTTCATACCGAGGCTGAAACTGGGTGGATGGCCAGCTTTACGATAATTTCGGCAATAATTTGATTTTTTGCCAAATTCATCGTATCTTTGGCACTGCATGACAAATAGGAAAATCATACTATATTATGCGGCATCTCACGGCGGAATCCTCATGAGAAAAGACTTTGTGTCCTGGTTTGAATCATCCTATCCGAGTGGATCTGTCCGGAGCATGGATACAGAACTCCGCCAGATGGTCGCTGCCGGTATCCTGGAAAGGACAGGATATGGACAGTTCCGACTCTGCCCGGATTTAAAGCCTCCGTACATTCCTGCCGTCAGTCCGGAAATGAAGACGCTTTTCTCCGGTATCCAAGAGCGATACCCTTATGCCGACTTCTGCATCTGGCAGGCAAGGTCCATTTCTTCATTCATGCAGCACGTCCCAAGCATCGATGTCATGATTCTGGAAACGGACCGCAGCGCTGCCGAGGCTGTCTATGAAGATGCCCGGGAAATGGCCGGTGAACGGATGGTCCTCTTGCGGCCAACCGAAAAAGAGTACCGGCTTTATGCCTCAGGGACACCGTCGCTCCTGGTTAAAGACCTGATCTCGGAGGCGCCTGTTATCCGTGTGGACGGAGTAACGACAGCTTCTCTGGAGAAAATTCTGGTAGATATCACCATAGCTCCCGAATTTGAATTTGTTCGGGGCGCTGAGCTTTATACTATTTACGAGAATGCCGATCAGATGTACCGCATCGGCAAAAAGGCCATGCTCCGCTATGCCACCCGCCGGGGCAAGAAAGACGAGATAGAGAAACTGATAAAATCAACAATGCCATGATAGACCCGAAAAGCAGAAGCTTGGAATGGATTCTTGAATCCTGCCGCATCAACAAAGTGAGTGACCCAACGCTGATGGAAAAGGCCATCAGGGCCTTCTCTTTGCTGGAGGCACTTGCCCGTTCCGGATGTCCTTTCCTCTTCAAAGGCGGTAGCGCCTTGATGCTGCAACTCGATTGTACCCAGCGCCTTTCGGTTGATATAGACATCGTCTGTCCGCCCGACACCGATGTTATTTCCTATTTGACACCCTTCGCTGCGGAATATGGCTTCGGAGAAATCAAACCATCCGACCGGATCTCCCGGACGAATGTCCCCAAGACACACGCCAAGTGCTTCTACCAGGTTTCCTACGTCACCAACACGGCTACGGAAAAGATTCTGCTGGACGTCCTGTTCGAAAACAACTGGTATTCTAACATCGACCACAAGCCCATCGTCAGCCCGTTCCTTCAGATGACCGGCGAGCCGCTGACAGTCAACCTTCCCAGCAAAGACGATCTGCTGGGTGACAAGCTGACGGCTTTTGCTCCCAACACAACAGGAATCCCCTACATCAAGACAGTCATTGGCCGGGGAGGACTGCCGGAAGAGCGCCACTGTTCAATGGAAATCATCAAGCAACTCTTCGACATAGCATCCCTGTTTGACCGGATTAACGATCTGAGCATCGCAAGGGCCACCTTCGAAAAGATCGCTCTGATCGAACTGGACTACCGGCGAATGGACAGCAGTGACCTCACGTCCATCCTTGACGACATCTACAAGACCTCCGAACTGATCTGCACGGGGATATACACCAAAGACCAGAGTTTTGAATATCAGGAACTGGTTCGCGGCATCAATCAGATAAGACCCTTGATTATCAGTGAGAAGTACAACCACTACTCGGCGATTGTCAATGCATCTAAGACGGCCTACCTTTCTGTCCTGCTCAGGAAGGGTATTAACGAAATCCGGCACTACGACCCTGCCATTGATTTGCGTTCCGTCAAATTGAATGCACCCATCAATCCAGCCATTAACAAGATCAAGACCTTCCGACCGGAAGCCTTCTTCTACTGGACGCAAATTAAAAAGCTTCTCACCCAGTGATACATCATGGGTTGAGTCAAGGTTAATCGAATAATCCTTTAGTCAAGTTGACCGCTTCAATCTTCTTGTCCAGATTCACCTTAGCGTAAACCTGCGTTGAAACCAGGTTACGATGTCCCAGGATCTTGCTCACCGAGTAGAGTTCCGCACCGGCTGAGATGGCCAGTGTCGCAGCCGTGTGGCGGCTGCAATGGTAGGTCAGTTCCTTACCTGTAATGCCGGCCTTGTCGCGGATGCTGCGGACGTATTTTGTCACTTTCCCAGATTTTCCCGGCAGGCGAAACACGTTCTCGTCATCATTTTCCGGACGCGGCGGCAGCAGAGAGAGAGCCAAACCGTTCAGGGGCACCGTTACCTGATTGCCAGTCTTCTGCTGGACGATGGACACCGCCCATCCTTCGCCCATCGGCTTGATATCATCCCACCTGAGCCGCTGAACGTCACCCAGCCGGAGTCCCGTCATGCAGGAGAGACCGAAGGCTTTCTGAACTTGGCGTTCAGTCTCTGTTGCGGGCTCAACAGCGAGGAACCTTGTCAGTTCATCTGGGGTGAGGTATTCACGGTGCTTGTCTGGTACGTGGAACCGTTCAAGCGTATTCAGTCCCCTCAGCGGGTTGTACCCGATCCTGCCTTCCCGGAGGGCCTTGTTGAATATGGCATTGATCGTCTCTCCGAAATGGCGCAGGGAGTAATCCGACAGCCGGCCATCCCGCACCTTGATCTGTCCGGGGTTCCGGTAGTCGTTCCGCATGTAGTCATACAGGCCGCTGATGATTTCCGTAGTCACGTCCTTCAGGAGGATGTCTGCCCTGCCTTTCCTCTCAAGATACTCCTTTATTCGTTTTCGGGCAGTCTTCTTGTGCTGCATCGCCGACTCTCCGTTGCCGCATCCGACGGAATATCGGATGTATTCGTCACACCATTCCAGCCAGGTGGTCGTACAGTCGATACCATCCTCCTGCCCGGGCTTCTTGTCGAACTCCGGAGGATTGAGGATCCGGTCGGAGCGGACGGCCATGGCCTTGAGATAGGTCCTCTTGTTGATGCTCTTAGCATTTGTAGCATCGTCCGGGATCAGATACAGATGAAGGTTCTCCCTCTTGCGGAAGCCTTTCTCGTAGTATTCCATATACAGGCCCCGGTTACCCCCTTTCAGTGCCCGTTCCTTGATTTCGACTTTCATTGTCAGAAGGCGTTTGCGGTTTGGGATTCTGGGCTTGCAGCCGGATTTGTGAAAAGGTTGTTCACCAGGTTCATCGTTTCAACCTTCTTCTGGTCCACGATCTTCGCGTACACCTCGGTCATCTGGATGCAGCTATGCCCCATCAGTTTGCTGACCACGTAGAGGTTCGCGCCCAGGGTGAGAAGCGTGGTCGCAGCCGTATGGCGGCTGCAATGGTAGGTGATGTGCTTGTCGATCTTGCAGTCCTTCATCCATTCCTTCAGAACATCCTCCACCGTGCCGGTCGAGATCTTCAGTTCATGGAACACCTGGTCGATACCGTCCACCTGTTTCGGCATCCACCGAAGCGCTTCGTCGGACAGCGGTATCGTCACCGTCTTCTTTGTCTTGACCTGCCTGTGCTCAATGTAGAGGGTTTTCCCGTCGGCAGTGGTGTGAATCTCACTCCAGAGCAGGGACTTCATGTCACTGTACCGCAGACCGGTGAAGCAGGAGAACAGGAAGGCCCGCTTCACGATGTCACAGCGGCATGGCGTATTGATGAGGACTTTCAGTTCCTCTACCGTAAGGAACTCCCGTCTGGAAGCCCTGATCTTCGGCTTCTCCTTGGCTTCCAGCACACGGAACGGATTGTTGGGTATGAGGCCTTCTACAACGGCTTTATCCATCGCTGCGGCAATCCGGTACATCAGCAGCCTGGCTGTGGTTTCGCTTATCGTTTCCTTTCCCCTGTGGGACTTACATGTCCTCAGGAAAGCGACAAAGCCACGGCAGAACTCTCTATCCACCTCCGAAAGACGCAGGTCCGGCTTTCCGATGGAAGCCAGGTATTCCTCGACCCGCACCTTCGCGTTCCGCTTGCTTACGACGCCTGACGGCGACAACTGCGCTTCACAGGTCACAAAGTCTTCCAGCCAGGAAACAAGCGTTGTCCTGAACTTCTTCAGTTTCTCCCAGTCTACAAGACCATCCTTCTGGATGTCGAGGATCCGCTGGGCCTTGATCTGCTCGGCAAGCCTTCGGGTATTCTTGTTCTGCAACTTTGCCGCAGGGGTGGTTTCCGGGATAATGTAGAGCTTCAGCCCCTCTTTCTTGCGGTTCCCCTTGTGATACATGTCGAGATAGAGACTGATCGTCCCGTCGCCGAGGACTTTCTCCCGGATCCGGACGGGTTCTTTCACCTTGATTTCTTTTTTCCTTTTAGCCATTTCCTTCATTTTGTTTTCGTATCGTTTCCGATGTTAATATATTGTGTATCAACTAGTTATATCAAGTTTGCAAATATAATTGAAACGGGACAAAAACGAGACAGAAACAGCAAAATTGAATGAAATAATCCGATATTGCAGTAATCATAGGAAACACTGTGATACTCGCCTAACGTGCTGATGCAAGTGAGATTACATCACCCATCTGACGTATCGTTTCCGATGGTTTTCCTCGCTACAAGAAATTTTGTATCTTTACGATATTAAATATAATTCTATGCGCAAGGTAATAGGAATAGGAGAAACGGTCCTCGACATAATATTCAAGAACAATCAGCCAGATACGGCTGCCCCAGGCGGCTCTACCTTCAATTCGATGGTTTCGCTTGGCAGGGC
>Ga0256406_1005762_pt1 | contig 12961 bp, 10 predicted proteins | sample RumenRJG_03DNA_FD_185986 | JGI IMG/M metagenome (GOLD analysis project Ga0256406, IMG submission 185986) | Bovine rumen microbial communities from Lethbridge, Alberta, Canada - RJG_03 | ecosystem: Host-associated > Mammals > Digestive system > Stomach > Rumen | place: Canada: Alberta | collected...
TGGCCGTATAGATGAGGCCTACTTTTTTCGTATTCGGCATGAGGGAGAGGGCCAGCTGCATCTGGGGCTCGATGGGGGTCAGGTTGGATACGCCGGTCACATTGCCGCCGGGAGCCTCATTGGACTTCACCAGTTTGGCCGTGACGTAGTCGGTAATGCAGGTCCCCACGATGGGGATATCCCGGATTTCATTGGCCATGGTCTGGGCGGCAGGAGTCGTAATGGCGCAGACGAGTTTCGGCTTTTCCGAAGCAAAGCGGGAGGCGATGGATTTCAGGTTGGCCTGGTCCCCCTGGGCATTCTGCTGGTCGAAATGAACTTTGTCTTCCGTGTAGCCCCTTTCCTTCATACCATCCATGAAGCCTTTATTGGCAAGGTCCAGAGACCCGTGTTCCACGAGTTGTACCACGGCTACAATCGGTTTCCCCGAAGAGGAAGCAGAGGATGATGCCCCTTTGTCTCCCCCGCAGCCTCCGTAAATCAGTGCTGATGCTGCCAATGCGGCTGCTATTCCAAGTTTCATCCATGTTTTCATATATTCTCCTGTCCTTCCATCCCATTTTAATTTCCGGCCTTCCAGTCTTCTGTATTTCCTTCCGGAGATGCGTAATCATTTTGACTAATCACTAACTGCCAGCGGCTAACTGCTAACTGCTGACTACTGACGGCCAGCGGCTGGCGACTGACCGCTAACGGCTAACGGCTAGCGGCTAACGGCTAGCGGCTAACTGCTAACTGCTAACGGCTGACTGCTGACTGCTATACAAATATTTCCTTACACCATCTGTGCTTTCTTTGCGATTTCATCCGGAATCTTTATCCCCAGGATTTCCGCATCTTTCTTGTTGATCACGATGGTATATTCTTTCTGGTGCTGGATGGGCGCCGTTTCCGGTTTGATTTTTCCATCCAGAATATCGGCTGCCATTTCGCCGGTCTGGAGACCCAGTTTGTAGTAGTCTACGGAAAGGGCTGCCAGGGCTCCGTCTTTTGCCATGATATCGGCCCCTACGATGACAGGAATCTTGTTGGCGTCCGTAATCTTCATGAGGGTCGGAATGGCGGAAGCCAGGGTGTTATCGGTGGGAACGTAGATGAAATCGACTTTTCCCACCAGCGATTCCGCTACCTGCTGGATATCATTGACGTTGTTGACTGTCCGTTCTTCCACGGAGAGTTTGTTCTTTTTGCAGTATTCCTTCATCATGTTGGCCTGGACTTCGGAATTGACTTCGGAAGAGCAGTAGATGAGGCCGACAGTCTTCGCATTCGGAATGAGGGCCCGGCCCAGATCCATTTGGGCATCGATGGAGGCCAGATCGGATACGCCGGTCACATTGCCGCCGGGATGTTCATCGTTTTTGACCAGTTTGGCGGTAGTATAGTCGGTAATGGCCGTTCCGACGATGGGAATATCCTTGATTTCATTGGCTGCTGCCTGAGCTGCCGGAGTGGCGATGGCGCAGATCAGTTTTGGTTTTTCCGCTTTGAACCGGGAGACGATGGTCTTCAGGTTCGACTGGTCGCCCTGAGCATTCTGCTGGTCGAAATAGACTTTGTTTTCATCATAGCCTCTCTTTTTCAGGCCTTCCACAAAGCCCTGGTTTGCCTGATCCAGGGAACCGTGCTGTACGATCTGGACAACGGCGATAATCGGCTTATCCGTGGGGGGAAGCTGCTGTTTCCCTCCCTGTCCGCCATTTCCGCAGCCTCCATAGAGAATGGCTGCCGAAGCCAAAGCTGCTGCCATACCGAGTTTCATCCACTTTTTCATCTGTTTCCTCCCCCTGACTATTTCATGTATTTATTTTCCAGTTCTTCCATGGTGCCGTTTGTTTCCATTTCAGCAAGGAAGAAATTGATATAATTCAGGAAATCCTGATCTCCTTTTTCCATGAGGGCCCCGAAGCGGCTCTTTGTGAAAGGTTCGTCCACAAGCGGCGCCGCCAGCTTTTTGTTCAGCTTCACATACCGGTTGGCTTCCATGGTTTCGGTGATCATGATGTCCGCCCTGCCTTCCGCGATGAGTCCCGGGATTTCCGCATTCTGTTCATGAATGAGGAGGGTGGCCTTTGGAAGGTTGGCTTTGGCGAATTTTTCATTCGTTCCGCCCGGATTGACCATGACTTTCACTTCCGGCCTGTTGATGTCGGCGATGGACTGATATTTCCCTTCCTCTCCCTTCCTGCAGAGGATGGTCTTCCCGAAGAGAAGGTAACCGTCAGACATGGTGAGGGTCCGTTCCCGGTCAAAGGTGCGGGTAATGCCGCAGAGGGCGAGATCAAATTTCCCTGCTGCCGTATCCGCCGAAAGGGTCTTCCAGGTGGTGGGCACAAATTCCACTTTCACATGGAGGGAATCTGCCAGTTTCTCCGAAAGCTCCACGTCAAATCCTTCATACGCTCCTGTTTCCTTGTCTTTATAGGACATGGGGCGATAATCTCCTGTCGTTCCCACCCGAATCGTTCCGCGGCTTTCGATATCCTCCAGATGAGCTGCCATAGCTTCCATGCCGCCTGTCATGAGGAGTCCTGCTGCCATGAGGGCAGCTGCCTTCCATTTCAATCCTTTCATTTCTATCCTCCTGTACTCCGGTACCAAAAATCCCTGCTTCATTACTGAAGCAGGGACGAAATTTCGCGGTACCACCCATATTATCTGACTATACAAAAAGGGTGGCACCCAAGGGACGAATTACCGTGGTACCACCCAAATTATCTGATCAGATCAACTCTAAACCCTGTAACGAAGGTCACTCGTCAATGCCTACTGTCATTTCAGCACTGCAGTTCAGGAAAGAACTTCCTCATTTCTCCGCTGCCGGTTCTCACCTGTCCCGGCTCTCTTTGAAACTTCTGAAACAAGTACTTTTTTCCATCAGCACTTTTTCGTGTTGCACCTATTTTAGCGAATGATTTCCCATTTGTCAAGACTATGCAGGATAATTAACCGGATGCCTCAAACGACTCAAAGCAATGCCGGTTCCGGCTTCTCCAAAGAGCGGACTTAAGGAAATAGAAAAGGCGCACCAGAAAGATGCGCCGCCTTTGAGTCGCAAACCTTGACCCGAACCACGAACCACGAATCACGAAACAGAAAAAAGAGACTATCCAAAGCCCGGAAAGATGGGAAATACCCTTATTTCTTCTCCCGGATCCCGTTCATGAGCACGTCGTAGGCCTGATTCATATAGGATTCTTCGGAAATATCTTCTTCCACTTCGAACCGTTTCTTGATTTCATTCATGAGATAATAGTACACCACCATGCCGGCCCAGGAGATGCAGACTTCCGTGGGCTTTAAATCTTTCCGGAAAGCCCCTTCCTCCATGCCTTCGGTCAGGGCCCCGCGGAGCACCATGAGGACCATGGCAAACCGTTCCTTTCCGATGGACGCAAAGACGTCGGTGGGATGAATCATTTCCCAGGAAAAGATGCGAAGGATGTAGGGCCGTTTCTCCATGAGGCGGAAGAAGAAATGGGAATACATTTCCAGCACTTCCGTAGGGCTCCGGGTACCGTCGGCTGCTTTTTCCACGAAGTCCACCAGAAGGTTCGACCCCTTTTCAAGGATTTCCGCATAGAGTTCCCGCTTCCCGCCGAAGTAATAGGAAATAGCGGCGCTGTTCACTTCCGCTTCCCTGGCAATATCCCGGATGGACACGTCCGAGTATCCTTTCAGCGCAAAGAGGCGGATGGCAGCGTCCAGGATCTGCTGCCTTTTGTCCGACGCCAGTTCCTCTTCTTTCTTTGGAAACAGACTCCGGTACAGTTCTTCCTTGGTGCCAAAGTAATAGGAAACGGATGACACATTCACTCCCGCTTCCCGGCTGATGTCGCGCAGGGACGTGCCCTGATATCCATTCTTTTTAAAGAGCTTTCTCGCCGCCCGGCGGATCTGCTCTTTTCTTGTGATTTCCATGGTTCTCTCCCCGAAATGGTTACTGCTCCTGTTATTGTTATTGCAAATATTTCCTATATTATAAACCTTTTCGGGAAAAATTGGAACAAAGAGTTTGAACGATTGAACTGTTTTAATTGGAACGTAATAATCGATTCAGTTGTTCAGCACCAGGGAAATAAATGACGCGAGAGGGTCTCATCGATTGCTTCTTTCGTAATGGGTTTGAAATAGACGCGAAGCAGGCAGAGTCCTTCCGCCGGAGCCGTCATGCCCAGCTTTTTCCGGTCCTTTGCTTCCAGGATTTTTTTCAAATCCTCCGGCGTCAGCGCCCCAATGCCTGCATCCACGAGAGCTCCCGCAATATTTCTGACCATATGGTAGAGGAAGCCCTCTCCCGTCACATAGATGCGGACGAGAGGCCCCTCCTTTACAATCCGTATTTCATTGATTTTGCGGATGGGAGAGGAGGGAACGGAATTATTTCCACGGAAAGAAGTAAAATCGTGAGTCCCTTCCAGCACCCGGGCCGCTTTTTCCATTTTTGAAAGATCCAGCTTCTTCCCGGTGTGCCAGATGTAACGCTTGAGGAAGGGAGAGCATTCCCGCTCCTCCGTCAGAAGGTAGCCGTAGGTTTTCCCGAAATTTCCTTTTCGTACGGAAAAATCCATGTCCACTTCCCGGCTTCTCGTGACACGGATATCATAAGGAAGGGCCGCATTCATGGCGTAAATGAAACGGTCCGGCGGAATGGTGGATTCCGTATAAAAGGTACATTCCTGGCCATAGGCATGGACTCCGGCGTCCGTGCGGGCCACGAAATAGAGGGTGGTCTTTGTGCCGGTGATCTGAAGGAGGCAGTTTTCCACCATTTCCTGCACGGTCATGCGGTTTTCCTGCCGCTGGAAGCCGGCGTAATTCGTGCCCTCGTAAGAGAGGGTAATCCAGATGTTTTTCATGAGACCTCAGATTGATATAGATCAGGTAATGGGTAATGGGTAATAGGTGTTAGCCGTTAGCCGTTAGCCGTTAGCAGTTAGCAGTTAGCAGTTGCATTGTACTCAGGCGGGCGATGGCTCGTTTGCGTCATATTTCCTATCCGCGAAGCTTTTCATGCAGTCCGGCAATGGGCCCGCCGGTATGGAGTCAATCAGCTGTCAGCCGTTAGCCGTCAGCCATTAGCTTTTCGCGATTAGCCATTAGCCCATGAGCTGTCAGCCATCAGACATTCCCGCATAATGTGAAATCACTGAGAACTGATCACTATAACAAAAATTGGCAGGAACAGGTCCCGCCAATTTTTTTATCGGAAATAAATATAGAGCGCGATGAGGAGCACTGTCACGATGATGACGGCAAGGAATCCGTTTCTGTCGCGCCAGGTGTATTTCAGCTGGTGCATTTTGGTCCTGCCTTCTCCGCCCCGATAACATCTGGCTTCCATGGCAGTGGCGAGATCGTCAGCCCGGCGGAAGGCAGAGATGAAGAGCGGTACGAGGAGAGGCACCATGTTTTTGGCCCGCTGCCAGAGATTACCGTTCACAAAGTCCGCACCCCTGGAGGACTGGGCTTTCATGATTCTGTCTGTTTCTTCCAGAAGGGTGGGGATGAAGCGAAGGGCAATGGTCATCATCATGGCCAGTTCATGAGCCGGTACGCCGAAACGGCGGAAAGGCATGAGAAGGGCTTCGATGCCGTCGGTCAGGACGATAGGACTGGTGGTATAGGTCAAAAGAGACGAAAAAGCGATGAGGAATACGAGACGGAGCGTCATGATGAGGCCGTTCGTAATGCCTTCCTGACTGATATGGATGAATTTCCAGGTAAAGAATTCATTGCCCGGAGTGGTCAGCATATGGATGGCCATAGTAAAGACGAGAATGATCCACAAAGGCTTGATGGCTTTCCAGATGAGTTTCACCGGTACGCCCGATTTGGCGATGGTGAGAAATGTGAAAGCTGCCACCAGGACATAGGAGAAAAGGTTATTGGCCAGGAAAATGGCAATGATGAAAATCATGGTGCAGAGGATTTTGGCCCTGGGGTCCATGCGGTGAAGATAGGAATCCCCAGGATAGTACTGGCCGAGAGTGATATCTGTAAGCATCTTATTTACCTCCCAGCATTTTGTACATACGATCCACGGCTTCTTTGACGGTTTTCGCATCTTCCGGCACAGGGATGCCTTTTTCCTTGAGATAGAGAAGGGTCTGGGTCAGGGGCGGCGCATCGACGCCGCATTCCTTCAGTTCTTTTCTGTGATGGAGGAAAATATCCATGGGCTTTCCGTCCAGCACGAGATGGCCTTTGTGCATGACGAGAAGTCTCGTGGCCAGGCGGGCGATATCATCCATGTTATGGGAAACAAGGATAACGGAGAAGACACCTTTCTTATACCAGCTCTGGATGCGGGCAAAGATTTCCCTTCGTCCGATGGGGTCCAGGCCTGCCGACGGTTCATCAAGAATGAGGAAATCGGGATGCATGGCGATGACACCGGCAATAGCCACGCGCCGCTGCTGGCCGCCGGAAAGGCGGAAGGGCGAGCGGTTCGCAAAAGTATCGTAATCAAGGCCTGCAAATTTCATGGCACTCTTCACCCGTTTTTCCGTTTCCTCTTCATCACAGCCCAGATTCCTGGGTCCGAAAGCGATATCTTTCGCTACGGATTCTTCAAAAAGCTGGTGCTCCGGATACTGGAAAACCATGCCCACGGAATGGCGTTTCTTCACCGATTCTTTTGATTTAGCTGCCAGGTCCACCCCATCAATGGTGACTTTCCCTGTAGTGGGATGGATAAGCCCGTTCAGATGCTGGATGAGGGTGGATTTCCCGCTTCCCGTATGACCGATGATTCCGATGAATTCCCCTTTTTCAATGGTGAGCGAAATATTTTCCAGTGCCACTTTTTCAAAGGGAGAGCCTTTGCTGTAGACGCAGCTTACATTTTCGACACATATGGACATAATGCTTCTTCCAGCTCCTCATCTGTCATACAATCTTCAGGAATGGATAATCCCTTTTGGCGAAGACCATGGGCGAGATCTGCCGCCACCGGCACATCCAGGCCCCATCCGGTCAATTTCTCTGCCTGGGAGAAGACTTCTCTCGGAGTCCCTTCCATGCGGAGTTTTCCTTTTTCTACCACCATCACATGGTCTGCCGTCACCGCTTCTTCCATGAAATGAGTAATGAGGACAATGGTGATTCCCTCTTTTTCATTGAGGCTGTGAATGGTATCCATGACTTCCTGCCGTCCCCTGGGGTCCAGCATAGCCGTCGGTTCGTCAAGGACGATGCAGTCCGGTTTCATGGCAAGAATGCCGGCGATGGCGATCCTCTGTTTCTGCCCGCCCGAAAGCATGGCAGGAGAATGGGTGCGGTAAGCCGTCATGCCTACCTTTTCCAGGGATTCGTCCACCCGTTTCCGGATTTCCTCCGGCGGCACGCCGATATTTTCAGGTCCGAAAGCCACATCTTCTTCCACAATGGCAGCCACAAGCTGATTGTCCGGATTCTGGAAGACCATGCCCACCTTCTGGCGGATATCCCAGATATGGGAAAAGTCGGAGGTCTTCATGCCTTCCACATAAAGTTCCCCTTCCGTAGGAATAAGGAGGGCATTCAGGTGGCGGGCCAGCGTGGATTTCCCGCTGCCGTTCGTGCCGATGATGGCCGTAAAAGAGCCTTTCTTTATCGTGGCCGTCACGTCAGACAGGGCATCAAATTTCTTCCCGTCCTCCGTATCAAAGGTATGGGTCAAATGACGGATGTCGAAAAGGACGTCATCCTTCTTTTCATCCTTCAGTTTTTCTGTATCCATGATTCCTCTTTCTTTATAAGAAATACAAAAATTCACTGATACTTTATAATAGCAGAAGAAATAGTACGGCGTCAATAAAAATTTGTGAATGAGAGAATTTCGCGGCAGTTAACAATAGTTGGTGGCTAATGGCTATTGGGTAACAGGTAATAGCCGTTAGCTGTTACCCGTTAGCCATTAGCCATTAGCTGTTAGCCGTTAGCCATTAGCTGTCAGCCGGCGCTCATCATTCATCGATTACCTGTTTTTCCACCAAAAAAGACTCCCCGTCCTGTTGGACAGAGAGTCCCATGACCCATCGGCACAGCCAAGTCAGATCCACCCGAAGTGCCTGCAGGCATTATAAATCCCGTCTTCATCAGCCCGGGAAGTGATGTACTTCGCCAGCGCCTTCAGTTCCGGCTTGGCGTTTCCCATGGCAATGCTCATCCATTCCGGCCGGAACATGGCCCGGTCATTCATGCCGTCCCCGAAGACAACGATATCTTCATCGGGGATATGGCGCATTTTCTGTATTTCCATGATCCCCCGCTCCTTGTGGACCGGCTCCACCAGCATGGTATCCGCGGAAAACCAGACGTGAGGCAGTGTATAGAGAGGGATGTCGTCCTTTTCTTTTTTCGTGCAGGCAATGAAGATTTTATGAATGACATCCACCGCAGGAATGTAGAAATCCGGAATGATGGCAGTCTCATAGTACCGGTCCTTGACCTTTTCCAGGTACTTCGTGGTTCTGGTGATGCGATACTTGCGGTTGTAGGGGCAGAAAGCGAAGGGATGCTTTTCTTCATCGATTTCAGTCAGGGTCCGGATGCAGGCATCGATGGGAAGTCCTTCATCATAGAGGATTTTTCCGTCAATGGTCACCGCATTTCCCCCATCGGAGACAATGGAAGGAATCCCCAGATCTCTGGCCACCCTGGCCGCATCAGACTGCATACGGCCCGTGGCGATGGCCACGAAATGACCGTTTTCCATAAGCTTCTGCACCGCTTCCCTGGTGCTCTCCGGATAATCCGCAGTAAGCGGCGTGGTCAGGGTCCCGTCAATATCAAAGAAAAAATATTTCCTCATGGCCCGCCTCCTTTGCTACTTATTATACTATCATATTTCATTCTCCGGGAAACATTAGAAATAGGATCCTCCCCGGCGGGCCGGAAGGTCATTTCCCATCACGACCTGCTGAAGTCTAACGGCTGATGGCCAGCAAAAAGCGCCCCTGACTGAGGAGCGCTTTCATTTTCCACTATATTACAGCAATTTTTCAATTTCCGCCGCCAGGGCTTCCGGAGTCTTTGTCGGCTCGAAGCGGGCGATGACCTTTCCTTCCCGGTCGATTAGGAATTTCGTGAAATTCCACTTGATATCGTCCCCTTCCAGGAATTCGGGGAAGTTTTTCTTCAGGAAATTCAGCAGCACCTCCGCATTGGGATGGTCCATGTCAAAACCTTTGAATCCTTTTTCTCCGGTCAGGTACTTGAAGAGAGGCTGTGCCGTTTCGCCGCGAACGTCCCCCTTCTTGAACATGGGGAAGGATACGCCGTAATTCAGCCGGCAGAACTGCTCGATTTCCCCATCGGTCCCCGGATCCTGTCCGGCAAACTGGTTGCAGGGAAATCCCAGGATGACAAGGCCTTTGTCCTTATAGGTTTTATACAGTTTTTCCAGACCCTCGTACTGGGGCGTGAAGCCGCACTTGCTGGCCGTATTCACGATGAGAAGGACTTTTCCTTTGTAATCGGCAAGGGAAATTTCTTTGCCCTTATTAGTGATCACTTTGAAATCATAAACGCTCATGGTATGCCTCCTTTGTCACTTTGGATTCAACTCTATATTTATTATATCGAATATAATCGAAGCGGTCAAATAAAAAAAGGAGCGGGCAGCGGCCCGCTTCAAAAGGGGTTTGGAGCAGAGCTCCAATGAGAACCTGTATAATAACATCTTGCGATGCTATTATCAAAAGTAGTGGGAGTGATGAGGGTTTCCCCTCATCACTCATGGAGGAAAAGAATCAGGAAATGCCAGATTTCCTTTAGAACTTCCGAAAGGAAGGATTTGGAAAAAGGGCGGTGATGACCATTTTCCCTGGATGGTCATCACCTGAAGGGAGTAGAACCATGAGCGGCCGTAAAGGCTCGCCATATAGACACTTCACAAGGAAGTTATTGGAAAAGGGGCGATGGATATTTCCCTCTACCCATCGCAAAAGGGAGATGAATCTTTGGGGGCAGTCCCCTGGCCCACAGGCCATATAGTCACTTCACGAAGAAGTATTTCTAAAAAGGAGGGTGACAGTCTTGCCATCACCCGAAGGGAGATGAGACTCGAAACGCCCCGGAGGGCCGTCCCGAACTATAGACACTTCACATGGAAGTTATTGGAAAAGTGTGGGGTGATGATCGTATTTCCCTGTTACTACCATCACCCGAAGGAGATGAACCATGGGAGGAATCCCACAGGACTATGTAAAGCCCTTTCGAGCGTTACACCGAAGCAGTTGGAGACATAAGTGAATCCCGCGGAGGATGATGTTTCCCTTCATCATCCTCGAGACCGGCTTCAGGGATCCTCATTCCTGAAACTGAAAAATCCACCTTTTGCGCAGGACAAAGGTGGATAGAATGTACGTCAAACGTACTTATATTCACACCTTCCCATCGCTCGTAGGTCAAACGGTGATTCCAAAACAGGCAGTTCTCCTGACTCTGCTTCCTCGCTCCTCCAGCCTTCCCAATATCCTCAGTGACTTTTGTTGGATTCGCTCCGCATTACAGTGGCGGGACCGTGCCGGCATTTCACCGGTCTTCCCTATTAAGCCCTCATGGGCACCTGCTTTACTTATGTAGTTAGCTCCTCAATAACCGATTCACCAATAAAAAACCTCTTTACACGAACGTAAAGAGACATCATAGAGACATCCCCTTCCCATCGCTCGTGGGTTCAAACGGTGATCTAAGACAGGCAGTTCTCCTGACTCTGCTTCCTCGCTCCTCCGTCTTCCCGATTCCTCAGTGACATCTGGATTCGCTCCGCATTACAGTGGCGGGACCGTGCCGGCATCTCACCGGTCTTCCCTATTAAGCCCTTTTGGGCACCTGACTTTTCTTATTCGGTTGTATTTATTGTATCACCGCCGGATAGTCCTGTCAACGATTAAATAGGGATTAAAGGCAGATTTGTACAATTTTTCTGAAACAGCATAGAAGGATGGGTCCCCTATACTTTTTAGTCATATCTAATATTTGCAATATTTTCCTTCCTGCTTTGGCGGCTGATGAAAATATATGCCTTTCAAGAAACCCGGAAACCGAACCGGGACTCCGGGGATTGTTTCTTTCCAGACGAAAAAGCCCTTCCACCTGGGGGAAGGGCTTTAAGGCAGCAAAATTCTCCCGAAACGGGGAATAACACGTTTTCCGGAACCTCGTTCTTACCTGTCAATCCGGAAGCAGTCATTCCCGCATTGGGATATGACTGCCCGATCAGCTGCAGAGCGAGGCAGGTTACTGAATCATTTCGTATTCGGAAGTTTATTTGTCTTTATAACAACTGGGGAATTTCAAAATCCTCGAGGATGGAAGGCATCAGGAACACGTGGGCGCGGCTCCGGATCCGCCTGAAATTTCCGGGCGCCTGGCGGATCGGTTGGAGCTCGGCCCGAGGCCTCGTTCTTTTTGCCTTCTATACATATAGTAGAAAAAATATCGTTTTGTATCATTAGAAATTCGTTAAGCCTTCAGATTTAAGAATCCTCATAGATCCTGCTCTTTCAGCATTCCCCCGCCTGGAAGACAATCTTTTTGCCCGACAAAAAAGACTGTGAAACGAGTCTCACAGTCTTTTGGAAATATTATTCTTTTACCGGTTCTATGGTTCCCAGTTTTTCAAGAAGCGGGATATTGATTGGCGTATACGCATCCGGATGAGAACGAAGATAAAACTGCTCCTCCTCCGGTGCCTTATAGAAATTTTCCAGCGGCTTTGCCTCTGTACGGATCGGCGGCAGATGCTTTCCTTCTCCTTCGTACTCATTGACGATAAAGCTGGACTGGGTCATCCGCCTCGATACGCCCCGGTTCTGAAGGAATACCAGGTAGTAGCTGATCTGCATCGTATCTTCATGGCTGGTATAGTAAACGCCGCTTCTAAACTGAGGTCCCACAGCTTTTCCCTGAATCCCGTCAGTATGTGGATTGATAATGGTGAAAAACAGGGATAAAAGGCTGACGATATCAATCTTTTTCGGATTGTATATGACACGGATGCATTCTCTGCCTTCCACTTTACCGCTATATATATCATCTTTTGAGGGATTGGGAGCGCTGCAGTTGGCAAAGCCTGCTTCTACCCGGGCCACCCCTTTGACACGGGAAAACACTTCCTGCAGTCCATAATAAGGGCCGCCGGCCAGGTACAGTTCCTTCATGAATGCCCCGTTAATATACATAGAAAGACCTCTCTTTGCAAAAGCTCTGATGAGCAAATACAGGCATAGGGGCGCGGCGTAGCCGTGCCCCTTTCCTGTAATGAAATGAAGCTTATTATTGTTTCGTAGATTCCAGATGGCGGGCTGCAGCCCGGTCAAGATCAAAGGTCTTGATCAGTTCGGCCACTGCCTGGCTTGGGGATACCACTCCCGCAAGAACGGCTGCACGGACTTCCGGAATCCGGCCTTTAATGACCGGATCTTCATAGAAGAGATTGTGCAGATGTTCTTCGATCATGGTCTTGACCCATTCGATGATCTGGCGCTGACGGCGATTTTCGAAAGCGCCGGATTTCTTCGTCACTTTTTCGAATTCCCGCATCACGGCCCAGAGTTCGAGGAGTCCCGTCTTCTTCAGGGCAGAGCAGCGATAGGCATGGGTCTTCCACCCTTCCGTAGCCGGACGGATGAATTCCACCATTCTTTCGTATTCGCCCTGGGTGACTTTCGCTCTTTCCAGGTTATCGCCATCAGCCTTATTGACTACGATGGCATCTGCCAGTTCCATGATACCTTTCTTGATGCCCTGCAGGTCATCGCCTGCGCCGGTCAAAACGACAAGCATGAAGAAATCGACCATGGAGCGGACTGTGGTTTCTGACTGGCCTACACCGACCGTTTCTACCAGGATGACGTCACAGCCTGCGGCTTCGCAGAGCATCATGGTTTCACGGCTCTTTCTTGCCACACCGCCAAGGGTTCCGCCGGAAGGAGAAGGACGAATGAAGCAGTTTGGCTCCCGGGAGAGT
>Ga0256406_1005763_pt1 | contig 12958 bp, 10 predicted proteins | sample RumenRJG_03DNA_FD_185986 | JGI IMG/M metagenome (GOLD analysis project Ga0256406, IMG submission 185986) | Bovine rumen microbial communities from Lethbridge, Alberta, Canada - RJG_03 | ecosystem: Host-associated > Mammals > Digestive system > Stomach > Rumen | place: Canada: Alberta | collected...
CTATTTAATGTAATAGTACCTACATATTCTAATTTTTCAGGAACAGCATTAATTTTAACAAAACCATATATATACGATGATAATGAAATAATTAATAATACAACTAATGTTAATAATTCGATATTTCTAATCTTTTTGTTTTCTTCTAAATATTTAAGCATACTCATATATTATAACTAAACCCAATAATAACGCATATATTTTATAATAGAAATGAAAGAGGTGTTCTATGGTTAAAAATCTAATTAAATTTATCAATGAAAGTCCAAGTGCCTATGGCGCAACAAATAGTATAAAACAAGTATTACTTGATAATGCTTATGAACCACTAACAAACAAAACTATTGAAACTGGTAAAAAATACTTTATTACCAGAAATGATTCAAGCATTATTGCCTTTAATGTTGGTAAAAAAATAAAAAATCCATCATTACATATTTGTGCATCACATTCTGATTGCCCAAGTATGAAATTAAAACCAAACCCGATAATTAAAACTGATTTTGGTATTAAATTAAATGTTGAAGAATATGGCGGTATGCTTAGAAGACCCTGGTTTGATACGCCATTATCATTAGCTGGTAAAGTAACGATCCAAAAGAAAAACGCAATTACTACTAAATTATTTATTGATGATCAACCATTCTGTATCATTCCATCAATGGCGCCACATTTAAATCATAATATTGAAGATAGTAGACCTGATCTATTGGTTGATATGGCGCCAATTATTGGTTTAGATAAAGATTATGACTTTAATAATTATCTTGCTAAAAAATTAAAAATAAACAAAACGGAAATATTAGGTTTTGATCTATATCTATATCCATTACAACAAGGATATACCTGGGGCAAAAATAATGAATTATTCTCTGTTGGCCATATTGATAATCTTGAATGTGCCTATACTACATTAATGGGCTTTATCAATAATTTTAATGACAATAATATTAACTTATATGCCTGCTTTGATAATGAAGAAGTTGGCTCATTAACTAGACAAGGAGCAGATTCAGACTTCTTATATCTAATCCTAAATAGAATCTGTAAAGACTTAGATCTTGACTATCAAGAATTACTTGAACAAGGAATAATGTTATCTTGTGATAACGCGCATGGTATTCATCCAAATCATCCAGAATTATATGATACTAAAAATGCTCCAAAATTAAATGAAGGTATCGTTATTAAATATAATGCTGCACAATCATATTGCAGTGACTCATTATCGGCAGGAGTCATTCAAGCAATATTAAAAGAAAAGAAAATACCTTATCAAGTATTCGCAAACAAAACAGGTAAAAGAGGTGGTGGAACATTAGGTAATATATCTAATAGGCATGTTTCAATCTTGTCTGTTGATATTGGTCTAGCTCAATGGGCGATGCATTCACCAATTGAAACAGCTGGATCAAAAGATGTTAATTATATGATTAACTTTATTAAAGCCTTCTATAAAAAACACATTATAATTAACGACAATAATATAAGTATTTAAAAAAATAACTAGATAATTCTAGTTATTTTTTATTAATATATTCCATTAATAATAAATATGTATTTTTTAAACCATCGATATGTGTTCTTTCATAACCATGAGAATTAGCAGTACCTGGACCAATAGCGGCATGTCTTACATCATGACCTGAACTTAATGCATTATCGCCATCACTTCCATAATGAGGTGTAAATACATCCATGACATAATCAATCTTAGCTTTCTTTGCGCAGTCTCTAAGCTCATTAGTCATGCCATTATGATATGGATAATAGGTATCTTTGGCAAAAATAGAAACCTTCTTTTCATGAGAGTTTTGTTCAGGACCCATTGGCGCAATATCAACAACCAAAACATCCTTAACATCATCAGGTATGCAAGTAGCCCCATGACCAATTTCCTCATATACTGAAAAATAGAAATATACTTTACGATTTAATTTTTCTTTCTTTAATGCTTTTAATGCTGTAATCAAAACAGCGGCATTAGCTTTATCATCAATAAATCGCGATTTAATATAACCGTTATTCATCATAAAACGAGGATGTAAAGCAATATAGTCACCTGTTTCAATTCCTAATTTTCTAACATCATCTACATTACTAACATCATTATCTAAAACAACACAGACATTACTTCTAAAATCAGGAAGTGCTTTTGTTAGTTCTTCTTCAGTAACATGAAGTGAATTAGGAATGCGGCAGACAGTTCCGGTATATACCTTATTATCACGAATATAAATATTTACATTTTCAGTTACACAATAGAAAGGAAATAGACCACCAACAGGACAAACATTTAAAGTACCATCATTATTGATGTGTCTTACCATTAAACCAATATCGTCAACATGAGCTGTAACTAATAATGGATTGCCCTTGCCACCTAATTCAACCAAGACTCCGCCCTTATGATTTAATTTAAATTTATATCCCAATTCCTTAACAATCTTACATACTAGCTTTTGAATCTGTTCATATTGGCCAGTTGTACTATCAACTGCAAGTAATTTCTTAAATGTTTCTACACAATACTTATCGTCAAATTTAAACATTGTTGTTCCCCTTTATAAATTATTAAATCAATATACCTTCATAATTAGTATATGCTAAAACCTGAATTTTTATTATGCAGAATATATATAAATTAGATGTACTAATAATGATAATATAAATATATAGATAATAATGAGGTAGGTACATGCTTAAAGCTAGTAAACTAAAAGAAATAATAATTGATGGTCATGATTTAACTTTAGAAGAATTTGTTGCTGTAGCTAGATATAATGCAATAGTTAAAATTGATGAAAAAGTCATTGAAAAAATGAATAAAGCAAGAGACTTTGTTAAAAAGATTGCCAACAATAATGAAGTTGCCTATGGCATAACAACAGGCTTTGGTGAATTATCTAAAGTTTCTGTTGATAAAGAAAAATCAAATATCTTATCAACCAATCTAGTTTTATCACATGCAGTAGCTACAGGAAATCCATATAATATCGAACAAGTAAGAGGGATGATTTTACTACTAAGCAATAATTTATCTCATGGCTATAGTGGTTGTCGCTCTGTCTTAATTGAAATATTAATAGAGATGTTAAATAAAAATGTCATACCATTTGTTCCAGAAAAAGGATCATTAGGTGCATCAGGAGATTTAGCTCCTTTAAGTCATATTGGCCTGGTGCTTTTAGGAAAAGGTAAAGCATATTATAAAGGTCAATTACTAGAAGGTAAAAAAGCTATGGATTTAGCTGATATAAAAACGCTTGATACATTAGTTAATAAAGAAGGACTGGCTTTAACTAATGGTACTCACACTATGACATCTATAGCAGCATTAAATATCTATGATGCATTAAAAATAGAGGTACTGGCAGATACAATTGCCTCAATGAGTTTTACTGCTTTAGGTGGTCAACTAAATGCCTTCAATCCTAAAATTCATCAATTAAGAAGACAAATAAGCCAGCAAAAAGTAGCTGAAAATTTATTAGCACTTACTAAAGATAGTAAATTAGTAAATGATTTCCAAGGTAAAAGAGTACAAGATGCTTATACACTTAGATGTATTCCGCAAGTACATGGCGCAAGTCGCGACTCAATTGCTCATAGTAAAACGATTGTTGAAAGAGAATTAAATGCCATCACAGATAATCCGCTAATTTTCCCTGATGAAGAATTAGTTTTATCAGGAGGAAATTTCCATGGTGAGCCAATTGCGCAGGTGATGGATTTTTTAGCTATCGCAATTAGTGAATATGCCTCAATAGCTGAAAGAAGATTAGAAAGAATGGTAAACCCTTCTCTATCTAATGGTCTAAGTCCATTTTTAACCATTGATGCTGGAGTTAATAGTGGATATATGATTGTTCAATATTCAGCAGCATCGATGGTGTCTGAAAATAAAGTATTAGCTCACCCTGCTTCAGTTGACTCAATTCCTAGCAGCGCAAACCAAGAAGACTTTGTCTCAATGGGTACCACTGCTGCTAGAAAATGCTCTTGGATTATTCAAAACACCTTATCAACCTTAGCATACGAATTACTAACAGCAATTCAAGCAATCGATATTCGTCTATTAAACAAATCTAAAGATGAATTATCTCCTGTTCACAAAGAAATCTACCAAAGGATCAGAAGGGATATTGATTTTATGCAAGAGGATAGAGAGATAAGAATCGATATTGAAAAAATCGAAAATATAATTAGATCTCAAGATCTATTAGAAATAATATATAAATACTGTCCAAAAATATTTTAGGAGGCAAAATGAACTTAAACTATGAAGATGCAATGCTTTTTACTTTAGACGAAGAGCTACCAGAATATCCTAAGATTTTACAAGGATATCGTCGTGCACCAAAAAGACAATCTTCTTTAACAAAAGAAGATAAACGCTTGGCAATAAAAAACGCACTTAGATATATTCATCCCAAACATCACGAAATAATGGCAAAAGAATTTGCCTTGGAATTAGAAGAAAAAGGCAGAATTTATGGCTATCGTTTTCGTCCTGAAGGAAAAATTTATGGCAAAGCAATTGATGAATATAAAGGTAAATGTATTGAAGGCAAAGCTATTCAAGTGATGATAGATAATAATTTAGATTTTGATGTTGCATTATATCCATATGAACTGACTACATATGGTGAAACCGGACAAGTTTGTCAAAACTGGATGCAGTATCGACTAATCAAAAAATATTTAGAAAATTTAACTGATACTCAAACTTTAGTTGTCATGTCTGGGCATCCGCTTGGCTTATTTCATTCTCACAAACTTGCACCTAGAGTAATAATCACAAACGGATTAATGATTGGTGAGTTTGATAATCAAGAAAACTTCAATAGAGCTGCTGCTTTAGGGGTAGCAAACTATGGACAAATGACCGCTGGTGGCTGGATGTATATCGGCCCACAAGGAATAGTGCATGGCACATTCAATACTTTATTAAATGCCGGAAGATTAAAACTGGGCGTTGCTGAAAATGAAAATCTAGAAGGCAAGCTGTTTATTTCTTCAGGATTAGGAGGAATGTCTGGCGCCCAAGGAAAAGCGGCAGAAATAGCTGGTGCTGTCGCAATAATTGCTGAAGTTGATGAATCAAGAATTGATACAAGATTATCTCAGGGCTGGGTATCTGAAAAAACTGATAATTTAGATGTTGCTGTAAAATTGGCACAGAAACATCTACAAGATAAAACACCTTGTGCTATTGCTTATCTGGGAAATGTTGTTGATTTACTAGAATATCTTTATAACAACAATGTTCACGTTGATTTAATGTCAGATCAAACAAGTTGTCATGTCCCTTATGATGGAGGCTATTGTCCACAGGGTTTAACTTTCAAAGAAAGAACTGAACTATTAGCAAACGATCGTAATAAGTTTATCGATTTAGTAAATAAATCTTTAAAACACCACTATGAAATGATTTTAAAATTTAAAGAAAGAGGTACTTATTTCTTTGATTATGGAAATAGCTTTTTAAAAGCAGTATATGATTCCGGCGTTAAATCAATTTGTAAAAACGGAAAAGATGATCTGGATGGTTTTAACTTACCATCTTACGTTGAAGATATTTTAGGACCACAATTATTTGATTATGGTTATGGACCATTTAGATGGTGTTGCTTGTCTGGAAAAGAAGAAGATTTAGATAAAACCGATGAAGCTGCTGCCGAATATATCATCAACCATAATCGTCGCTATCAAGATTATGATAATTATATCTGGGTCAAGGATGCCAAAAAGAACAAATTAGTTGTTGGAACAAAATGTCGTATCCTATACCAAGATGCATTAGGAAGAATGAATATCGCTTTAAAATTCAATGAAATGGTTAGAAATAATGAAATTGGACCAGTTATTTTAGGAAGAGATCATCATGATACTGGCGGTACTGATGCACCATTTAGAGAAACATCAAATATTAAAGATGGTTCAAACATTATGGCCGATATGGCTGTACAGTGTTTTGCTGGTAATGCTGCAAGAGGAATGTCCTATATAGCATTACACAACGGCGGAGGTACCGGTATTGGTAGAGCTATCAACGGTGGATTTGGTATGGTTTTAGATGGAAGCGAAATAGTTGATCAAATCTTAAAGATGGCAATGACTTGGGATGCAATGGTTGGTGTCGCAAGAAGATCATGGGCAACAAATCAAAACGCATTAGATACTGCTGCTCAATTCAATTTAGATAATAACGATAACGATGTTATTACTTTGCCATATCTATGTGATGATGAAATGTTAAATAAAATAATAAAGGACTAAAAATGACTTCTACATTAATATATAATATCGGTTTGCTAGCAACACCTTTAGGCAAAAAAGTAAATAAAGGCATTCATCAAAAAGACATTCATTTTTTAGAAAATGCCTATGTTTTAATTGAAAACGGAATTATTAAAGAAGTAGGAAGGGGCAATTTACCTAAGGCAAATCAAACTATAGATGCTAAAGGAAAATTAGTTACACCTGGTTTGATAGATGCACATACTCATTTGGTGTTTGGTGGATTTAGACAAAACGAAATGAAAATGAAATTAGATAGTGTACCATACCTTGATATTTTAAAAGCAGGTGGTGGTATTTTGTCTACTGTTAAATCAACAAGAGAATCTTCAAAAGAAGAACTAATAATTAAAACTAAAAAAGCATTAGACGAAATGCTTAATCTAGGAACAACTTTGTTAGAAGCAAAAAGTGGCTATGGTTTAGATTTTGATAATGAAGTTAAACAATTAGAAATAGTTAAAGAACTAAATAAAACTCATCCGATTGATATTGTTTCAACCTTTATGGCAGCACATGCTTTGCCTAATGAATATAAAGATAATAGACAAGCTTATATTGAAGAAGTCTGTAATAAAATGATTCCTTATGTTTCTGAAAATCAACTAGCGGAGTTTTGTGATGTCTTTTGTGAAAAGGGTGTATTTAATGTTGAAGAATCAAGAGAAATATTATTACAAGCTCAAAAATATAATTTAAAATCAAAAATACATGCCGACGAAATCGAAACAATTGGAGCTTCATTGTTGGCAGAAGAAATAAAAGCAAAGTCAGCTGAACATTTGATCGTATGTGATGATAAGGGAATAGATGCTCTAGCAAATTCAAACACAATTGCCTGTTTGCTTCCGGCCACCAGCTTTTATTTAGGCGCAGATTTTGCCAGAGCCAGAGATATGATAAACAAAAATGTTGCTATAGCCCTTGCAAGCGATTATAATCCAGGATCTTGTCCATGTTTAAATATGCAATTTGTTATGAATTTAGGATGTTTAAAATATAAGATGACTCCAGAAGAAGTATTAAATGCTGTAACATTAAATGCCGCATGTGCCATCGATAAAGAAGAAATGTATGGATCAATCGAAGAAGGCAAATATGGTGATTTATTAATCTGGGATAGTTATGACTTAAATTACATTTTCTATCGTTTAGGTTCCAACCTCATAAATAAAGTTATAAAGAAAGGAGCGGTGGTTGTATATAATGAAAAAAATAGTTGAGTTTATTCCTAATTTTTCCTTAAGCAGTCAAAAAGATCCAAAAGGCTTTGAACAATTATATGACTTAGCTGAAAGCATGAAAGATTGTATCGTTTTAGACTTTCAATCAGACGGTAGCCATAATCGTAGTGTTCTAACCATGATTGGAAGTATCGAAGGAATTGAAGAGGCAGCTTTTCAACTAACAAAAAAAGCAATTGAATTAATCGATATGCGTAAACATTCTGGTGAACATCCACGTATGGGCGCAGTTGATGTTATGCCTTTTGTACCAGCAAGAAATGTATCAATCGTTGAATGTATTGATCTTTCTAAAAGAGTTGCTCAAAGAGTGTGGGATGAATTAAAGTTACCGTCATTCCTATTTGAAGAATCAGCTAGCAAAGAAGAAAGAAAAAATTTAGCTACATGCCGCAAGGGCGAATTTGAAGGAATGAGCGAAAAGCTACAGCAAGAAGAATGGCTACCTGACTATGGTGAAAGAAAAATACACGAAACAGCCGGCATTACTGCAATCGGTGCCAGAATGCCTTTGATAGCCTTTAATGTAAACTTGGATACCAGTGATGTTGAAATAGCCAAAAAAATCGCAAAAACTATCAGAGGAAGTTCTGGTGGATTTAAATATTGTAAAGCGCTAGGAATCATGTTAGAAGACAAAAACATTGCTCAAGTTTCAATGAACATGACCAATTATGAAAAAACGCCATTATATGTTGTATATGAAATGATCAAAGCTTTAGCTGATCGTTATGGAGTTAGAGTAATAGGTACTGAACTTGTGGGACTAGCCCCTGGAAAAGCACTAATTGATTGTGCAGAATATTATTTAAAATTAGAAGATTTTGATTGTTATAAACAAATTATGGAATATAGGTTGTTAGAAGAATGAATTTAATATTGATGATAATTGTTGTTATTATTCTTACTATGATAATAATACTAGCCTTAAATAGTTAAATATAACATTTATTCTAAAGCAAACATAAATAAGGAAAGGAAATTTATGAAACTTATTGATAATACAATTACACAATTTACAAACGAACTAGCAAGCTCTTCTCCGGCTCCAGGCGGTGGTTCTACTGCAGCTGTTGAAGCAACTTTTGGCGCTTCATTAATAGCTATGGTATGTGAACTAACTATAGGGAACAAAAAATATGAACAGTGTCATGAAAAGGCCGAAAACATTAAAAAGTCAGCTCTAGTACTTAAACAAGAATTGTTAGAAACAGTAGATGAAGATACAGAAGCTTTCAATCTTGTATCTGCTGCTTTTGCTATGAAAAAAGATACAGACGAAGAAAAAGCCCTTAGAAGAGAAGCTATTCAAGAGGGTACTAAAAAATGTTGTGAACCACCTTTAAAAGTAGTTCATAAATCATATGAAGGATTATTGTTAGCTAATCAATTAATTGATAATTATAACACCAATACAGCAAGCGATTTAGGTACGGGTATTGTTTCATTAAAATCCGCAGCCCAAGGCGCATACTTTAATGTATTAATTAACGTCAACAGTATTAAAGATGAAGAATTTGTATTAAAAACAAAAAACGAAGCTGACGAAGTATATCGAAACATCATAAAATTAGCTGATGAATTATATGAAAAAATAATCAATGAATTAGATAAATAATTAAACAAATGTCACAGAAAGATGTGACATTTTTTATTATTTTAATTTGATATAATTGTTTTATGCGTTTAGTAATTGAAAACTTAACAAAAAAGTATGGTGATTATCTAGTATTAGATGATGTCAGTTTTTCTTTTGAACAAGGAAAAATATACGGTTTATTAGGACGCAATGGTTCTGGTAAGACAACTTTATTTAACTGTTTAGATGATTTAATAGCCTATGATTCTGGAAGAACTTATATCGAAAACGATGATGGCTCTATCGAACAACTAGATGATCAAAATATTGGTTTAGTATTAACTGAACCAAGAATTCCTGAATTTTTAACTGGATATGAATTTATAAAATCATTCATGGAAATATGTAATATCAATGAATTAGATATAATAGACGAATATTTTTCAATAATATCTTTAGAAGCAAAAGATCAACATAAGTTAATCAAAGAATATTCTATGGGTATGAAAAACAAGATTCAAATACTAATGTATTTGATTATGAAACCTAAGATATTATTGCTTGATGAGCCATTAACTTCTTTTGATGTTATTGTTGCAGCAGAAATTAAAGAAATACTTAAACAATTAAAGAACGATCATATAATTATCTTTTCAACACATATATTAGAACTAGCTACTAATCTATGTGATGAAATAGTCGTTATAAACAATCAAAAATTAGAGGGTATTGATTCTTCAATAATTCATACATCTGATTTTGAAAATAGAATTGTGGAGATTTTAAAGAATGAACATCCAGTTGTTGAAACAGATTGAACATCTATCTCTAACTGAATCAGCAAATCAATTTTTCTATTTTTTAAGTAATGCACCAATTTTAAAAAAATTCTTTCATAGTGATCTGGTAGAAGAATATGAAGCTAAAGAAGGTATATCATTAGCTATCATTACAATCAGAATACTCAAAGCATTTATTTATAAAATAGTATATGTTTTTATAGTTTGTTCTTTGCTTGCTAACGTTTCTAATGAAGCATATTTTCATAGTTTCTTTTTTATGACCCTAATAGGCACAATGTTACGTAGCATCATACGTTTTGATGAAAACGATTATACTGTAATTTCTTTATTACACATGAACGAAAAAGAATATGTAAAATATCGTCTTAATTTATATATTGTAAAGGAATTATTAACTTTTTCGTTTGCTTATTTTTTCTTAAGTAAAATTTTTGAAATATCTTATTTATACTTATTTATTTCTATTTTTCTATATTTAGGTATGCATCTATATGCTGAAATGTTACGCTTTAAAAACATGGTAAAAAATAACTATTTATCTGAAATAAATAAGAAGCAACAAAATCTAATGATTATAGCTATTATTACTTGCTTATTAATGATTGGTGCTGTTCAATTAATAAACTATTTCTATCTTATAGATATATCTTTCATAATGATGAAAGTTTATTATTTAGTAACTGCTGTTTTCTCGATGTTAGGTATTTATGCTTATAGATATTTAAACCAATTTAAGGACTATAAAAAGATATTTAAATACAATTTAACTTTAGATAAAATTAATCAAAGCAATGTTGAAACAAGTAAGTTTGGCAATATTGTTATTAATCTAAAACAGATGTCTGATGAAATACAGATAAGCAAGATCGATAATAATAAACACGGTTATAATTACATTTCGGCTGCTTTTGATTCTAGGTATGGTAAAAGCTTTAATAAGTCTACGAGAACGGTCTTAATAATAACGGTAGTTGTTGGCTTATGTGCATTAATTATTCCGTTTTTCCTTGACGACTATATTCGACATAATTTTGCAATTGAAATCATAAAAAATTTAAGAATATTGTTCTATGTCATATATATGTATTCTTTAAATAGCAAGAAATATACCTTGTCTTGTTTCTTACAAATCGACAGATATTTAGTAAATTATCATTTCTTTAGAAGAAGAAATGATATTGCAAAAAACTATTTATTAAGATTGAAAGAAGTAATTAAAATTACAATGATTCCTTCTGTTTTATTAATAATCTTTTTATTATTGATATACGCTGTTCATACAAGTAGTATCTCTATAACAAACATTATTATCTTGATAGTTTTCCCATTAGCTTTAGCTATGTTTTATTCTATATATTCATTATCAACTTATTATTTGTTTCAACCATACGACAAAGACGGTACCTTAGTTAATAAAGCTTATACAATATTTGATTACTTAGTCTACATGTTAAGTTATGCTTTATTCCAAATACATGTTGAATTTAGTATTAAAGTATTAATTATCATAATCGTTGTATTTGTTCTAGTGTCAATTGCATTATTTTTAAGTGTCTTAAAATTTGCTCCTAAGCAATTCAGGGTGAGGTAGAATGGATAGAGAATATTTAAAACAATATCGTATAGTTGGTGGATTATTATTATTTATTGGTGTCTTTACTAATGTTCTAACCATTTTTTCTGCACCTATATTTACTATATTTGGAATCGTCTTTTCTGAAGATGTAGATAATATACAGTCTCTTTTAATGGCACTAAATACATTTGTTGCTATATATACTTACTACCTAGCTTATCGTATATTTATTAAAAAATATGACAAGCAATTAATAAGAATTAATAAAATCAAAAAACAAGATATACTACCGTGTATACTAGCCTCTGTTTTAGGTTTTATAATAATCCGACTATCGTGGAAACTAGTATATGGATTATTAAATACAACAAAGTTAATGGATTATGATTTTGAAGCACCAAAAGGTATTTTTGCGATCATATATGTAGTAATTCTTGGTCCAATTGCTGAAGAAATTGTATTCAGAGGTTGGTGTATAGATCGTCTAAAAAAATATGGTTCCATTCCTGCTATCGTTTTCACTTCGCTTGCTTTTGGCCTTTTCCACGGTAATCTTTTCCAATGTTTAGCAGCTATAATAATAGGAATTGTTTTTGCTTATTTAACTATAAGATTTAACTCGATATTACCTAGCATAATTCTACATATCTTAAATAATGCTCTGGCTTTTTATCCTTCTTTAATATCCGATACAAGCTACTTTAATATTTATTTAATTATTTCAATTTTAGCCATTATACTGACAATATTAACCAACATAATAAAACACAAACATCTAGTCCCTGGATTAAAGATGACTTTGAAATTGTCTTATCACTCTATTTCTTATATTGTGTTTTGTATCTTCTTTATAATTTTAATAACATTACATTTTATATATATTTAAAAAGGAAAGCGATTTGCTTTCCTTATTCCATTAACTTGAACACTTCTTTTGGCTGGCCACACACCGGACAGTTTTCAGGAGCTTCTTCTCCTGTATGGACATAACCACACACTGTACATATCCATCTTTTTTGATTAGCATTAGGATCTTGTGGAACTTCTAAAGAATTAGTTAGTTCATAAATTTCCTGGGCTATTTTATCTGCACTATCTTGAGAAAATTCACCCATATCTGTAATCTTCATACCAGTTAATTCGCTAAATTTATTAAGAAGAGCTTGTTCCTCAGGAGTCAATGTATCAACTCTTAGTTGTCCTTCCATAAAGTAAGAATTAAACGAATATGGATTTGCTAGTTGTTTTAATCCTTCTGCTACTGAAGGAAATTCTTTTTGAGAAAACAAACCTTCTCCAACAACAATCAAATTCTTATAATTCAACTTACCAACCATTTTACTAACAAATAATTTTGTTAACTGGGCAGTATAAGGGCCTCTAAAGCCAAAAACCAAAATCAAATTATCATATGTAGTCTCGTCTTCTGCCTGAAAAGGTGTATCAACATTAA
>Ga0256406_1005764_pt1 | contig 12956 bp, 13 predicted proteins | sample RumenRJG_03DNA_FD_185986 | JGI IMG/M metagenome (GOLD analysis project Ga0256406, IMG submission 185986) | Bovine rumen microbial communities from Lethbridge, Alberta, Canada - RJG_03 | ecosystem: Host-associated > Mammals > Digestive system > Stomach > Rumen | place: Canada: Alberta | collected...
AGATGTCCCGCATACGCGGCGTGGAGTTCGGAGAGGTCCATTGCAGGGTGGAGAACCAGACGGTGCCCGACGGCGAGTACGGGTGCTGCGTCTCGGCGGTCGTCTTCACGGACTTCAGAGACTGAGATGTTCGCGATCATCAGATGCGGGAACTGCAGGCGCCCCAGGATCATCGACGAGAAGGACGGCAGGACCGTATGCCCCTACTGCGGGAACGCCGACGTCACCTCCGAAAGGGCCCTGCTGTTCAGGGCCCGCGACCAGGAGCTGCTCCGCAGGCGCATCGAGGCGATTACCCTGCGTGACGGGGCGAGGCAGGGCATGAGACGGTCCCCTGCGGACACGGAATGGGCCGCCGGGTCCCTGCCTGCGGAAGAAGAGACCGCCCTTCCCGACCCGTCCGACCCCGGATCCGTCCTGAAGTACGAGTACAAGCGCGCTTCGGGCCCGGAAGCGAAGATGGAGATCCTAGCGGAAGGGCTGGACAGGATCTACGGCGAATGGACCGTCGATGACCTCAGGCAGTTCGAGCCGAAGAACGCCGAGAAGATGCTCTCGGCCATGCTGGACAGGTGCCTGGTCTACGAGACCAAGTACGGGCGCTACAAGCGCTCGCGATGCCTTTTCAGAGGTTGTCCCGGGAATTCTTCCCTTTCTTCCCCTTCCTGTTCTGGGAATCGACTTCCCTGACCATGCGGGGTATCTCCCTGAGCGCCCCTGCGCACAGATATATCGCGGAAAGTGCCAGCACGGCCGCGGCCGCCACGTACATGACAGCGCTGTCGGAGTTGTCCAGGGAAACATACACCACTATCCAGAAGACCAGGTTCCAGATCATCGCGGAGGCCGCGTACTGCATGGGAGCATGGCGCGCGATCCCGTTGCCGACGTCGATCCCCACGGCGGAGTACTCGAACAGCATTGACAGCGACATGATGAACAGGTAAGCGTACCCTGCGACGTCCACGCTGTCCCCGAGGCTGTCGGTGGCCGACGCGATGTAGTAGATGAACCCCGTCCCGGTGGCGCATCCGGCACCGAGGCCGAACGCCAGGCCGTAGAATATGCTCTCCGAGTGGCCGCGGAAACGCTTCAGGTTCATGACCACGACGAGTGCCAGGCACTGGACCACGGAGAAGAGGATGATCCCCAGGATCGCGTTCATGATGTAGGTGTACACCATGAACATCACCGTCCCCGCTATGAGCCCGACGGCGAAGAGCCCGAAGAACATGGGGTCCCCGAAGTAAGGATGGTCGGTGTACGGATAGGTGTACTTCCTGACGAGAGCGTACATCAGTGCCAGAGCAGGCGCGAAGGCGAGAACGGCCGCGATGTAGAATATCGGGGAGTCCATGATGGAGCATCCTGTGGGCCTTATAAATCTTCACGGGCGGGGAGGCGCCCGTCCGCCGTCCCGCCTGCGGTCCCGCGGATGCCCGTTCCCTTCCCTGCGCGGGGATCCGGAGGGCGCCCGTCCGCGCCTCTGCCCAGAATACCTGCCGGCGGAGTACCTCCCGTGCCGGCCGGGACCGGAGCGTTCCCTGCGGGGCCCCCTGCTGTCAGCGGGGCCCGGAGACACCTGGCACTTCTCCGGGGCCGGCGCGGCCTTCCCTTCCATGATCTTGTCGTAGAAGTGAACGACCATGCACGAAGCCTCGCACCTGCCGCAGGAGGTGCATCTCTCCGGGTCGACCCTCATGCCCCCCTTTATCCTGATGGCGTGCCTGGGGCAGGACTTGGCGCAGATTCCGCACTCGGTGCACAGCTCGGCGCGGACCAGGGCCTTCCCGGCCTTGGCGAACATGCGCTCGGCATCCTCCGCGTTCTCCGCTGTCACGGAGATCTGCCCCCCGCCGAACAGCCTTGCGCGCCCGTAAGGCGTTCTCACCAGGGCGATCTCAAACTCCGGCGAGTACTTCACCTCGCCGACGGTCCTCAGGGCATCCTCCACGTACGAGAAATCCCTCTTCCTCGGCATCGTGGCCACGGCCTCCATGGAATAACCGCCGGCGACGCACACCGAGGCGCCCTTCATGAGCTTCATGGACATCCCGCCGCCCTCCGGGCCGCCGCGGAGGTCCAGACCCATGCTGTCCGCCAGCTGCCTCATCTTCGGGGGGAGGACCTTCCACCTCCAGAAGCCGAGGTCCACGTACTCGGGCGGCAGGCCCCTGGACTCGGCGTACCTGTGAAGGTACGCCTCCCAATCCGAGTACATCTCCGGGTGGATCCTCTTGGTGTTCCTCCATTCGCTGGCGAGGCAAGAGGCGCACAGGTAGCACCCGATCCTCTCGAAGTCCCTGTTGTACAGGGGATTGTAGTCCAGGCCCTTCATCCAGATGTAGCCCCAGATCTCGGCCGCGCACCAATCCCTGACCGGGTTGAGGTTGGTCTGGTTGGGGACGAAGGGGTTCCTCGACACGAACTCCGTCCCGGAGCGGGAGAACGACTCCAGGGAGCGGTTCCCCTCGCAGGTGACGGTCCCGCGGGGGAAGTCGCGGGCGATGAGGTCGGTTATCGGGCCGAGCTTGCAGACCTTGCAGCACCACCTGAAATCCTTGGCCGGGGGGCCGAAGGTATCGACGTTGTCGCGGAACGCGCTCCCCGCCTCGGCGGCATGCAGCTTCAGCCCTTTCTCCTCCGCGAAGCGCCTGACGTACGCGACCGTCTCCGGGAACTCCAGGCCGGTGTCGGTGAAGAGCAGCTCCAGGGACCCGACGGCCTCGATGGCGAGCCCGCAGGCGGCGAGGGAGTCCTTCCCTCCCGAGAACGACACCGTGACCGGCTGCTTCCTGCCCTTCACGTAGCTGCGGATCTCCCCCACGGCCCTGCGCTCTATGGATTCCAGGTGCTCCCTGTTGCAGGCGACGAATGTCCTATCATCGGCATCCGGAGACAGGGGCAGGCCGGACGGGGCCCCGAGGTCCCTCACGCGGAGCGCTTTCTCAGCGGACCTCATGTCCGCCGAATCGGCCATGGCCACGCCGGGGCCGGTCTTGGTGCCTTTCCTGACGATGATGGGGTCTCCATTGCGGAACTCCCCGATGATGGCAGAGACGTTCTCCCCCGCCACGCCCTTGCCCTTGAGGTGCCCTGAGACGCCGGAGATCGATACGACGTTCTTCGAAGCTACAGGCGCGAACAGCTCCGCGCCGCGCAGGCGCAGCTCCACCTGCAGCCTCTCGGACGGGATGTCGAACCTGAGGATTCCTATGACGGACCCGTGGGCCACGATCTCGTCCGTGCGGTCCTCGCCCGGCACCTTGTTGAAGAACACCGCCTTGCGCTCGATGGGGGCGGCGGTGCCGAAGGCGTCCCTGAGGAGGCCTTCGAGGATGCCCCTGCTGTCCCCCATGCAGGGGCGTATGTCGCCGGGGCTGTTGACCTCGAACTCCCTGCCGGTGGAACCGCATACGGAGCAGCGCGCTCCCAGGATCAGCGTGCCGCAGGCGTCGCACCACCTCATGGTCTCCTTGCCGTTGGCCGCGTTCCTCGGTTGAGCATCCATCTCTGATGCCCATCCGCTCCCGATTTATAAGTGATTGGCTTTTACATATGCAGACTAGGAGCGGTCATGATGAGCGACAGGTTGTCCAGCGCCCACAGTTTCAGTCCCCGCGAGATTCGCGACATATTCATCTCCACGCTTGTCCTGACGGCCGCAGTCGTCATCATGTTCAGGTCCGGGAGCGTGGCGGACTATTTCGAGCGCCACTTCGGCGGCTCGGAGTACGGGGCGATGTTCGCGGTCATCTTCGTCATCATGCTCCTGAGCTTCGTGGGCCACGAGATGGGCCACAAGTTCATGTCCCAGGACCTCAGATGCTGGGCAGAGTACAGGATGTACCCGATGGGCCTCCTGCTGGCCCTCGTCATGTCCGTCTTCGGATTCCTCTTCGCCGCCCCCGGGGCGGTGTACATCAGGGGCAACATGACCGTCGAGGACAACGGCAGGATAAGCATCGCCGGACCCGCGGTCAACATGTTCCTCGCGGCCGTCGGCATCGCGGGAAGCCTGGTCCTGAACGAGACCGCCTATGTCGTCCCCGTTTACCTCATGGCAAGCATGAACGCTTCGCTGGCACTGTTCAACATGCTGCCCTTCGGCCCTCTCGACGGCGCCAAGATCCTCAGGTGGAACACTGGGGTTTACGCGCTCGCCATGGGGATCGCCGTGGTGCTGTTCATCTCGTTCTGGTTCATGCCGACGATCTATTACTCCTGAGCCGGCACGCCCGGCTCGGCGGATATCGGCAGCAGACCAAGTTAGAAAAAAGGAAAGAAAATTGGGCAGGCCGTGAAGGCCCGCCCGGTTCACATATACTCTTTGCAGGGATACCTGAGGTTCCTCTTGACGGTGCCGCGCCACTGAGCGGCCTTCCCGGGGTTCAGGATGTTCTTGGGGTCCATGGCCTGCTTGATCGCGAGGATGCAGTCGAGCTCGGTCTTCCTCTCCTCCTGGAACTTCACGGCCTTGGAGATCCCGACCCCGTGCTCCCCGGTGACGGTCCCGCCCAGGGATATGGAGGCATCGAAGATCTCGTCCGCGGTCTTGATCCCGCGGTCCCACTCGTCGGCGTCGCCGACCTTCAGGAGCATCTTGCTGTGGAGGTTCCCGTCCGAGGCGTGGCCGTAGACGGCGACTATGACGTTGTTCTTCTTGGCGATGGCCTGGAACTTCTCGACGGCCTCGGGCACGCGGGACACCGGCACGCCCATGTCGTCCGCCAGCGAGACGCAGGAGTAGCCGGGCATCAGGGCAGAGAGCGAGGCGAGGACGGACTTCCTGGCGTCCGTCCACTTAGCGATCTGCGCGCTGTCGAAGGACGGGGTCACGGACTCGGCGCCCTGCTCGGCGGCGACCTCCTCGACCACCTTCAGGTCCCTCCTGATGACCTCGTCGGTCTCGCCGTCGACCTCGACGATGATTATGGCCTCGGCATCGGGGAGCGGATGGCCCCTGGCCTTGTTGACCGCCTCGATGGAGGTGGAGTCCAGCAGCTCGCAGGATGCGGGGATGAGGGGCTTGGCGATGATGGCGGAGATGCATTTCCCGGCCTGGACGACGGAGCCGAAGGTCACCAGGGCGGAGGCGGACTTCTTCGGCTTGGTGGTCAGCTTGAAGGTTATCTCGGTGATGACCCCGAGGGTCCCCTCGGACCCGCACATGAGGCGTGCCAGCTGGTACCCGGAAGCATCCTTGATGGTCCTGGTGCCGCAGCGGACGATGTCCCCGTTGGCCCTGACGAACGTCAGACCGAGGACGTAGTCCCTGGTGGCCCCGTACTTGACGGCCCTCATGCCGGAGGCGTTGGTGGCGACCATGCCGCCGACCTGGCACGCCTCCCCGGACCCGGGGGACGGGGGGAAGAAGAACCCGTACTTGGCGAGCTCGGCGTTGAGGTCGTTGTATACGACCCCGGCCTCGACGTCGACCCAGAGGTCCTTGACGCTGACGTTGAGGATCCTGTTCATCTTCTGCATCGCGAGGCAGATCCCGCCCATGATGGGGACGGCGGCGCCGCAGAGCCCGGTCCCGGCGCCCCTCGGCACCACGGGTATGCCGTTCGCGTAGGCGATCTTCATGATCTCGGACACCTGCTCGGTGGATGTGGGCTGGACGACCACATCCGGGCTGCTGTGGTACACGGATGCATCGAAACCGTAGGTGTACAGCACCGCTGCGCTTGTGGATATGCCGTCCTTCCCGACGACAGCCTCCAGCTGCTTCAATATCTTCTCGTCCAGGGCCATTTCTATCGGCCATGCCGATTCACGTTATTGGTTATAAGAATGCGCATGCGCGCGATGCATCTGCGCAGTCGCCACAATTATACGGGTCGGCGCCGATTCCCGCCTCATGATAAGCGTGAACGAACGCAAGAAGCTCTGCGCGATGCAGTTCGCCGAAGGGCTCCTGGCACTTATTGTCGGCATAGCCATAGCCGTCCTCGGCGAGGATGCCCTGGAGATAATCCTGATCGCCGTCGGCGTGATCCTGGTCATCTGGGCGGTTCTGATATTCATAGGCGCCGCCTCCGTCGGATTCGGCGGGGGAGGGATGCTCATGGGAGGGCTCTACCTCCTGCTCGGACTCATCCTCATACTGGTCCCGGCGCTGATCTCGGACGTCCTCATGGCCCTTCTGGCCGTGGGCCTGATCGTGATCGGTGTCCTCTCCCTGCTCGGCATCCCGGCCTTCGGCCTCCCGGACAGCGACTCCAAAATCGTCAACGTCGCCGTCGCGGTGCTGATGATCGTCACCGGAATCATCGCCCTCTTCAACCTAGACGACACGGCGGACGTCGTGATGATCGTGATCGGCGCCTTCGTGGCCGCCGCCGGGATCGTCAGGATGTACGGCGCCTACAGGCTGAAGGGCGTCATCGCCTGACAGCGGCGCGAAACAGCTTCGGCGGGGCGCCGCCCCGCCCATCACCCTTTTAACCGCCTTCCTTCTACCGTCCCATATGAAATCCATGATTGTACTTCTGGGACCCCCCGGGGCCGGGAAAGGAACCCAGGGAGAGAAGATCGAGACCGAGCTCGGATACGTCAGACTTTCCACTGGCGACATGCTCCGCGAGGCCGTCAGGAACGGGACCGAGCTGGGCAAGACCGCCAAGAAGTACATGGACGCCGGAGGCCTCGTCCCCAACGAGGTCATCATCAACCTCATGAAGGAGAAGATCAGGAGCCTCGGCAAGGTCCCCGGCATCATCTTCGACGGGTTCCCCAGGACCATCGAGCAGGCGGAGGCCCTCGACAAGGAGCTGAACATCGACCTCGCCCTCGACATCGACGTGGCCGACGACATCCTCGTCAAGAGGCTGACCCAGAGGCGCTCCTGCCCCAACCCTGAGTGCAACGCGGTGTACCACCTCACCAACAACCCTCCGAAGGTCGACGGCATCTGCGACAAGTGCGGATCCAAGCTCTACCAGAGGGACGATGACAAGGAGGAGACCGTCAAGAAGAGGCTCGAGACCTACCACAAGAACACCGAGCCCCTCATCGGCTACTACAAGAACGCCGGCAAGCTCGTCAGGATCGACGGCGTCGGCGACATCAACGAGATCTTCAAGAAGGTCGAAGCGGCCCTCCAGTGATTCCCGGGATGCCTGTCCCGTGCCCCCTCTGGGGGCACAACAGAAACGCTTAATAACAACCGCCGGATATGGCGGTTCAATAGCCCCGTAGTGTAGTGGTCAATCATCGGAGACTCTGGATCTTTGGACATCAGTTCGAATCTGGTCGGGGCTACCACTTCTCATTCTAACTTCTGATAGGTTCCGGCTTCGGTCCCGTCAATTATTTATCCGTCCCGCCTCTGGCGACCGTTCATGGAACTGAGCCTGCCTGCATGCCTTCTCATCGTCGCTGCCGGCGGAGCTATCGGAGCGGCCGTCCGCTACCTGTTCATCTATTATATCGACTCGACGCAGTTCCCGTGGGCCACCCTCGCGGTCAACTTCATCGGGTCTTTCCTGCTGGCGCTCCTGACGTTCAGCCTCACCGGCATATCGCAGGAGGCCAGGCTGCTGATGTTCACCGGCTTCTTCGGAGCGTTCACCACCATGTCCACGTTCGCGCTGGACACCACGGTGCTGTTCTCGAACGGGCGCTTCGGCGACGCAGCGATGAACTTCCTCGGGACCGTGGTCCTCTGCCTGGGCGGAGCGGCCGCCGGACGCTGGGCGGGGATCGCCCTGGCGGCCTGATGGGATAAAAACCGTCAGTCCAGAGATTTCTCAGTACCGTCGGCGAGGTCCTTGAAGTAGGATACCCCTTCCTCGGGCCCTCTGGCTATGAGGATGTCGCCGGCCTCCATCTTCGTCTCCTCCCCGGGGCCGAAGATGTAGTCGTCGCCGCGCCTGACCGCGATGACGAACATGCCGCTGACGGTGCTGAGGGAGACCTCTCCGAAGGTCTTCCCTGCCAGGATCGAATCGTCGGCGACCTTGGCGAGGCACATGGTGGTGTCCGCCTCCCTGATGGACATGGCGAGGACGGGGTGCTCCGCGAGACCGCGGATGACCACGTCGGCGATGGATTCCGCCGCGTGGGCGATGTCCATTATCCTGTCCATGAGGGTCACGGTGACGATCGCCCTGTAAACCTCCTCGGAATTGCTCTGGCCGGACTTGGCCATCTCGTCCTGTATGCGCTCGCTCAGCCCGTCGAGGCTGTTGGAGAGGGAGATGACCTCCTCGGCGATCTCAGTGTTGTCATAGAGCAGGGACGAATATGCCAGATCGATCATCATCTCGGAGGTGTCCTTGAGCTCGGTGAGCATGGCGGCTAGACGGCTCATCATTCTCCATCGCCCTCCCCGTTGAGCTCCTGGGTCAGCTCCTCCTCGTTCTTCTCGTCCTCCTTGTCCGAGGTCTCCTCTTCCTCCTCGGAGACAGGTTCTTCGAACTCCCACTCCTTCTTGCCCGAAGCGTACTCGGTGAGCAGGTCGGCCCCGTCGTCGGTCCCGCGGACGATGATGGTGTCCCCCGCGCGGAGCTTGGCGCTTCCCTCGGGGTCGTAGGTCCACCCGCGGCGGTTCTTGACGGCGATGATCTTGCAGCCGGTGTTGGCCTCGACGGCGAGCTTGCCGATCGTGTTCCCGGCCATGCTCGACCCGTCGGCGATCCTGATCATCCTGATCTTCTCGTCGGCCTCCGAGAGCATCTCGGTGATGAACGGGCGCTTTTCGGGAGGGAACCTCAGCAGGCCTACTATATCGGAGGCGGCGTCCGAGATCCTGTCGGCGGCGGAAGCGACCTCCAGGAGGCCGGACAGCTGCCTGGCGTCCTCCCTGGTCCTGCTGGACAGGAGGACCTTGTAACGGGTGGCGAACTTCAGATCGTCCATCTCGTCCTCGATCTCGCGCACTTTCTCAGCCATGCTGGTGCTGTTGTACATCAGCGATGCGTATGCGAGGTCGACGATGACCTCGGAAGAATCCTTCATCTCCGTGAGCAGCTCGCGCACGGTCATATCTATGTGTTTGAGTTCCGAGATGTCTTCGGGTTCGCTCATTCGGACGCCCCCGGGACCATGCCGGAGAGTCTCCGGCCGACGCAGATAACCAAGTTCCTTTCACCCTTGAACGGAATTTACGGCGAAATATTGCATCGCCGATATATGATTATCACTATCAATACAACCAGTCTGCATCGGTCCCAGACTCCCATCTGAACGGCTGGCACGTGCTGTCCGCAGGCATGCGGGGCCTCTTCCCGTCTTTCATTTATAAGAGAGATGCCTTGTCGCACTCGATCGCATGGTCTGAGGAGGTTCTTCGGATGGATAGGCAGAAGAGATCTGACGGATTCCTGGCCCGCTACGGGTCCGCGATAATCATGGGTCTCGCCGCCCTCTGCATCGCCGGCACCGCCGATCTTTTCGCCGGCCTCGTCCTCAACAGCATGGAAGATTACATCCTGACCATCTCGGGGATGATGATCCTCATCTACTCCGCGATAGGGATGCGCGGGAACATCTTCGGCGCGATGGGCTCCAGGATAGGCACCGCCATGAACATCGGTACCTTCGAGATGAGCCTCAGGAAGGGAACGGTTCTCCGCGCCAACTTCGACTCCGCCATAGCGCTCTCGCTCATCATGAGCATCGCCATGGGTGCCGTCACCTGGCTCGTCGCGCTGATCTGGTTCGGAGGGAACGCCGACATCTGGGACCTCATCTTCATCTCCTCGGTGGGAGGGTTCCTGGCCGGGATCATCGTGGTGTGCTTCAACATCTTGATCGCCTACGTCGGGAACAAGAGGGAATGGGACGTGGACAACATCACGGCCCCCCTCATCGCGGCCATCGGCGACATAGTCACCGTCCCGATGATATTCTTCGCCACCTGGGTCTTCCTCGAGATGGACGATTACAGCTGGGGGGAGACGGCCACCATAATAATGACGGTCGCCATCATCGCCGTCACCGCGCTGTACACCTGGCGCATGCTGAAGGCCAAGACCAGCCGCAGGGACTTCTCCGGAGAGGCCAAGAGGATCTTCTACGCCTCCCTCCCGGTCCTGATGTTCTGCCTCATATTCGAGATCGGGGCGGGGATCGTCATCCAGGACGAGGAGGACTCCCTGGTGCAGTACGGCGTCCTCATGATCATGATGCCGGCGTTCCTGAACCAGGGGAACGCCCTGTCCGGGATGCTCACCTCCAAGCTCTCCTCCGCCATCCACCTGGGTACGCTCTCCCCCAGGTGGAACCCCAAAGGCGCCGGGGGAGAGTTCGCGATGATCCTGGTCTGCTCGGTCATCACCTTCGCCTACATCGGCACCATATCCTACGCGGCATGCATCCTCGTCAACGGCGGGAGCGGGATCGGCTTCCTGACATCCATGGCCATCATAATGGCCGCCGGGATGATCACCACCGCCGTCCTGAGCCTGCTGTCCTACTACGTGGCCGTGGCATCGACCAAGTTCGGCCTGGACCCGGACGATGAGTCGATACCGATCACCTCGTCGGTGATGGACCTCGTCGGCTCCATCATCCTGGTATCGGTGATCTCGGTCTTCATCTGACCCGGCACAGAGGATGCCTGCCCAGGAGGCGCCGGGGACAGCGGACCCCTCCTTATATTATGTTAAATAGAGGGCTTGTTTTACCTTCACACAGGTAATTCCATGATCAGCAGAGACGAAGTGCTTGCCAATCTGGGACGCTACGATCAGGAGAAGGCCAGGATCGGGGTCCTCGCCTCGCATTCCTCGCTCGACACCTGCGACGGAGCGGTGTCGGAAGGCTTCCGCACCCTCGCAGTGTGCCAGAAAGGAAGGGAACGGACCTTCAACAACTACTTCAGATCGCAGAGGGACGCCGACGGCAACCTCATCCGCGGAGTCGTCGACGACACGATGATCCTCGATAAGTTCGGCGACATCATGAAGCCGGAGAACCAGGAGTATCTGATCAACACCAACACCCTGTGGGTGCCCAACAGGTCGTTCACCTCCTACTGCAGCATCGATGACGTGGAGGACAATTTCAAGGTCCCCATGGTCGGCAGCAGGAACCTGCTCCGCTCCGAGGAGAGGGGCGGGCCGAAGGACTACTACTGGCTCCTCGAGAAGGCCAACCTCCCCTACCCCAAGAAGGTCGAGAAGCCCGAGGACATCGACGGGCTGACCATCATCAAGGTCCACCACCACGTCAAGAAGCTCGAGCGCGGGTTCTTCACTGCCAAGGACTACGACCAGTACGTGGAGAAGAGCCAGGAGCTGATCAAGCAGGGCGTTCTCGACGAGGACTTCGAGAAGCACGCCAGGATGGAGCAGTACATCATCGGCCCCGTCTTCAACCTCGACTTCTTCTACGACCCCCTCGAGGAGAAGGGAGAGAAAGTGGAGCTGCTCGGCATCGACTGGAGGTTCGAGTCCTCGCTGGACGGCTACGTGAGGCTCCCCGGGAAGCAGCAGGTCGAGCTCGAGGACGACGGCATAATCCCGGAGTACACCGTCTGCGGCCACAACTCCGCCACCCTCAGGGAGTCCCTGCTCGACAAGGCGTTCGCGATGGCCGAGAAGTACGTCAAAGCGACCCAGGAGTACTACAAGCCCGGGATCATCGGGCCCTTCTGCCTCCAGACCTGCGTCGACAAGGACCTCAACTTCTACATCTACGATGTCGCCCCCAGGATCGGAGGAGGGACCAACGTCCACATGTCCGTCGGACACCCCTACGGCAACACCCTGTGGAGGACCAACATGAGCACCGGGAGGCGCCTCTCCATGGAGGTCCGCAAGGCCATAGAGCAGGAGAGGCTCGAGGAGATCATAACATGAGCCAGGCATTCGCCGGAAAGAACGCCGGCAGGCTCCTGGCACTGTCCCTGGCGGCCCTGCTGGCCGTCGCCGCGGCCGCCGTGGCTGCAAGCGCATCGGATGCCGCCACCAACGGCATCGGCACCGCAACAGCCGATGACGACTGGAAGGACGGGGAATCCGGGCACATCGATGTGCCGGTGAGCCTGACCGCGGAGAGCAACGTGCTGTTCAAGATGTACGTGGACTCGTACGACGAATCCGACCCGGACAAGACGGTCATGAAGACTGGGCTCTCCGAAGGAACGCAGACCGTCACCCTGTCGATATCCCTGAGCAGCGGGAACCACACGGTCACCGTCTATGCCTACATCGATGAGGACGGGGACGAGAGCACGACCGGCGACCAGACCTCCATCGGCACCACCTCGGTCGAAGTGCATGTCGACAAAGGCATCTGGGACAAGGCAACGTCCTACATAGCGATCATAGCGATCGCCATCATAATCGTGGTCGCTGTGCTCTATTACATCAGGTCGAATCCCAAGGCGAAGCCCACCACCACCTTCACCCAGCTCGAAGAGGAGAAGAAGGCCGGGAAGGACTCCAAGGCCCCTGCCGAGAAGAAGACCTCGACCGAGAGAAGGCGCTACGACGCATCCTCCGAGTCCAAGGAGGCCGAACCCGCCGAGGAACCCAAGGCGAAGGAGGCATCTTCCTTCTCGGAACTGGCCGACGAGAAGAAGGCCAAGAAATCCTCCGGAAAGGACGGAGAGGGCAAGAAGCTCAAGTACGTCTCCTCCAGGAGGAAGTGAAACCCCTTTCGGGCCCAGAGAGGGGTCCGGCCCCCCTTTTGCATAAGCCGATACCTTTAATATACAATCAGCAGTCTGCGGAGTATGGCAGACGCTGAAGTTAAACCCTTCAAACTGCAGTTCCTCGAGTCCCTCTCCGCGCTGATCATCTCCGCGTTTGGGCTCGTCGCTGCGCTTGCCTGGAACGGCGCCATCCAGTCCGCGGTCAGCGCGGTCTTCCATGATGATGACAGCCTTGTCGGGAAGACCATCTACGCTCTCCTCGTCACCTGCCTCGCCGTCGCGATGACCATGATCATCACCAGGGCCACTGTCAGGACCAAGGCATCCATTTCCGCGGCCGATGACAAGA
>Ga0256406_1005765_pt1 | contig 12956 bp, 6 predicted proteins | sample RumenRJG_03DNA_FD_185986 | JGI IMG/M metagenome (GOLD analysis project Ga0256406, IMG submission 185986) | Bovine rumen microbial communities from Lethbridge, Alberta, Canada - RJG_03 | ecosystem: Host-associated > Mammals > Digestive system > Stomach > Rumen | place: Canada: Alberta | collected...
ACGCCCTGACGAAAAGGCAGAGGGAACTGCTGCAGGAGTTGAAGCTAGACCTCTCGTTCATGGACGGGACGGACGGCCAAGGGGCGGAACGTACCACACATTAGGGGCCGCAACTTAGGTTAGAATGATGAGCATCACACTCTAAAAATCAGGCATTCCTGATTATAGAGTCTTGTCTTAGGATCCCTGAACCGGAGAAAATGACAATGGACGAGCGAAGAGCTGGTGTATTTGAAGTATAGAACCAAACAAGAAATAAACCGTTACAGGTATAGCTTGAGACGCAGTGTCAGGCATTACATCAAATATCCAACGTTAAAGCTTTGTTCAATCGTGTCTTCAGCAATGGTCTTGATGACAAAGATGTTTTGTTTGCCGCGCAATGGGGTACAATATAAGTAAAAAAGATGTACTAGTAAGTACATAAGAGAATGCTTACTATTATTTTTATGACATATGCTCGATTAAGCATTTTAAAAGTAACGCGGAAATCGAGTTATCAATACCCAATTACAGGCGCGCGAGAACAGGCCATAGGTTCGATACAAAAGTTCTGCAGCCTTGCGCCTTAAGATTTAGGCAGATAAACAAAGATCGCAATGGATACTTTTAATAACACTACCAGAGTCGTCAGAGGTGACCTTGAGAGAAAAATAAAAAACGGGAGTAAGGTATCCATAGCGGCAGCCTGTTTTTCCATTTATGCCTATCAGGCTTTAAAAGAATCGCTTGAAAGCTGTGGCGAATTCCGTTTTATTTTTTCTTCACCTACGTTTATCGCGGAAAAGACTCCCAAAGAACGCAAAGAATTTTATCTTCATCGCTTAAACCGTGAAAAGAGTCTCTATGGCACGGAATTTGAGGTTCGTCTTCGTAATGAACTCAAACAGAAAGCTGTAGCCCGCGAATGTGTCGACTGGATGAGAAGAAAGGCGCATTTTCGTACCAATACCACGCGTGAGGGCATGACCAATTTTATGGTCGTAGATAATCCTGAGGATACCTACACTTATTTACCATTTAACTCATTTACTTCAGTAGATCTTGGCTGTGAGCGCGGAAACAATCTGAACAATATGATTGTCCGCACTCAAAATCCAGAAAGTAAACAATTTCTTTCCGCTTTTGAATCACTCTGGAACGACAAAGAGAGATTGTCTGATGTTACCGATGATGTCATAGAGATGATCTCAAATGTGTATCAGGAGAATTCTCCCGAGCTCATCTACTTTATGACGCTCTACAACATCTTCAGTGAATTTCTCGATGACATCTCTGAAGATGTACTGCCAAACGAGGCTACCGGGTTTAAAAACAGCGTAGTCTGGAACAAACTCTATAATTTCCAGAAGGACGCCGCTTTTGGAATTATCAATAAACTTGAGCAGTATAACGGCTGTATTCTTGCCGACAGCGTTGGTCTTGGAAAGACTTTCACTGCGCTTGCGGTGATCAAATATTACGAAGGCAGAAATAAAAACGTTCTGGTTCTCTGCCCCAAAAAACTCTCTGAAAACTGGATGACGTACCGCGGTAATCTGGTAAATAACCCGCTTGCAAAAGACCGGTTCCGTTACGACGTGCTTTATCATACCGATCTTTCAAGAAATAGCGGTATGACCTCAATCGGTTTGCCAATTGAACGGATCAACTGGCAAAACTACGATCTTGTAGTGATTGATGAAAGCCATAATTTCCGTAACGGCAATGGCACCAATTCACATGGCGGTGAGAAGGAAAACCGTTACATGCGTCTGATGAACCGGGTGATCCGTCCCGGCGTCAAAACGAAAGTTCTGATGCTCTCGGCCACCCCGGTTAATAACCGTTTTTACGATCTCAGAAATCAGCTTGCTCTCGCTTATGGCGGGGAACCAGATGAGTTCAATGAAAAACTCAATACCAAGTCCGATATAGATACGATCTTCCGTCAGGCGCAGTCGGTTTACAACTCATGGTGCAAACTACCTGAAGCGGAACGCACGACGCAGAACCTGTTATCAAAACTTGATTTTGATTTCTTCGAAGTCCTCGATGCCGTGACAATTGCCCGTTCACGCCATCATATCCAGAATTATTACGATACCAAGGACATTGGTACTTTTCCTGTAAGAAATAAGCCGATCTCTCTTTATCCGAGACTTACGGATAAACCTGACGCGATTAACTATAAGGAAGTTTATCAGTACCTGTCCGGTCTTAAGCTTACGATCTACACTCCGACGCTGTTCATACTGCCAAGTAAGCTATCAAGCTACCTTTCAGAGGATGAGACCGAGAATTTCAGAAACGGGCGCGAGGCCGGTATTCAGCGCCTGATGAAGATTAATCTTTTAAAGCGCATGGAAAGCTCGGTTCATTCCTTCCTGCTCACCGTTCAAAGGGTAAACCAGTACCTTTGTGATACCAAGAAGATCATCGACAACTTCAAGGCAGGCTGCAATTCCAGCATAAATGAGATAACAGATCTTTCAAACGATACTATCGACTTTGACGATGATGATCAGAATACGGATCTATTTTCAGTAGGCAAGAAGATCCACATTGATCTCAGGGATATGGATTATGTCTCGTGGGAGAGAGATATACAGGATGATATCGGGATCCTGACCCTGCTTATAAACAAGGTAAAAGACATCACTCCAGAGTATGACTTCAAGTTAAATCGTCTTATTGAAGTCATAAAAAATAAAGTAGAATCTCCAATTAACCCGGGTAACCGTAAGGTACTTATCTTTACGGCATTTGCGGAAACCGCGGAATACCTTTACGAGAATATCGCGCCTAAAGCCAAGGAGCTTGGATTAAATACGGCGCTTGTCACCGGCAGCGTAGACGGACGCACTACCATCCAAAGATTTAAAGCCGAGATGAACCATGTGCTGAGTTGTTTCGCACCTGTATCAAAGGACAGGAACATAATTTATCCGAAAGATAAGAACAACAATATCGATATTCTGATTGGCACCGACTGTATTTCAGAAGGCCAGAATTTGCAGGACTGCGATTACTGCGTTAACTACGACATCCACTGGAACCCTGTACGCATAGTTCAGCGATTTGGTCGTATTGACCGAATCGGCAGTAAAAATAAAGTAATCCAGCTGGTAAATTTCTGGCCTGATTTAACCCTTGATGAGTACATCAACCTTAAGGCAAGGGTTGAGACCAGGATGCGTATCTCAGTCATGACATCAACCGGCGATGATGATCTGATAAATCAGGACGAGAAAGGAGATCTTGAGTATCGCAAAGAGCAACTTAAGAAACTGCGTGAGGAAGTAGTTGATCTTGAGGAGATGAACTCTGGCATTTCCATCACCGATCTTGGTTTAAACGATTTTCGTATGGATTTACTCTCCTACATAAAAGGTCACAAGGATATTGACCACATTCCTTTTGGCATCCATGCCGTAGTCCATGGTGATAAGCCTGGGGTGATCTTTGTTTTAAAGAATGTAAACAAAGATATAAATCTCAAGAACCAGAACAGGCTACACCCGTTCTACATAGTTTATGTCGGGAATGACGGTAAGATAATTTCAAATCACCTGCATCCTAAGGATACGCTTGATGAGATGCGTCATATGGCCAGAGGAAAAGCTGAACCTGATAAAGAGTTATGCCGGATCTTTGACCGGAAAACCAAAGACGGTCGTGATATGGGATCAATCTCAAATCTGCTTGAAGATGCCATCCGCTCAATTATCGATGTCAAAGACGAGGAAGATATATCAAGTTTCTTCTCATCCGGAGAGACGACCTTTCAGTCAAAAGGTTTTTCAGGTCTTGAGGACTTCGAACTGATCTGTTTTATGGTGGTGATGTAATTGATAGATTTTCCTGCAAGTACACATGTAGGTAAAAGATTGCCCAAGGAGGCTTTCTATCAGCATCTTGAACTTACAAACGCTCTGAAAAACAAGTTCGTTTCAGATATTGAGCAGATAGCTGTTGAAAACACTCTGACAAAAGACAATCTTAACCTGTCAAAAGACGCTGCTATAAAAGAGATCATGCTTTTGTCTCTTACTTTGAAAAAGCAGAACTTTGACGCAAAGATTGCAGAGGTTATAGCAAGGCAGAACCCGCATAAACTGGTATTTCTGTTTGGTTATGATGATAAACGTCAGCTGGCGGTCTATCACAGCAAACTTTATCGTTCAGAATGGGGCAATGCAGATAAAGTAAATCTGATTTTGTCAGGCGACAATCTGGACAGCATCTGGAATGACCTTGTGCGGCAGGTAGCCATTCACTCTGAATGTATATTAAGACATCCTGATGCGCCAATAGATGAGCAGCTTAAAATTCAGAATGAGATAAACAATCTCTCAAAACTCATCAAAAAGACAGAAAACGCTGTTATAAAAGAAAAACAACCCAAACAAAAATTTGATCTCTACACACGACTTCAGAAATACAAGGAACAATTGAATGAAATCACAAACGGATAAGCTGAGAATGAGCACTCCTGATCTTGCTGATGAAAACTTCAGAAAACTGGCAGCCTTATTTCCTGACGCGGTGACAGAGACGACTGACGATGAAGGCAATGTAGTCCGCGCTATAGACAAAGATGTGCTTATGCAGGAGATCAACGCAAAGGTTGTTGATGACGGACAGGAACGTTATCAGTTTACATGGCCTGATAAAAGAAAATCTGTAGTACTTGCCAACGCCCCTATAGCCAAAACCCTGCGCTTTGAGAAAGAAAAATCCGTCGGAAGAGACGGAACTCCCGGCGGTACAGATTCAGAGAACATCTATATCGAAGGTGACAACCTCGACGCGTTAAAGCTTCTGCAGGAGACATATCTTGGTAAGGTGAAAATGATCTACATTGATCCACCTTACAACACAGGAAATGACTTCATCTACAACGATGACTTCTCACAGTCTGCAGATGAGTACGCTGAGAACAGCGGTCAGACTGATGAAGAAGGAAACCGTCTGGTACAGAACAATGAGAGCAACGGACGGTTTCATACTGACTGGCTCAATATGATTTATCCGAGATTAAAGATTGCAAAGGATTTTTTGTCTGATGATGGGGCAATTTTTATCTCAATTGATGAAAATGAATCAGCAAACCTCAGGAAGATGTGTGATGAAATATTTGGAACTCAGAATTTCGTAGCAAATATCATATGGCAATCTAGAACATCCATTTCAAACGATTATGAAGTTTCGCTAAACCACAATCATACTTTTATTTATTCAAAACAACGAGAAAAACTTATTTTTGGCGGCGATACAATCAATAATGATGAGTATGTAAATCCTGACAATGATAAGCGCGGTCCGTGGAAACTTGTACCAATTGATGCAAACCATGCGGGAGGAGATACTGTTTATCCCATTGTTAATCCAAAAACTGGCCAATCATACTTACCACCTAACGGAAGAATATGGTGTTACAACCGTTCAACAATGGAAAAACTATTGCAAGACGGTCGTATTAAATTTGGATTAAATAACGATTCTTCTCCTAAGAGAAAACTTTATCTTAACGAGAGACTAGCGAAGGGAGATAAGAAAACCCCAAGTTCTTTACTTCTTGATGTAGGAACCACAAAAGACGGTACTACAGAAATAATGAGCTTATTTAATAACGAAAAGGTATTTGATTATCCAAAATCAGTATCTCTATTGGAAAGACTCGTTCAATATGGTGCGCCAAGCGGTGGAATTATTATGGATTTTTTCTCTGGTTCAGCAACTACAGCACATGCGGTTTTAAAAAAGAACTCAGAAAATAATTATAATTATAAGTACATAATGATTCAGGTGCCTGCAGATTTAGATAAATCCCTAGAAACAGCAACAAGTTCTTCAAAGAAGACAATAGAAAATGCGATCAAAGTATTAGACGGGATGAATCAAGAACATACCGTAACAGCAATAGCTGAAGAGCGTATCCGTCGTGCCGGGGAAAAAATCAAAAAAGAGACCAAAGCTGATATTGACTATGGTTTCCGTTGTTTCAGGGTAGACTCCTCCAACATGGAGGATGTTTATTACCGCCCCGCTGAACTTGGACAACAGGAACTTGACTTTTTTACCGACAACATCAAAAAAGACCGTTCCCCGGAAGATCTCCTAATTCAGGTGATGCTTGATTTGGGTGTTTCTCTTTCATCAAAGATAGAGCAAAAAGAAATCTGTGGAAAGAAGGTATTTTCAGTAGAGAACGGATACCTCATCGCGTGCTTTGACGATGACGTAACAGAAGACGTTGTCACAGAGATCGCTAAACAAAAACCTTATTATTTCGTTTCTCGTGACAGCAGTATGGCAGATGATAATGTCGCCGCGAATTTTGAGGAAATCTTCAAAACCTATAGCCCTGAGACAGTAAGGAAGGTGCTCTGATGGAGAAGTTAAAGTTGCAAACACCAAACCTGGCTGATGAGAACTTCAGGAAACTGGCAGCCTTGTTTCCTGATGCCGTGACAGAGACAACCGATGATGAAGGCAATGTAGTCCGCGCAATCGACAAAGATGTCCTTATGCAGGAGATTAACGCAAAGGTAGTTGATGACGGACAGGAGCGTTATCAGTTCACATGGCCAGATAAGAGAAAGTCTGTAGTACTTGCCAACGCTCCGATAGCCAAGACCTTACGCTTTGATAAAGAAAAATCCGTCGGAAGAGACGGAACACCTGGCGGCACAGATTCAGAGAACATTTATATCGAAGGAGACAACCTCGACGCGTTAAAGCTCCTTCAGGAAACCTATCTTGGTAAGGTGAAGATGATCTACATCGACCCTCCTTACAACACAGGCAATGACTTCATCTACAACGATGACTTTTCACAATCAGCAGATGAGTACGCGGAGAACAGTGGTCAGACGGATGAAGAAGGAAACCGTCTGGTACAGAACAGTGAGAGTAACGGCCGTTTTCATACTGACTGGCTCAATATGATCTATCCGAGATTAAAGATCGCCAAGGATTTTCTGAGTGATGATGGCGTAATTTTTATTTCAATAGATGAGAACGAAAGCGGAACATTAAAGATGGTCTGCGACGAAGTCTTTGGACAATCTAATTTTGTGGCGCAGCTTGTTTGGAGTGCAGGCAGGAAAAACGACTCTAAGTATATTTCAGTCTCTCATGAATATATCTTTTGCTATTTTCGGAATGCAAATTACATTAAAGAGCACAATATTATCTGGCGAGAAAGAAAAGAAGGTCTCAGTGATATCTATGCAGAATATGAAAGCCTGAAAGCAAAGTATGGAACTGAATATTCAAAAATAGAAAAGGATCTTCGTAATTGGTATAAAAGCCTCCCTGAAGGGGCACCGGCTAAAGATCACGCCCATTATAATAATGTCGATGAAAAAGGAATTTACTTTTCTGACAATATCTCATGGCCTGGTGGTGGAGGGCCTAAATACAATTTACTGCATCCAGTCACAGGTAAGCCGGTAAAAACCCCTTCGAGAGGGTGGCTTACAAATGAAAAAACAATGCATGAATGGATCAAAGAAGGCAGAGTCTCATTTGGTAAAGATGAAACGTATGTTCCAACATTAAAATCCTATCTTAAGGATAGAGAATACGCGGTTCCATATAGTGTGTTCTATAAAGACGGAAGAGCCTCCTCAAAAAGACTGGCATTGCTTATGGGCGATAAAGTATTTGAGAACCCAAAGGATGAGGAAGTTATTCAGCGAATTATCGAATTCTGTGGAACAGAAGACGGCGATATAGTTCTGGATTTCTTCTCAGGTTCGGCTACTACTGCTCATGCGGTTTTTCTCGCGAATGTGCATCAGAACAAAAAACGAAAATTTATTCTGGTTCAGATCCCGGAAGAGATTGACCCATCCAAGGCTTCTTATGAAAGAAGTAAAAAAGTTGCTCAGAATGCTTTAAAACTAGTAAATAGTCTCAAAATGCCGGCAAATATCTGTTCAATAGGCGAAGAGCGCATCCGCCGTGCTGGTAAAAAGATAAAAGAAGAGACAAAAGCTGATATTGATTATGGCTTCCGTTGTTTCAGGGTTGACTCCTCCAACATGAAGGATGTCTATTATCGTCCTGCAGATCTAGGACAACAGGAACTTGACCTGTACACAGACAACATTAAAGAAGACCGTACCCCTGAAGATCTACTTATTCAGGTAATGCTCGATTTAGGTGTTTCTCTTTCATCAAAGATAGAGAAAAAAGAAATCGGTGGAAAGAAGGTATTTTCAGTAGAAGACGGATATCTCATCGCGTGCTTTGACAATAATGTAACAGAAGACGTTGTCACGGATATTGCTAAACAAAAACCTTATTATTTCGTATCCCGTGACAGCAGTATGGCAGATGATAATGTCGCTGCGAACTTTGAAGAAATCTTCAAGACCTTTAGCCCTGATACAGTAAGGAAGGTGCTCTGATATGGCAGATATGAAATTCAAGTTCACGATCCAGCAGTATCAGACTGATGCTGTAGAAAGTGTCATAAAAGTGTTCGCAGGACAGCCTTTCCAGGACAAGATCAACTATCGCCGTGACACAGGCACACAGGGAGTTGCAAGAGAGATCTTCGATAATCATCTTTCAGATGATGAACTTCTTATGGGCTTTAGCAATGCGCCAGTCACTCTCGATCAGTCCCAGTTACTTAAGAATATAAAAAACGTCCAGCGTGATAACAACATCAAGGAGTCTTCAGCCCTATCAAAACATATGGGTGCGTGCTCTCTTGATGTTGAAATGGAAACCGGAACCGGTAAGACTTACGTCTATATTAAGACCATGTTCGAGCTTAACAAGCAGTACGGCTGGTCCAAGTTTATCGTCGTGGTACCGTCGATCGCCATACGTGAAGGCGTCCAGAAAAGCTTTCAGACCATGGAAGATCATTTCATGGAACAGTATGGCAAGAAAGCCCGTTTCTTTGTCTACAACTCAAAAAATCTTACTGACATCGACAACTTCAGCTCCAGTGCTGATCTGTCTGTCATGATCATCAACGTACAGGCCTTCAATGCCCGTGGCAAGGACGCAAGACGTATCAGGATGGAGCTCGATGAGTTCGGCAGCAGGAAGCCTATCGATGTCATCAGAGCCAACCGTCCGATTGTAATTCTTGATGAACCCCAGAAAATGGGTGGCGAGAAAACTCAGGAATCACTTAAGGAATTCGGGCCGCTCTTTATACTCAACTATTCCGCGACCCACAAAGAGCATCATGATCTCGTTTATGTTCTGGACGCGCTGGATGCTTATCAGAAGAAGCTCGTCAAAAAGATTGAGGTCAAGGGATTTGAAATCAAAAACCTCGGTGGAACGGACGGCTATCTGTGTCTTGAGAATATCGTCTTATCAGCTAACAGACCACCTAAGGCGCTACTTAACTTTGAAATCAAATATGATAAAGGCGTCAAAAGGGAGACTCGTAGTGTTGGCGTTGATGACGATCTGTATTCTATTTCCAAAAACATGAATCAATATCACGGTTACCATGTAAATGATATTGATCCCGTGAAAGGCATACTGTCTTTTACCAATGGTATAGAGCTTCATATTCGTGAAGCTCAAGGCAATATTCCTGAGAAGGATATCCGCAGGATACAGATTCGTGAAACAATCAGATCACACTTTGAAAAAGAAAGAGAACTGTTTGAAAAGGGGATCAAGACACTATCTCTATTTTTTATTGACAAGGTTGAGAACTACCGCAAGTACGATCAGGATGGAAACGAGGTTAATTCTGAGTATGGCGATATGTTTGAGGAAGAATACAATTCTATTCTCGCTGAAATCCTCAAGGACTCAACTGTTCAGAATTCACCGTACGGAAAGTATCTGAGCAATATTGATGTCCATAGCACTCATGCCGGATATTTCAGCATCGATAAAAAAGGACACAAGGTAGACAGCAGTCTTAAACGTGGCACTGATATCAGTGATGATGAATCAGCATATGAACTTATTTTAAAAGACAAAGAAAAACTTCTTTCATTAGATAATCCGGTACGCTTTATCTTCTCACACTCAGCGCTTCGTGAAGGCTGGGATAATCCAAATGTTTTCCAGATCTGTACCTTAAAACAAGGTGGTGACTCCACAACTAACAAGCGTCAGGAAGTTGGCCGCGGGTTACGTTTATGTGTTAATCAGAATGGTGAGCGGCAGGACAGTAATGTGCTTGGTGGAGAGGTTCAGGAGATCAACAAACTTACTGTTATAACCAGTGAAGGTTATACGAAATTTGTAGAGTCTCTTCAAAATGAGATTAAATCGGATCTTTATGAGCGCCCGACCAGGGCATCCATGGAATACTTTGAAGGCCAGCAGTTTAGAGATGGAAATGGCACTGTTGTAACTCTTACCAAAGAACAGGCTCATGGTATTTATCAATACCTTGTAAAAAATGATTATATTGATGAGGATGACCACGTTACTGACAAATATCGTTCTGATAATAAGAATAACAACCTTGCACCCTTGCCTGATAAGAATAATCTGCGTGGTTATACTCAAGAAATTCATCGTTTAATTCAGGGGATCTACGACGAACACGCTTTAGATGGCATGATCGTGAATGGCAATACCTCTAAGATCGATGGGAATAAATTAAACCAGAATTTTTATAAAAAAGAGTTCCAAACTCTCTGGAACAATATCAATCATAAATACACTTATACCGTCCATTTTGACAGTGACGAGCTTATCAATAAAGCAAAAGCGCATATTGATGACAAACTTTTTGTAGCAAGACTTCAATATACAGTTACTCAGGGAACGCAGAGTAATGACTGGTCAGCAGATAGGATAAAGTCAGGTAATGGATTCGTCGCAGAGGTAAGCCAGACTAACGATCTAAAGCGTAGCCACACAAGTCAGGTGAAGTATGATCTGATTGGTAAGATTGGCGCTAACACCCATCTGACCAGAAGAACCGTTACAGCAATCTTAAAAGCTATTTCACCAGATAAGTTTAAGATGTATCAGGAGAATCCTGAGGAATTTATTTCAAGAGTCTCTCAACTTATTAATGAAGCAAAGGCTACGATGATTGTAGACGCCATTACCTACAACGAAATAAAAGGTACGTATGATACAGACATCTTTACAGCCGAAAAGAATCTAGACTTTTCACGAGCATTGGATCAAAGGATACCAATAAAGAAGCATGTTCTGGAACACTTGTTCGTAGATGGTACGGCTGACAAGTCTGTCGAAGCTAAATTTGCGGAAGCAATGGAACAGGATGATAAGGTCGTAGTGTACGCGAAACTTCCAAGAGGTTTTCAGATCCCGACACCTGTAGGCAACTACGCTCCAGACTGGGCTATTGCTTTTAGAAAAGGGTCGGTCAAGCACATTTATTTTGTAGCAGAAACCAAAGGGTCAATGAGCAGTATGGATCTTCGCCCAGTTGAGAAAGCCAAGATCTGTTGCGCAAGAAAGCTTTTCAATGAGATAAATACTAACGACGTTGTCTACGAACAGGTAGATTCTTACGAGAACCTTCTGAATATCATGGACAGTATTAAAACCTGTAACAAGGTTCTGGCAAAAGAAGAATAGTTCTGGTTTTTCGCAACCAGACCGAAGAAACGCAAATGTAAGAAACCCACAGCTCTCGCCGTGGGTTTCTCGTAATTACCCGCGCACACCACCTAAGAAGGTGTTCTCGCGCTCTTTCTTCGCCTCAGCCTGAGCCTTGGCAGCGTCGGCGGCAATGCGCTTCTGCTTTCTCACCATCGACAACCATCCGATGAAGGTGCCGATTGAGGCCACAAAGATGATGATTGCCGCAAGGGCGTTGATCTCAGGTGACAAACCACGGCGTATGGATGAGAAGATGAGCATCGGCAGAGTAGTGGACTCAGGACCGGCGATAAAGCTTGTTATAACCAGATCATCCATTGACATGGTAAAGGAGAGCAGGAAGGCAGCGACCTCAGCAGGCATCAGTGATGGCAGCATGATCGCGAAGAATACCTTCATAGGCCCCGCTCCAAGATCTTTTGCCGCCTCTTCGACCGAGGTATCAAGCTCAATAAAGCGTGAGCGTATTACCACGGTGGCGTAGGCAGAGCAGAAGGTCACATGGGCAACCCAGATGGCGATGATGCCGCGGTCGGCGAACACCGGGATGAAGTCACCCAGGGTCACGTACAACAGCAGTAACGCCAGACCTGTAATAACCTCAGGGAGCACCATAGGAGCGGTCATAAAGAGCATGAACGCGGACTCACCAGTAAAGTGTCTTACGCGCACCATTACAAAGGCAGCCATGGTTCCGATGATTACTGACGCAGCCGCGGCCATAAGCGCGATGGTAAGTGACATGCAAAGCGCTGAGATGATGGCGGAGTCGTGAATGAGCACGTCATACCAGTGCAGTGAGAAGGTAGTCCAGATGGTAACCATCTTTGACTCGTTAAACGAGTAGACCACCAGAGTCATGATCGGGGTGTACAAAAAGAGAAGCGCCAAAAGCAGGATCACGAATCTCGCTATGGTGGAAGCGCCGTGTTGTTTGAAAAAAACTTTCTTCATCAGGCGGCCTCCGCTTTCTTTCTCTGGGACTTAAAGAAGATCACTATAGGTATGGCGAGAATGGTCAGCATCACGATGGCTACGGCAGACGCCAGAGGCCAGTCGCGGTTGTTGAAGAACTCCTGCCAGAGGATCCTTCCGATGAGGATTGAACCCTTACCGCCCAATAGCTCAGGGATCACGTACTCGCCGAGCGCCGGGATAAAGACGAGCATTGAGCCCGCGATTATGCCGCTTCTCGTCTGGGGCACCAGAACCGAGAAGAAGGTCTTGATGGGGCGGGCTCCGAGGTCGTAGGCTGCCTCAATTAGGAACTGTCACCAAATAACCTATAATTTTGGCCTGATGACGTAGTTCCAGTTTTCAATGCCGCTGATGAACTCGATGTTGATCGAGTCCTTCTCGGCTTCCGTGATCTTCCTGCCGGTCTCGTA
>Ga0256406_1005767_pt1 | contig 12949 bp, 14 predicted proteins | sample RumenRJG_03DNA_FD_185986 | JGI IMG/M metagenome (GOLD analysis project Ga0256406, IMG submission 185986) | Bovine rumen microbial communities from Lethbridge, Alberta, Canada - RJG_03 | ecosystem: Host-associated > Mammals > Digestive system > Stomach > Rumen | place: Canada: Alberta | collected...
TGCGTTGCTGTTTTTTGCGATGTATGTGTTTGTAACTTTTGCCTTGTGCTTAGATGTATTTGTAGCAGGCGCTGTACTGGCTTTTTGCTTTACATTAAGACTGTGCCGGGCCGTTATATATATATCAGAGCATATATCAGATAGCTTGGAATCACTTAACGAATTGACAAGCGACTTGGAAGAATATGCAAACGATATTTTGTCTAAAAAACAGAATAAAGAAAAATCAAATAGTTAGTTAAAAATCTCCCTATAGGGAAATACTAAAAATTTGATGGCGTTTTAGACAAATTATAAGGTTTGGAATTGGGTGGGAAAATGCGAATAGAATTACCAGTATTAGAATTAAGGCCCTATCAGGCTGAGGCTTGGGATTATCTGATGGCTCACGATACTAAAAAATCATTTATGCTTTGGCATAGACGAGCCGGCAAAGATTTGTTTGCACTTCAATACATAGTGGCAAAGGCTATTGAGAGAATTGGTAACTATTGGTATTTATTGCCTCAACAAAATCAAGTACGGAGAGCTATTTGGGAGGGTATCACTTCACCGGCTTCCGGAAGTATCAAATATTTAGATATGATACCTCCACAATTAGTTTATAAACGCAATAATTCTGAGATGAAGTTAATACTAAGGAATCCGGCAAAACCTACTGAGCCGGGTTCAATAATTTCTTTTTTGGGTGGTGATAACTATGATGCGCTTGCCGGTTCAGGTATTTGTGGAGCGGTAGTATCAGAGTTAGCGTTACAGAAACCAAATTTATATGAATTGATATTAGAGCCGATGTTAAAAGAAACAGATGGTTGGGTTATGTTTAATACCACTCCTAGAGGTGAAAATCATGCTAAAAAGATGTGGGATTTTCTAGAGAGAAATCCTAAGTATTTTACATCAAAGAAAACTATTGAAGATACTGGCGTTGTAAATCCGGCTGATTTAGATGAGGATCGTGAGAGAGGCAAGCCTGAGGAGATTATTCAGCAGGAGTATTATGTGAGCTTTGCCGGTGCTATTTATGGTGCATACTATGCAGACATAATAGCAAAATTTCACGAAAATTATGGGTTAGTGCCTTATAATAGTAATCACTTAGTACATACTATGTGGGACTTAGGTGTATCGGATAGTATGGCGATATGGTTTGTACAGTACATAGACGGTTATGTAAATGTAATAGACTATTATGAAAATCATACTTATTCACTGGGTCATTATGCTCAAGTGGTACTTGATAAGCCATATAACTATGCAGGCCACCACTTGCCGCACGATGGTGCACAGCGACAGCTAACGCCTACCGAAAAAGCTATGAGTATTCAAAATCAGCTTATACAGCTTGGCTTGAAGAATGTAGATGTAACGCCTCGTACAAATGATGTTTACGCAGATATTCAATCGGTAAGAGGTATTTTGAGCCGGTGCCGGTTTGATATGGCTCACTGTAAGGATGGTGTAATGGCTCTCAAACAATACCGGAGAGAGTTTGATGAAAATAGAAATTGTTTTAAGAATACGCCGTATCACGATTGGACTTCTCACGGTGCAGATGCTTTTAGGCTAGTGCCTATAATTGAACGCAAAATAAAAGGTCAAACTATTCAAAAAAGGAGTAAGGAATGGAACGGAAGATTTTGAAATGGGCTAAGTTAGCTCAAGATGAATTAAAATGTTTTAAAAACCTAGATGAAACGGTGGCTTATGTAGAAAAACTGGCAGAGTTAGGAATGGTACATATTGAGGAGCTATCAGATGAGCGTGGCGTAGTTGCTTATATGATTGTACCGGACTTTAGGGGTAATATGTATTGCTCAGAATTATTTATGTATGTAAAGCCTGAATATAGAGGAGATATTAAGCTTTTTAACAAGATTATAAACACAATAGAGCAGGCCGCAAAAGAAAACTCTTGTAAATTTATTACAATAGGTGCTAACATAGGCTATAGAGATGAGAAACTTTTAAAGATATTATCTCGTTATGGTTATAAACCGGACACTTTGAAAAAGGAGATATAGATGGCAACAGTATCAGCGGCGGTAATAGCGGCCTCAACATTGGCAAGTACAGGATACTCTATGTACTCAGGTCATAAACAGTTAAAAATGGCTAAACGACAACAGAGGGCTGAACAAGAACAACAGGCTCAACAACAAAGGCAGATAGCAGAAGAACAAGCTAACGCTCAAAAAGAACGGCAAGGGCTTTTAGCGGCTCAACGCTATCAAATGGGTTATGATAACAGTTATTCAACCTCAGGTACATCATCTGTAGGCAGAAGTTTAACAACAGGTGAAAGTACTTTAGGTTAGGAGTATTTAATGCTTACCGGAATGAAAATTTATGGTGCGGATTGCCCTTTTGTTTTGATTGATAAATGGATTGATACCGTAAATGCTGAATTTGGATTAAGTGATAAAAACTATGAATGCAAGCAATTTTTCTATTCAATCAAAAGCTATAGTTATTGGGCGATTGCTAACGAGGGGTATGCCGTAATGACGGAGGAGGTTGATATGTGGGGCAATAAAAGCCTCGTTGTAAAATCTTCTTATTTACTTCCAAAGTATAGGAATTTGGAAAATTTGAATGATTTACAGCACTATATTGAGGAAACGGCGCGGCAATGTGGTGCAACAACGATTGTGCAAGGTACGCATTTAGGCGATAGATTCCTTACATATCTCAAGCGTCGGGGTTATTTAACTTGTTCTATGAGAAAGGATATTTAAAATGGGTGGAAGTTCAAATCCGATAAAAAAAGTAACAAAGGCTGTAGGTAACGTTGTACACGATACCGGAAAGGCTGTAGGAAAAGCGGTTAATCAAACCGTCAAAGTTGCAGACAAAGTGGTAGATAAAGGTGTTGAAATTGGTAAGAATGTTGCAAACTCATCAATTAAAAGCATTACAGACTTAGCAAAAGGAGATATTGTAGGTAGCTTAACAAATATAGCGAATGTGGCTTCAGGTGGAACTGTGGACCTTACCGGTAGAAATCAGGGTATTGTAAATGTAAATACAAAAAAGTATATTGCAAAAGCTATGGGTACAGGTGATTTAGGAGCCTCAGGTGTAGGCTCTGTAGTCGTACCGGTAACAACAAACAAAAAAGGAAAGTCGGGTCTTGTAACTCAGCTAAGAAAAGGCAAAGGCAGTGTTGGCGGTGGCTCTTATTCAGAAATAGCTAAAAATCCTTTAGGTGGTTCATCAGGTAAGACAGGAAAGTAATATGAAAAAGACAGCAAAACAGATAATCAGAGATTGCGACAAGGCTTATCAAAAAAAAGGCAAGTGGGATAACCTCTATAAAGAAGTCTTTGAGTATATGATGCCGGCTCGTGATATTGAAAAATCACCGGGTGATGATGTTGAAAATCGTATTTATTCATCAATCGGTGAACAATCAGCAGATAGGTTTGTAGATAGAGTTCAAAATATCTTAACGCCTGTAAATGTTGACTGGATTAAATTTGAGGCCGGATATATGATAAAGCGGCAAAATGAGGGTAACGTAACAGAGGTAAATAAAGAGCTTGATAAAGTAGCTGAAATCTGTAACGTGTTCAAAAACACCTCAAACTTTGATGTATCGGCAACAGAGTTTTATTATGACTTAATAGCCGGTACGGCTTGTTTGCTTGTCTTAGAGGGTACTTATGAAAATCCGTTAAGGTTTGTAACTGTACCTATTAAAGAATTGGCTATTGCAGAGGGTATTTTTGGTGAAGTAGGTGAGGTTTATCGTAAGTTTAAGATGAAATCTGAACTTATTAAACGTCAATGGCCGGATGCAAAATACGATGATGCTAAAGGTTATGAAGATACAAAGGAAAAACAGCTTATTGAAAGTACCTATTATGATTACGATACTAAAGTATGGCATTATACGGTTATTCTCAAAGAGGGTGAAAAAATCCTTGTTGAACACGATTATAAGGCTAATCCGTTTGTAATCTTGAGATGGACAAAGTGCAGTGGTGAAGTATATGGTCGTGGTTTAGGATTAAAGTCTATCAAAGATGTAAAAACTCTTAATTTGATAATGGAATATTCATTAAGAGCTTTGGCGTTTACGATACCGGTATTTATAGCTCAACAAGATGCTAGTTTTGACCCTGACGATTTTGTGTTAAAGCCGGGTGCTTTGAATATGGTGCCTAGTACAGCGACAAATAACCCTAGTGTAACTCAATTACCGGTAAATGTTACTCACGATATTACGGCTTATAAGACAGAACAAATGGAGATGAACATTAAGCGTAATATGATGGATAGCACGATACCGAATGACCCTAGCAGAGAAATTACGGCAACAGAGATAGCTGAGAGAGCTAACGAATTAAAGGCTATTCTTAGTAACTCTTATGGCCGTATTATGAATGAGCTGTTATATCCTCTGATAAGAAGAATTGTAGAGGTGCTTCAGTATTTTGGATATATTGGTGAAGATATTGATGTACGCTCATTTAATGGTTTTGGTTATACAATTGTAGTAAATACTCAGTTGGCTAATCAGCAATCACAAACAGAGGTACAAAATACAATCAATGCACTTCAGTTATTATTCAGCTTAGATCCGCAAGGTCAATATGCTATGAAGTGCGTTGATATGAATAAGGCTGTACCGTTTATCTTAGAAAAGATGGGTGTGCCTAAAGATATAATTAACTCACCTGAAGAAATTGCCGCTTTACAAGCTCAAGAGGCTCAGCAAATGGCTCAGGCTCAAGATGCAGAAACAGAGCGACAAATAGCGGTATCAAATGCAATAGAGAAAGGAAAGGCAGATGCCAAAGAAAACAGATAAATTGATAACTATGGAGAATGATTTTAACTTCAGAGTATCAATGTTTCAAAAAGTTTTTGGTACAGATGAGGGAAAGCAAGTCTTAGACTATTTAGGGCGTGTATGGAGCTTACCTGTACCAAGTTTTAACCCTCACTCTGATTATTGGGTGATGGGTAAATATAGAGCATACCAAGAGATATGCAAACTTGTTAATACACCATTAAAGAAAGGAAAAAATAATGATTGATAACGAAGCAGAATTAAACGGCGATGATGCAGATGATGCTATTGAGAATGCTGCAACGGTAGATGGTGCAGACACTCAAGAGCAAGAATTTACACCGCCTGATGGTATGGAGGCAGAGCTTTACGAAAAAGGTGCTCTTAGTGCTGATAAAGTAAAAGAACGTATTGAGGCCTTAAAATCTGAAGTACAGAGTGCTAAGACAAATGAGGCAAATATGCGTAAAAAGCTCTCAACAAAAGGTACTGTACCTGAAAAAGTAGAAGATTATGGCGAATATACCCCTGATGAGGCTTATAAAGAGTATTATGAAAATGAGGACTATAAAGAGGGTTTAGAGGCTAACTTAAAAGCTATTGATAAACTTGCTTTTGATAATGGTATGACAAAAGACCAGTGTAAGGCTATAAAAGATGCTTTTAATAAGCTAATTGTTGAAAACGGTATTGTTGAAGATAAAGCAACTATTGAGGCCCGGAATCAAGAATATATCAAGGCTGAAATGGAAAAGTTAGGCAGAGATGCTGTACAGGTTATTACAAAGAACGTTGAATTTGTAAAGAACGATAACCGCTTTAACGAAAACGAAAAAGAATTTTTGTTAAATATGATGGATACAGGTGGTGCAGTAGCCGTAACTATCGTAAATAAAATGCGTTTAGGACACGGTGGAGAGTTTGCCGGTGATAACATTATACCGGCTTCAGGTTCTTCAGGTGGAATACCTAGCGATACTGATTTAGCCCGTGAATACTACAATAGCGAAACCTCAAGTGCTCGCCGTGCTGAAATTATTAAACAGCGTATTGAGGCAGGCCGTACCGGCAAATTACCACAACCTGATAAAATTTAAGTTGACAATGGCAATTATTATGTTTTAAATAAAGATAGATGGATAAAAACCCTCAGGAAAAAGGCTCTAATGGTTTTCCATCCCTTGAGTAAAGAGGCTTTATTTTTTGAAATCTTTATTTTGGTTTAACTTTAATGAGGATTAAATAAAATGAGTAGAAAAATCTCACAAGTCTTTCAAGACTTCTATGATGCAGAAGTTAAGAGAGCATACGGTGATGTTTCTAAACTCCAAGATAAGGTCTATACTTCAGGCCGTATTGTTGGAAAACGTGTAGCATTCCGTAAAAAAGGACAGGGTATGGCAACTCGTCATATTCCGGGAGCTGATGTAACAGCTATGAACGTTGACTATAATCAAGTATGGTGCGACTTGGAGGACTGGGAAGCATACGATTATGTTGACAAGTTTGATGCTAAAAAAATCAACTTTGATGAAGTAACTGAACTGGCAGAAGTGGCCGCTGATTGCTTAGGTTTGCGTATTGACCAGATTATCATTGATAAAATGAATGATGGCTATGATAGTACAAATATGCAGGTTGGCTCAGCAAGTGCCGCTTTAACAGTTGACACTTTGATTGATGCTTGTGAAAAACTTAACGCAAATAACGTACCGGAAACGGATCGCTTTTTTGCTCATAGTGCTTCACAACTCAAAGATTTGCTGAAAACAACTCAAGTAACAAGTGATGACTATAATACAGTTAAAGCTCTTGTTAATGGTACATTAAATACCTATATGGGCTTGAGATTTGTTCTTATTGGCAATCGCTCTGAGGGTGGACTTCCGAAACCGTCAGGAACTTCTGTAAAAGGATTTATCTGGCACAAGAGAGCTATGGGCTTTTCTAAGGCTCAAGACCTTGAAACGTCTATGGATTGGATTCCTGAAAAACGTGCTTATTTAGTTGGTGGCGACTTCTCAGCAGGTGCAGTCGTTATTGACGATAAGGGCGTTGTAGGTGTAGTATCTAAGACAGCATAAGGAGGATATTATGGCTTTTAATCGTGAAAAATTGGCTTGCTATGCAAATAATGCTCGTACTGGCGTTACTCCGGCTTACTGGAAATACGACAATACGGCAGGAGATACCGTAACAGCCGCTGGGTTCTTTGACGATAATCGTATGAGTGTAAACGATATTGTAGAAGTTCTTGGCTCTAATCACGCAGAAACAAGATATTATGTATCTGCGGTTGCAAATGGCAAAGCAACAGTAACAGCTGTAGCTTAGTATAAAGGGGAGGGCAACCCCTCCCCGATTTTTTAATAGGAGGTAGATGTGGATACATATAATGCAAGTGATATTAAATATGCGGCGATGAGTTTATTAGGCAGGACAGATAAACCGGACTTTGTGACATCTACTGAGCCTGATGTTCAAAAGATAAATTTTTTATACCCTCAGATTATGTATCATACGCTTCAAAGGTACCGTTGGGGGTTTGCTCGTCAATATGCAGAATTAACAAAATCAAATTTAACAGGTGGCAGATATAGAAACAACTTTACTTTACCATCTGATTTTATCTATTTAAGAGGGTGTTTTTCAGATAATAAATACAGGGCCTCTATCCGTGAAAGAGAATTAAATGTAGTTGATAACGTTATAAACACGGATAGCGAAACTTGCTTTATTGAATATACAAGGTATGTAGATGAAACAAAACTCCCTATGTATTTTATTGAATATATAAAGGTTAAGTTGGCCTTTGATGCTTGTATAGATGTTACCGGTGATACTGAATTGTTGCAGGTATTAGATAATAGAGAGCGTTTTGAGTGGATAAACGCAACTAACATTGATGCAAGACAGCAAAGAGTAAGAGAGGTTGATACCGGTGTTTTTATTGATGTAAGGAGATAAAGATGCCTCGTACGGTTCAAAAGAAAATCAAATTTACAAAAGGAATGATAACTCCGGCACTTATAGAGCGTACGGATTTACCTATGTATGACAGCTCAGCACAAGAGATAAAAAACTATGTTTGTACGCCTTACGGTGGCTTTAGAACTCGTAGGGGTACTCGTAAACTTCAAAAACTCGATTTAGCAGAGAAGTTAAGATTTAGCAGTATAACCGGACAAGGTACTTTTTCAAATAATAACTATGTGAGCGGCTCGCTTGCAAACTTAAATGATGGTGATACTATTGTTACCTTTGATATTGGAGCTTCTAATGTTAAATCTGAGGCTAACATATATTTAAATAATGTTAAACTGGATTATACTAAACCTAAACTAACGGCTACTTTTGCGGAAATCGGTACACAGTATCAGGCCGCTTTAACCGGTGTAACAATTAATACAGCCGGAGCAGGATTTAATGGCACGTTATCAGTAACTGGTAATGTATTGAGTGGAAAAACTACCATAACCCCGACACTCAGTAATCTTGGAGCGATAACATCTGTAGCTTTTACAAGTGCCGTATATAAGTATCTTCCTCAAACACCTCAGAATGTTACAGTATCGGCTATACCTCCTGAATGTGAACTAGGATTTAGTGTATCGGCTGATGGTACACACTGGTCTAATGAAGAACGCTATACCGTAACAAATACAACTATCCCATCAATTAAACTCAAGGCAAAAAATTGTCGGTATTTAAGAGTTAAGTATTACGGAGCAGGTCTTAAAACTCAGCTTCGCATGAGTAATTTGTATGCAAAGTATGAATTTTACAAACTCATACCTTTTGTTTATAACACCACTCAAACAAACATGATTGTAGTGGCTGAAAAAAAGATATTAATTTTCGAGAATGAGCAACTTGTAAAAACAATCAATATATCATCAGGCCTTAAATTTAAGAATTTGAGAGCTGTAAAATACACTCAAAATGAAGATGTTATTGTGTTTACAGAGGCAGGAGTAGCACCTCGTGAATTAAGGCGTACATTAAATGACTGGGTTTTCCAGAGTTTTCCGCTGAAAAATATACCTTTTCACAATTTTAATGGAGAGGTAACAACGGCAAAAACGGTAGGTATAACTCCTAGCGGTGTACAAGGTGCAGTAACATTAACCGCTGATAGTGATGTTTTTGATGCAAACTATGTAGGACAGCAAATTGATGCTAATGGTGGCCGTTTTAAGGTAACAGAGTATGTAGATGCTAAAAAAATCATAGGTTATACTATTATACCGTTTCTCAATACTGATAAAATAACAAACTGGACTTATATTACAGGTTGGGAGCGTTGTTGGTCGGCGGCTCGTGGTTGGCCTATTACTTGCTTATTCTATCAACAAAGGCTATGGTTTGGTGGATCATCTCAGAGGCCGTCAACTATATGGGCCTCTCGTACCGGTATTTATAATGACTTTAATAATGCCGGTAACTATGATAACGATAGTATCAATCAGGACTTAAATACTGAAAATCAGATAGTGAATTTACTCTCTAACCGTGGTTTACAGATATTCACTTCAGGAGATGAGTGGACAGCGGCAGAGGGTGCTTTAACGCCTAACGCCTTTGCGGTTGTAAAGAATACATCAAACGGCTCAGATATAGGTTTGACACCGAAAAATCTCGGCGGTGTTACATTGTTTATTGAAAAGAATGGTAAATCACTCTTGAGCTATGTATATGACTACAATCAGGCGGCCTATAAAACTTCAAACATAGGAATCTTGAGCGCTTTAATCAATGAGCCGGTAGATATGGAAATTGATGATAACTCCTCGCTTGATGAGGGTGATTATCTGTATGTAGTATTAAAAGATGGCCGTATGCTTGTAACCTCAATTAACTTTGAACAAGAAATAAATGCTTCAAGTATTTTTGAGGTTGTTGGTGAGATCCAATCAGTATGTAACCTTATTAACGAAACCTATTTATTAGTAACAATCAATGATGATACCTATTTAGAGCTAATTGATGACAAAGTAAAAACAGATTTGACAATAGAGCAGTATGTAGGACAAACGATAACAGGCCTGAACGATTATGAGGGTCGATACATCAATGTATATACCGATACTGAGGATTATGGCAAATATCTTGTTGAAAATGGTACGGTAACTCTGAGATATGAGGCAAATGAAAACTGTAAGATAGGATTTTCATTTAGCTCACGGCTTGAAAGTAATGATGTTGCTATCAATGGCCGTAGTACATCTATGTACAAAAGAATAGCTAAAGCAGTAATAACGACAAATAAAACTAACAGAATAAAGCTCAACGGAGTAGAAAAAGTATCAAACAATGATATATTTGACTTTTTTGCTGTTAGTTCGTATGGTAAGAGAGTAAGGTTATAATTGAAAGTGAATTTAACAGGGTAGAGGTATTATCGGTACTTTTACAAATTAACTATGGAGCAGGCTAATGGATTACAACGGATTATTAAGCACTATATCAGGTGATGATATAAATAGCTATGTAGGCACTCAAACAATGGCTAGTGGGTTTGCTTCAATGGCAAACGCTTATATCAACTATGGAGCACTGAAAGTAGAAGCCGGTAACTTAAATATACAGGCAACAGATAAATATTTACAAGCGGATCAAGTAGAACTACAAGCTCAAGAGCAAGCAAATGCTTTGAGAAAACAATTTATAGGTGCTATAGGTAATGCTACTTATAATGCGGCCGCTCGTGGCGTTAAAGTTAGCTCGGCTAATATTCAGCAGAATATTGAACAATCATCTAAAGAAGTTGATGAGGATATACGCAAGTCTAAGAAATCGGCTAAAATGCAAGCTGAAAATTTAAGGATGCAAGGCGAAAGTTTAAGAACACAGGCTAAGATGACTAAACAAGGTGCAAAATCGGCCCTTGTTTCCGGTGTTTTGGGTGGTATATCTGATTTAGCTTTGGGCTATGGAATATACAATAGCGGTGCAGTAGAAAGTAAAGTACCTGTACCTACAAGAAAGCCTACAAGGGGGTAATAATGAGAGCAGAGGGCGGACAAATATATGAGGGTAACAGATTTAGAACATCTGTAACGGAATCGGCAAGAGGGCGTGTTGATGTAAGCAATCTTGCAAACAAAGGCGTACAAGAACAGCTTGACCGTAATAAACAGCAAGCTCTTATCCTGTATGAGCAAGGGTTAAAATTAACAGCCTCTCAAAGTATGGAAGAAGCGTATAATAATTATCAGAATGATCCTGAAAGTTTAAAATCAGAACTTGACAAGATAAGCGAAAAAATGACCGCTGAAATACCTGATATGCAAACAAAGGTAGTTTTTAGAGCAAACTTTATTACACAATCCGGTAGTTTAATTAACAGAGCACAGGCAAACTATGATAAAATACAATATCAGAAGAAAAAAAGCTCATATTTTGATACTATACAGGCAAACAATAAGAGTATTGCGATGGCTCTTAATAATGCTTTTAACGGCACTGGTACGGCTGATGATTTGGTAAATTATCAAACAGCTATTAAGCAGAATATTGACCTGATAAACTCTCGTAACGATGATGGTACTTATATTTTTACAGATGCTCAGCGATTGAGTATGTCAAATGCCGTAGATAAGTTGGCCGCTGAAAGTTTTAGTAATGCCTTAAACGATATGGATGATGATAAAAGAACTCAAACACTTGAGGCTTTAAATAAAGATAGTATGATACTTTTGCAAGGTGAAGAAGATGGAGAAGTAAAACAGCTCAATCTAAAAGATGCTTTTTCGCCTGAAATTTACGCAGATATGAAGAAATCGGCAACTATTCTTGATAATAAGATAAAAAAACAACAGCTCGCTGAATACAATTTAAACAAAAGATATTCTCAAATGATGCTGAATATAGACCCTAGTGAACAAAATTATAAAATATGGGAATTTTATCATAGAGATGCGACAGAGGAAAAAAAAGCGCAAATGAGAAAGATGGCCGGTTTTATACCTGATGAGGAAACAATCACAACATTTGAGGGGTATTCTGATGCTTATAATGCTATTAAAGAATTAAGCAGTTGGCCGAATGATACACAAGAAGAAAAAGAAGCTATAATGACACAAGCATCAAATATTGTACAAAGACTTCACCTTAGCAATCATAGAAAAAACGAAGATGGAAAAGTATTTATCGGAAGCAAAGATTTAGAAAAATTAAAACAAAGTATAAATAATTTATTAGTTGATGATGTATATAAAGAACAAATATCAAAATTACCGGATATGTCAACATTTTCTAAACTAATGAACATAGGACAGCCTGATGATATAAAACCTATTGATGTTTTACCGGGAGCAAGAAAGATAAGGGGTATGGGTAGGGCTATAACAGCTAAATCAGAGATAGGGAAAATAGGTCAAAAAACAATGGCTCTTGTACAAGATATAGCACAAGATCCTAGCATACCTCCTGAAACAAAAGAAAAAGAAATAAGTAAAGTATACAAAAATGGTGTTGAGGAGGCAATAAAAGCAAAATACTATTGGATACCTGATTTACAACAACCTCTTGTAAAAGATGAAACAATCATAAATATAAATGGTACTCAGTACTTATATAAAGGTATTGGTGATGATATTTTTTTGGAGATTAAAGAATGAATTTAAAAGATGCGGAAGATTATGAGTTTTCTGAGCAGGATATGTATAAACCTCTAAAACATATATCTTTATCAGAGGCGGACAGTACAGAAACATTTAAATTTAAGCCGTTTGAGTATGAAAGAGGTGTTGTAACAAAGACCGCTCAAGGTGTTATTGACACTATCAGAGATATGCAGGATTTACCTGAACAGGTTAAAATATTTGGTAAAAGAATAAGTTTTGGTTTTGGCGGTTATTTTGGAGATACACCGGAAGAAACAGAGCGTAAAAAACTTAACTTAGTAACCGCAGAGCGTAACCTAAACGAAGCTCAAGCGGAGCGTTACAAATTCAGCTCACAAAAAGAAACAGAAAGCCTAGCGTATGGTGTTGGCGGAGGTATTGTAAACTATGGTACTATGCTCATACCGGCAGGATTAGTAGGCGGTGGCCTTAAAGCGGTAGGTGCAACAGCAAAGGCGGTAAGTGTAGGTGCTGAGGCCGCCGGTTTAATAACGATGGGAGGTATGGAGTTAGCAGGGCAAGT
>Ga0256406_1005768_pt1 | contig 12947 bp, 7 predicted proteins | sample RumenRJG_03DNA_FD_185986 | JGI IMG/M metagenome (GOLD analysis project Ga0256406, IMG submission 185986) | Bovine rumen microbial communities from Lethbridge, Alberta, Canada - RJG_03 | ecosystem: Host-associated > Mammals > Digestive system > Stomach > Rumen | place: Canada: Alberta | collected...
TTGCAGACGTGTTGAATGGATGTATGTCCTTTCTCAACTGCGCACTGTTCTTTTGAATGAAAGAGGAAGACAGTGACACCAAAGGTTCACCAAACCTATAGGTAGTCTCTATCTTTCGTATGTCTGTAGATCCAAAATACTTTGGAAACTGGCTGAACAAAGCCATGTCGCTTCCTGAGAAACGATAAATTGACTGCCAGTCATCACCCACACAGAACAACTTCGCGGGTTTTGCCCCGTTCCGCAATGCCTGTAAGAATTTATATCTGTCAATGGAAATGTCCTGGAACTCATCAACAATGATGTAATCATAATCAGTAGGATTGCTTTCCAGGCATAGCTTCGTGGCCATGAGTATCGCATCCGTGAAATCGATTTGTTTTCTTTCTTCAAGCTCATGAATGTATTCATCATAGACTGGCTTGAAGATGTTCTTTATGACAAACGCGCTCCTTTGATCATGGGCTTCCTTCGCATCATTAAGGGCATCCTGTATTTTTTCGCATCTTGATTTCAGCAGAGTGATGAATGTCACTGTAAGGCGAATGAACGTCTTCTCCTGCTTACTGTCTTTTGGCAGCACAAGCTCATAAAGCTCATCGTTTGTCTTCTCGTGCAATGGCACACCGGCATCCTTCAATATCGCTCTTAGCTTTTCCTTGATGTCATTGGCATGGAAGTCTGAGCTGGTGGTATATACCATCTTAGTGCCGAACTTCTCGTGCGCGGCTTTCTTCCATGTAATGCCGTCGTTGTACCGTTTGTTCGCTTCCTCGTATGAGATGCCCTTGTCCTTGGCAAACCATGTGGGAACCAGATGGCTTTCATTTATGCCAAAGTGCTCCAAATACAATCTTTGCAGCTTGCCGTCTTTCTCATAATGAATGGAAAAGTCTGGTCGGTACTGGCTATGCGTTTCATCAGCCAGCGGATGCTCGTAAGGTTCTTCGTACCGGAACCTCACTCCAAGGGCAGTAAGGGCGAAACATATTTTCTTCTCTTCCTCACTACGTACATTGAATGTGTTCCCATCCATGTCGGGGACTATGGATTTGATGGTGTTGACCTTAGCTGCGGTTAGGTCTTGCAGTCTCTGCTTCTTTCGCTTCTCCCAATCTTCCAAATCTTGGTCATAGTCCACAAAATAACTAACGACGCTCTCTTGAAACTTCTTCTCATTAAGCAGGCGATGGTATATATTGACGAAGAGGGCATCCGTGTTGTCGCAGATAGTTGGCTTTTCTCCAGTTGCTTTGCCCAGCAGGTCCAAAGCCAGCTTGTGGAAAGTATAGCCTTGTAGTCCTTTGGCGCCAGCCCTTTCCGTCAACTCTTGGGCTGCTTTGTGTGTATAACTGATAAGAAGAATCTTCTCCGGTCTTACTTTCTTTATCTCTGTCAGATATTTGACTTTTCCGACGATAGATGATGTTTTTCCACTTCCCGCACTGCTTACTACAAGTACGTTATCCTCATCGGCTATTATTGCCTTCCGCTGCTGTGAGTCCAATGGATATTTGAGGCATGTGTCGAAGAATGTCTTGTCCTTTGACAGAATGTCGTCCTCAATCTGCCTGTTATGCCTTTCAACTATACTGTCAATACTCTCATAAGATGATATGAAGCTGATAATCTCATCGGTAGAACTCATATGGAATCTGTCAAGCCATCGGCTGAGTTTTACGGCATGGCCGTAGTCCTCCTCAAAGGGACTTAGCAAGCCTTCCCTGTCCGATGCCTTAATGACGCGGTCGTGAAAGTTCCTGTCTATGTCTGAGGTGATGTCTGAGCGCGTAGATAGATCCTCAGATAAATTCTTTGCCTGATGACTGAGATACAGTCTGAAGAAAATTATTCCTGCAACAATGACTGCCAGTACAAGTAATAGCAATTCTATCATCTAGTACAACATTTTAATTCGTTTACAGAAATCATTCTTTCTTTATAGCTTCCTTGACGGTCTTGTCAAATTCTTCCTTTGTGCAGGGCTTTCGCAGAATCCAGTAATTGCTCGAGCCGCTTTCACCAAAGCCATTGATAACCTCACCTTGTGTTGTTGAACCATGTGAGTACAGCTCCCATCCCTGGGCAATGAAATACATCAATGCTCCAGCCGGTGTCGTGAAGACAATACGCTTGCCGTTCTCATCGCGCAGTTTCTCAATGGTCTTGCCATTATCAACTGTCACTTTGAGTCCTTCATTCTTTAGATTGCCTTCAAAGTTTACAATGTTATAGATATAGTAGTGTTTCTTCTCTTGTGCATTTACCAACAATGGCAATGCAAGAACCATGATAAATAATAAGATTTTCTTCATAGTGTGTTGTTTATAATTTGAACTCGTCTCATCATTAACTTATAATTTTCGCCGTCAATGTCTATATGTTTCGCACGCTTTCCTATTTGTTAACAATTAATTGATTTCCAGCATCTTTAATTTAGCTCTGCGTTGAGCCTCCTCTTCCAAAACTGGGTCAATTTGCCCTGTAAGTTCGTCGTGAGTTTTTTCAAAAGGCAGATTATCAGATATTATTTGTCGGAAATCCTTTATTATGTTTTCAAATTCTTTTTCATCCTTGCATGCTCTTGCTTTAGCAAAAGACCCAAATACCTTTAGTCTATATATTTCTAGTGAAGAATTGAGTTCTATAAGTTTTTGTCCGACTTGGTTTTGAAAACCTACAATACTTTCCAACCAGTCAGACTTGAAATAAGCAATTGCTCCACCTACCAAGATATAAGCAACATTGATAGCTATGAATACAATTGAATGTTGCTCAAATAATACGCCTTCACTATGTACAAAGCAAAGAGCACTATAGATGGCATTGATTAATGTCAATCCCACTACTATTCTCTTCCGTCCATTAGACTTCTCAGATGCTGCTACAAGTGAAGAATATTCTATGTTCGTATAGATTTCTTCAAGTTTCTCCCAAATAAGATCTAATTGAGATTCTTTATATATGTCGAAAGACTTTTGCTCCATGTTATTTCCTTTGTGGTGGCGTAGTTGGACGGGGCACTGATGTAGGTGTTACCTTTCCACTTTGATTTTCTGATTTTTTACTTGACATAGTTATTCTGAATTTATGATTACTTTCTTGGTGGAGTGGTTGGACGGGGCACTGATGTAGGTGTTACCTTTCCACTTTGATTTTCTGATTTTTTACTTGACATAGTTATTCTGAATTTATGATTACTTTCTTGGTGGAGTGGTGGGACGAGGTACTGAAGTAGGACTGACCTTTCCCCTTTGCTGTAATCCATCTGGTTGTGGACATGATGTCGTCTTTGTTTCTACCATATTATTTTAAAATTTAATGATTTCTCTTAATCGTCCATCTATATCTTTCCAGTTCTCATTCAAATCCACCGTACAAACACGAATATAGTGATTTGTATTGCGGTAACGGTAGGTATCGAAGATGGACTTCTGAACCTTTGGATATACGAGGATGCCGTTGGTACTGAAAGTATACGGCAAAGCTTGGTTCTCTTGGTTGAGGACATAGCTCATGATCTGAGAAATATGCTCACGACGGATATGTTCCTTGCTGCCCTCTTCGGGACGGGAAACCAATGTCTGGAAATAGTACTTGGCGTCGAGAATGATTTTACGTTCCTTTCTCTTGTTGGTCATCGTCACATCCGTTATCATCGTTGGCAGGTGGTTGCCAGTTCCTTCATCCACGGGCGACAGTTGAAAATCTATATACGAGCGGTCAACAGACGGAAATTCATCCCTACACTCCTTCTTGTAGAAGTTGAAGAGAAATTTCTCGAAGATGGCATTGAGTCTGTCCTTGGAGAAATCAAGGAAATGATATTTTCCCTTGGTATGCTCATCGGGAAGCAGAGACTCAAATATCAGTTGGCAGATATGCACCAGCAGGCCATAGAACCGGTTGTTACCGGTTATCGTCACTTTGTCAAAATCTTCCTTGGATAGCGAAATAAGAGTGACAGAAGGGAATTGAAGATAAACTGACTTGACCGCCTTGTGGTTGGCTGCGTCGAGACCGTCATAATTCAATAGCCGCCGCAATGTAGCATAGATAATCTGATTGATAAGCACATCATGAGAATACTCGTCATAGTTGCAATGAAGCCTTCCCTCTTTCCAATGATTTGCCTTCATTGTCTTGCTGACATTGAGTTTCCCTTTTACGCCATATCTTTCTTCCTCCACACTGACATACTCATGGTAGATTCCGTAGCGGAACAGTCTTTGGCATCCGGCCACCAACAGTTTGGCAAACAAGTCAGGATAGGTATTGCAGTGCTCTACGTCAACCTTTATCTTGTCGCGCTGCTCTGCCAAATCCCATGCGTAGCAAAGGAGATAGTAGAGGTTCTGTATGGGTATGTACTTGCGGATGCTCTCCATGTTACTCTTCCTTACCAGTCAATATGCGTTCAAGTTGATTGTATAGCCCCTCGTCGTCAAAGCATACATCTTTGAGGTAGGGGAGCACTTGATAGTCAAGCGTATCCTTCCACCACTTCTCCGCATCAGTGATGTTGGCCACGTCCGTGAAATAGCTATGGCCGATCATCTTTCCCGGACCCAGCAACTCCTCATTGGCTATCAAATCATTCGCCTTGTTGAGCCGCACGCAGATAGTGTTGATGAACTCCTTGTGCAGTCCATGCTCTGATAGAAAGTCTTTGAAGGCTTGATAGAACTCCGGCACCAAGGTGTAGAACGAGAAGCGGCGGCGAAGCGCATAGTCCAACTGTGCCAACGATCGGTCGGCGGTATTCATACAGCCAATGATATAGACGTTCTCCGGCACATAGAACGTGTCGTCGCTGCTTTCGCTGTAAGTCAGTGATATAGCATACTTGCTCTTCCGCTTGTCAGGCTCAATGAGCATCATCAGCTCACCGAAAATCTTACTGATGTTGCCGCGGTTGATCTCGTCGATGATGAAGAAGAACTGCTCCTTCGGCGCGGCCAGTGCCTTCTGGCAGAACTCATAAAAGATGCCATTCTTCACCTCGAAGCCGTCCTTTGCCGGACGAATGCCCTGGATGAAGTCCTCATAGCTGTAGCTTTGATGAAACTGCACCATCACTATATTGTTGTCATTCTGTTCGCCCATCATCTGATAAGCCACCTTGCGGGCAAGGAACGTCTTACCCACACCCGGTGCACCTTGCAGGATGATGTTTTTGAACCGCTTGAGCAACTCTACTATGTGCTGGAATTCAACCTTGTCGATAAACGGCTTGTCCTTGTCCTGGTCAAAGTTGTAAGTATCATAGTCGGGCTGAGGACTGTCAGAAGAGGAACTGGAACGATCTTCCTTGTTTGCCATCTCCACAATGGTCTGATATTCCTCATAAGACAAGCTGAACAACGACCCCTGCACACCCTTGCCGGGTTCACTGTTTTTGAAAACCTCGTTTTGTATCAGTTCAGACCATGGCACCTGGTACTTTACCTTGTCTGTGATGACAAACTCCAGCACCTCGCCCTCCTTTGACTTGTGCAATCCTTTGGTGATTTCACAAAGAGCCTTCACACGCTTCACGGGAGTTGTCTCATAGCAAATCAGCTTGTCGCCGGCCTTTGCCTTCTCGAAGTACTTGAATATTCTTCGTTTCTTTCCTTTGTCGCCGTAAGCTGTATAGGTCTGTTTGTAGCCGACATTGTATTCGTCGACATCCCATAGCGCCGGACTGTCATTCAACCAGAAATATTGCGTGCCGTCATGCGGTGCCTTGGCGACGACATCGGCATCAGGCTCGGCCACAATACCGCTGTCCTCATAGGCCTGGGCCGTGAAGTCTATGAAGTCATTACAAGGAACCTCACGGTTGAACATTTTGTTTTTCAGCTCGTCCATGATGTTGAGATAGTCGGCATAGTCAATGTTGTTTTGCACGTATATGCCGTAGTGATCCAGCAGTTGCCGGTTGTTGCTGTCAAGTGAGAGATAAGTCCTGGGCTTAATCCAATACAGAGCGATTGTTGCACGGAACTTGATACCTTTCTGGTTCTTGACAATATCGTACACCTTACCAATCTCGTCGTTGGTATGGTTGCTCATGACAACATCCAAGAGTTCCCAAAGATGCCGAATATCTTCCTCTCGTTCTTCCACGGGAATATCCGACCAGTAAAACACCGATTTCAAAGGGCTAAGTTGGGGCACTCCTTCATAGTCTGAGGGTATGGCCGTGTCCATCTTGAATATCTGCTTGAATACCTTGCATACTTCCGATTTCCGTGATACCAGTGTCAGACGGTTGATGATGCCCATAACAGTGAAGGGATCGATGTTCGTCGGCTGAAACTTGCCATCTGAGTTGAGAATATGCTTAGTGAAGCTTGGATCGAGCGAGTCTAAGACCAACTCCCTAAGCTGCTCTTGCTTGTCCTTGTAAGTCAGCAGTTTCACTGCCAGCTCATGAAAGAACGGAACCCATGTATGTTTTTCCTTGTATGTTGCCATAATGAGCATTACGATTTCATCACCTTATTATATAATTCGTCCCATGACTTAACGACATCATACTGTACGTCGCTTGCTCCAATGCTTTGAAAGTGCTTCATGGCACACACAATCTTGTTTATTTCCACTTCCCGCAAGTCTGCTTCTAAGCCGCTGCCCTTGGTCTCGGCGATAAAGTAGATATGCCTGACACCACTGTCTTCCTTGAACACCATCGCCCAGTCGGGATTGTAATGTCCCATAGGGGTATTGATGTAAAAGCCACGGGGCAGTTTGGTATAGACCTGCACCATATCCTGCTTTTCCAAAGCCTCGGCAAATTCCATCTCACCTTTTGAGTCCACCACGACAAGGTCGTAGAGGCTTTTCTTCGATGCCATAGCGTTCTCGCCAAGCTTGCCACGCAGCGTGTTCTCGGTGAACACGTCCTTGTCGTAAGTGCCGTCCATCTTGTTGTACTCGATATGCTCGATGACCGACATGGCTTTGCATGAATTGATGATACGTGCTGCCTTCATGATGAACTCCTCGGGGTTGAGTTGGAACTGATGGAAGGTCTTCTTCGGGTCAATGCCCAGAAGGATGGCAACAATGGTCTTGCGGGTCAGTCCCGTCTTTGACACGAGCTGTCCGATGAGATCATAGCGCACACTGCCCACGCCCTCATGCACCTGCACTGTGTGGCTTTTGCCCTGCTTCATGGCTGTACCTTCCTCAAGTTGCTGCTTGCTCTCTATTTTCTCAAGGCTACCCGTACTGATTACCACCTTAATCTCGGTCACATTCAAAGTCTTATCAAGTTGCTGAACAGCCTTGTCGATGAGTTTCTGCGAATCGAAATGCACCGTGTAGTAGCTCTGAATGTTGATTTCCTTCCACAAGCCCATGAACTCGTCCTTAAACTTTTGCTCGTTGAAATGTCCTTCCACAGTGCCACGTCCATTGGTAGGCTTCACCTTCTTCGGATCGAAGATACCATCGAGTTGCTTGACAATCGTATCATGAAGATCTTCTACATCGCCGAAATTGAGTCGTTCCTTATCCTTGTCGGCAAAGTACTTGTCTGTCAACTCTCCATGCTTGTCTATATATCCTCCGATAATCAGGGCATACTGTATCTCGTCTGCTTTGTCCTTCTTGATGGTATGTTCTACGCCATCATCGGTTGTATATTTCACACCAACGAACAAATTCTCATTTACCTTAGCAGGACGGTCAGCGCAGGCATCGGCAATCTCATGCTGCAAGCCGTCGGCAAAACGGTCATAACTCTCGCTGGCAATGACTGTAAGGATATTCGTGTTGAACACGCCATCTTCTCCAAGCACATCGGCATCCTGACGGTCGCCACGATCGTTGACGCAAAGGCGCATACCACGACCCACCTCCTGCCGTTTCTTATTCTCGTTGTCGCTCTCCTTCAAGGTGCAGATTTGGAAGACGTTGGGATTGTCCCAACCCTCCTTCAGCGCACTGTGGGAGAATATGAAGCGCACTGGCTCTTTCAGATTGAGCAGTCGCTCCTTGTCTTTCATAATCAGGTCGTAGGCACTCTCGTCGTTGCTGTTGTCGCTGCCACGTTCTGTCTTCGGGTCCACCATGTGGCCTTTCTTGTCCATTGAGAAATAACCTTGATGGATATTCTCGGCCGCATTCCGTGGGTCTTGCAGATAGCGCAGATAGGCGGAATCAGTCAGGTAGGGGATATATTCTTGCAACACACGGGGATATTCCTCCTCGAACATCTTGGCAAACTTGCCCTTGGTTTCCTCACCGCCATACAGCCTATAACTGCTTACATGGTCGATGAAGAACAGCGACAGCACCTTGATGTGCTTGGGAAACAACTGGCTCTCACGCTCGATGTGCTTCCGGATGGTTTCACGTATCTGGTTGCGGCGGATGACATCCTCGGTGGTCTTGCCAATCATCTGGCCGGGTTCCAAGGTCTGTCCGTTGACGAAATGGATGGTGTTCGTGCGACCGTCGATGCGGTCAATGACGAAGCCGTCGCGATACTCCTCCAGTCCGCCACTCTGCTCATAGAGATCGAAGCCGTCGCTGACAATTTTGGACTGCTGGGCCACCGTGCCGCTCTTGCGCATCACGTCGTAGTTGATGCGTGCCTGCGGATTGCCGGTGGAGATGATAATCTGTTCAAGATAGACATAGCCGTTGGTGGCTGTCGTACCCTTTTGCTCCACGCCGACCACCTCTATCTTCTTCACCAGGTGCTTGTTGTAGGCATCCATAGCGTCGAGACGATACACCATGTTGGCGATGTCGTCCTTACGGTGGGTGGCACTATAGAGCAACTTAAAGAGCGGATTGAACAACTTCAAGCCCTTGCGCGTTTGGTTGGCCTTGTTAGCACCGAGCACACTCTGTGGCTCGTCGATGATCATGATGGGGTGGGTGGCGGCGAGGATGTCGATAGGTCGGCGCGAGCGGAACTCATCACGACGGGAGAAGATGATACGGGCGGCAGAGTCGCCGCCACGGCCTTCCTTGTTCTTGTCCTCGTTGAGCGAGGTGTTGAAGGCCTGCGTGTTGATAATCATCACGTGTATGCCGGCATCAGAGGCAAAGGAGTCTATCTTGGAGAGTTGCTTAGAGTTATAGATGAAATACTGGATGCGCTTGCCATACTCCTGTGCAAAGTACTCGCTCATGCTGTCGAAGCTGCTGAGCACGCCCTCACGGATGGCGATGCTCGGCACCACGACGATGAATTTCGTCCAGCCGTAGAGCTTATTCAGCTCGAACATCGTCTTGATATAGGTGAACGTCTTGCCCGTTCCCGTCTCCATCTCTATGGTCAGCGTACGGCCGTCACCTTCCAACTGGTCAATGGGCTTAAGCCCGAATTCGGTCTGCACCCTGCGGATGTTGTCGCGCAAGGGCACGCCCGGTTCCAACGGTGCATTGGCAAAGCCCTCCAAGATGAGCATACTTCGCTGGCCATTCTCGATACCCTGGTCAACGAGGAAGTTGCTCGCCCCGTCGTAGTGTGGCTGACCCAAGAAGCAATCTGTCACGGCACGTGCTGCATCCTCTTGAAAACGCTGGTGTTTATATTTGAGTTTCATTCAATTTTTCCTTCTTTTGTTTTTCTATAGGATTACAACATCCATCACATAGGCTTAACCCCATCAAAGCATAGCTTTGACACGATGATATGGGCCTTCTGGCGTTATCAAATCACGCGAATGTTGTTCAATGCCTCGTCGTCTGACCAGCCAAGGAGCTGCTTGAACTGCTCGAAGATGTTGATCTTTTGCTCATCCTTCTCAAAACAACTGTCACGGAAGAGGACACGAAGCGGAGCCTTATCGGCCATTGCCTTGACAACATTGTCGGTGATAGGCTTGCCGAAACAAGCCACGAGGTCGCCGTCGTTAACGGTATAGACCGTCACGCCGTCAACTTTCTCTGTGGCCAAAGGCAACGAGAGCTGCACACCCCAGTCTACCATACAACCATAAAGCAGGTCGAGTTCCGTGCGGTCCTCCTTGACATTGTCGGTGAATAGTTCCAATTGCTGAGGCTCCAAGTCCTTCGGTGCGAAATAGACATCCTTCATGTTGCTGGAGTCGATGCGGAAGACACGGAAGCCAGTGTCGAGGGTTTGCTTATCATCATTGCCGTTGGTAAACAAGTCGGTTTTTTTAGCCTTCAAATCGTCTTGAATAATTTTTCCTGCTCTACGAATACGTTCTTCTCCCAATTCACAGATAGTATTGAACCCCGCCTTATAGGCATCCCCTTGGGGATCTGTCTTTTCTGGTAATTGTATCATTATGAATTGACGACTTCCTCCATCTTCTAAATTTTGTTGCATCACAGCGTGAGCGGTAGTAGCTGATCCAGAAAACAAATCAGCAACTATGAAGTCTTTAGATTCTAGTGAGCACAACTTAATGAGCTCCATTATAAGTTGTTTACTCTTTGGATTATCAAAAGGCAGATTGATTTCTTTACCAATTTGTGATACTTCTAAATCCGTCCAATTACTTGTCCTAAGCATGGTATCAGAAGGAGCTATCCAATGCTGAACACCACCATTTTTTCCGGTCCCATTTGGTATTCTTCGAATAAAGTCTTTGATGCCCGTTTTTGAAGAATATTCTTCCAACGTCATCTTTGAAGAATATTCTTCAACAAATTTTTTATAGTTGTTAACTGCAATATCAGCTTTTTCTTTAGAGTTTCTCCATTGACCCGTTGATGGGGTAAAACCTAAAATGTCATAACGCATAGTAGGTCTATCTGCGTTACTCCAAAACACATCCCATCTTCCCTTCGTTGAGGCATCTGGTTTTTTCATTCTTAATGCTTTCATTAAAAATTTATTTGATTTAGAGTAAGCCAGAATATATTCAAAGCCTACGTTTAAAGAATAGAGGCCGTTATCAGCGAATTGAGAATTAAGGCTCTTTATTCTTCTACGTACTAATAATGTGTTTCTGAAATTTGAGATTCCAAAAACTTCATCACAGACATTACGGAGGGTATTAAGTTCTCCATCATCTATTGATATAAAGATTACGCCATCTTCACTTAATAAATCTTTAGCAAGTTTAAGTCGTGGATAAATCATCGAGCACCAATCGGAATGGAACTTACCATTCGTCTCTGTGTTCTTCACGAACCGATTTCCAAGTTCGTCCACATTGCCTGCTTCCAAGTCTTCCTCAGCTTGTGTGCGATGGAAGTCGTCGTGATACACGAAGTCGTTGCCCGTATTATATGGCGGGTCAATATATATCATCTTAATCTTACCCAGATAAGATTTCTGCAGGAGCTTCAATGCGTCGAGGTTGTCACCCTCGATATAGATATTCTGTGTATGATCCCAGTCCACACTACTCTCAGGTACGGGGCGCAGGGTCTTGTTGATAGGTGTGGCGGCCTCACGACGTGCAGCTTGTTTGCCCACCCATGTGAATTCGTAGGCTTCCGGCTCATCCTCCACGGCATTGTCGCCGAGCAGCTGGCGCAGCTTCTTGAAATCCACCACATGGCGCAACGCCCCCGTCTTCTCGTCGCGCGCCTCGGTGAAGCACGACGGCGCAATCTTATAGAGCGCATCGAGGTTCAGCTGTGTTCCATCCTCCGTGGTCAAAGGTAAATGGTTAAAGTTCATATATTCGTTTTATATTTGTTCTACATTGCAAAAATAGGACTTTTCTACGAGCAATCCAATTTTATTCGTTGTTTTTTGCTTTTACTGCCGCTATTTGCTCCTCAAGAGAAGTAATCTCACGCTTCAGCTGCCGTGCCTTGGTATTCATCTCTACTTGTCGGTTGAACTGCCGTTCTTTCCGTATTTTCTTCTGTAGAGCCTCGCACGCTTTAGTCTTCAGCCTGATTTGCTCTTCAAGGGCGATGATGGCATGCGTGCTTTTGGTTGAGGCTGTATGGTAGCTCGAGATGCTGCCCGCAAAATGTTCCCATACGTCGTCAAGGGTGTTGCCGCTGATCGTGAGGCGCAGGTCGTCAGCCTTTGTCCATCCACTCTTGAATGTCTTAATGATGCGGAAAGGATGACGATCGTCCTTGGTTGGGTCCTTATAGTTGAGCAGCAACCGGTATTCGTCGTTGTAGCACTGGAGGAAGACGATAAACTGCGGCATGAACGTGTCAATGATGGTAAACACATCGTCGGGGCAGTCCTGACTCTTGAGGTTCACCGCGAAGAAGTCAATCTCCATGATGTTCTTGCCACAGGAGACGTTGACCGTAGCCTCGCCCAATTTATAGAGCCATGTCAGCGAGGCAATGTCGTCCACGAAATGCTGGCGTTGCTTGGCACTCAGATCCCAATGCTCGTAGAAGGCTTTCTTCGGGATGTTACGGTTGACAAGTGTCGTAGGAGGAAAATGCAACAGATTATCCATATCAACGGATGATTAAGAATGCGATTAACTCAAAGTCGTCGAGGCCCTTGATATCACCTTGCAGGGCTGTGGTCGGTCCGGGCTCAAAGAGACTGTCGATGTCGCTCTCCTGTTTCACGGAGATGATGCTGTCGATGGCTTGCCGGAGCAGGTCATTGTACTTGCGCATATCGCGCCCGTCGTTTGTCTCCTTGTTCACCTCACGGCACAAATTCATGTCGGGCTTCGTTTTGCCCTTGCACAGATGGCGCATCGTGTCGAGCAGCGCCTTCGGCTGCAAGTGGTCGGTGAGGACCGAACCGTCGTTGCCGAGATAGACCATATAGAAAGGATGCAGCAGATTCTTATGATCGATGTTCACGGCATTGTTGCGGTTCTTCAAGATGAATATCACACCCGGCTTAGCCAGCTCGGTATGTGCTACGACTGCCTCCATGCCGTAGGGCGCATGCTCCACATCGGGATTGTCCTTGATATAGGCGAGCAGATCCATGCGGAACTCGTTGAGCCCCAGATCCATGATGTTGATGCCGCTGTCCATATCCTCGATGTCAACGACCTCTTCCTGTAACTTCTTGAGCTGGT
>Ga0256406_1005769_pt1 | contig 12946 bp, 12 predicted proteins | sample RumenRJG_03DNA_FD_185986 | JGI IMG/M metagenome (GOLD analysis project Ga0256406, IMG submission 185986) | Bovine rumen microbial communities from Lethbridge, Alberta, Canada - RJG_03 | ecosystem: Host-associated > Mammals > Digestive system > Stomach > Rumen | place: Canada: Alberta | collected...
GATCGACGAAGCGCTTGCCCGGCTCGAGCTCGAAGAGGTTGATGAGCCTGGTGCGCCCCGGCGTGCGGCTGGTCTTGGCGAGCGTCTTCCTGTTGCACAGGGCATTGAGGCATGACGACTTTCCGGCATTCGATCTGCCGATGAAGGCGATCTCAGCGCCGCTGTCCTCCGGGAGATCCGCAATTGACGGGGCGCTCATGACAAAATGAACGCTGTTGAAGTTGTAGGGCGTCTCGCACTTTGATTCCATTTTCTCTCCCTCCCTCTAAGGCGCTATGGAGTATACATGATCATGCCTGAATGGTCTCATTTGAAAACGCGGGGATCGGACATATGTATAATTATTGAACAGTGCCCGGCGGCGGGATCCTGATATTAATCCGGCGCTTTCTGCTTGATCCAGGAGCATATTTCTTGCATTTTCAGCATATCCTGCTAAGCTCAGGATAAAAGTCTTTGTCATTCTGCCGCCTGCAGTCTGTGCGGCCTTAAAGGAGAAACGTGAAAGGCCCCGCGCCTCATCCCGTTTGAGATAACACATGAGAACAAAAACCATTATTCTTGCTGCGCTCTTCTCCCTTGTACCTGCCGTGCCGGTTATGGCGGCTGATCCCGCTCCTGCTGAGGGGCCGGCTCCCGCAGGCGCTGCCCCTGCCGCCGCTCCAGCCGCAGCAGGGCATCACCCGCACGCGCTCCGCCATTTTATTGCCGCCGACAAAAACGGCTACAGGGAGCTTCTGAAGCTTGCTGATGACTACGACGCAAACCATGACGGAGCGCTCGATGAGAATGAGGTTGCGCTCTACAAGGCAGGGCTCGTAAGCCACCTCGAGGCGGATCTCGCCGGCATTGCTGACTTCAAGGCCCTTGACGCTGACGGGAGCGGATACATCACTGTTGACGAGCTCGCTGACGCCGGAGACCAGGCGTCAGACGGCGCGAAGAAGCCTCTTCCCGTTCCCGGCCCGAAGAAGGAGCCCGCGGCAAAGAGAATGCCCAGGGCGCCTGGGGCAGTTCCTCAGGGACCGCAGAGCAGAGGGCAGCCCGGAAATCCTGCTGACGGCGCGACCGGCGCAACCGAGCTCAGGGCTGACGGCCGCGGGCCGCACGGACATGGCCATGATCATGGCTTCGGACCTGGGCATGAGCCCGGACACGGCTTCGGCCCCGGACATGAAGCAGCGCGTGACGGAGAGGGCTGCCCTGACATTGACGTCTTCGGGAAGTTCCATCACGATACCGGCATGGACTACCGCTACCTGATGGATTTCGGCAGGATCGACAAGGATCATGACTATAAGATCAGCGAGCCGGAGTACACCGTCTGGGCTGACGGGATAAAGGCAGATCTGACCGAGAGGCTTGAGAGAATCAAGGCCGCTGACTTCACCGCGGCTGATCTCAACCGGGACGGGAAGTTCACCTTCAGGGAGCTGAAGCACTTCTTCAAGGGACTGCTGCTCGCCGCCGCGCCCGCCTGGCAGGCACCTGCCGCAGCTCCTGCTCCGGGCGCCGCCGCGCCGAAGGCCTCTGAGGAGAAGGCAAAGTAAGGAGGCTCAGCCTCTTTACCCGGGAGCATGGGCTCTGTTAGGCTCTGATGGCTCCCGGGCATTAACAAAAAGGGCCGCGTCATCACTGACGCGGCCCTTATCTTATTTCAGGCAGAAGCCGGAACTCAGCCGGTGATCTCGCCGCTCCTTATAAGGACGGATCCGGAGACATGGTGAACCTCATGCTTCATGCCTTCCCTGAAGTCCCCGGCGCCCTCCGGCCAGTACTTCTCGTCAGCCTCGACGCCGACAGCCTTCCCGACCAGGATGCCGTACTTCTCGAACATCGGCTTCTCGCTCTCCTGGAGCTCGCACTCGATGTAGGCCAGGCAGCCGTCAGGAACCTTCATGCCGAGCTTCGGCGAGGTCCTGGAGGGGATGCCCTTCGCCTCGAACTTGTCGCCGACGTCGCGCCCCTTGCAGGATCCTGCGGCGAACGCCGACTTTGTGTCAGCGTCGGAGACGATGCAGATGACATAGCGCCCGGTCGCGAGGATGTTCGCGGAGGTGGTGTGGCCCCTGTCCAGCACGACAAGCGGCTGGTCGGTGTCAAAAGGCGCGTTCCACGCGGCGGTCATCACGTCAGCTGTTCCGTCCTTAGAGACGGAGGCGATCATGATGAGCGGCCCTCCGGTCTGGATATGGTATGCCTCACTCACAGGCAGTTCGCGGTACATTGTTGCCTCCTTCTGTATTTACTGCTGCGCGTCAAAGAATACGCGGCAGTGGTCAATCTTTCCGTAGAAGAGCACCGGGGCGATGCCGTTCACGCCGCTGCCCTTCGGGCCGATGTGGACGATCTCGCAGGTCTCCTCGTAGATGAAGAGCCTGGTGCCGTCATTGAGGGTCTTCTGGAACGAGCCAAGTGTCCTTCTCATGGCCTCTGACGCGGCGAGCTGCTCCTTCGTGTAGGTTCCCGGTGCGACGTCAAGCTTCCTGATGTCGATATCACCTGCTGCGGGAGGCAGGCAGTTGTTGGGCTGTTTCTTGCAGGCACCGGCTTCTGCAGGGACTTTCTCCTCTGCCTTGGTCTCATCAGAGGTCTCAGTACCGGTCACGGCGGGACCTGCCTCCTCTGCCTCAGGCAGTGTCTCTGCCTTGGCGGGCTCCTCTGCCTTTTCTGCAGCGTCAGCCTTCGCCTCAGCCGGAGCTGCCTCTTCCTTCACCTCAGCGGTAGCAGGGGCGGTCTCAGCCTTCTTTCCCTCATCGGCAGCGGGCGCCTCCTCTTCAGCTGCAGGGGGAGCCTTCTTTGCCTCAGCCTGAGGCTCAGCCTTTGCGCTCTCCTCAGCCTTTGCGGCTGCCGCGCTGCTGTCCGCCTTATCTGCCTTCTCAGCCTTCTCAGCCTTCTGCTCTTCCTTTGCAGCCTCTGCCGCGGTCTTCTGAGGCTCTGCCTTCGCCGGCTCAGATTTCTGCTGCTGTGCCTGCGGTGCGGGAGTGGCGGCGGGCGCAGTGCTACCTCCCTTCTGTGAGGCGAAGAAGATGCCTGCTGCGAGGACTACGCAGACTGCGACAATGATGCCGACAGCCTTTCCGGAGCCTGCAGGCGTCTCGCTCTTCGGAGCCGGCTGTTCCACTGCGGCAGGGGCGGGAGCAGGCTTTGCCTCAGGGGCCTTCAGAGCAGCCTCGGGCTTTGCCTCCGGAGCCTTGGGTGCTGCGGGCGCAGCCTGGTCAGCTGCCTTTGCCTGCTCGGCCTTCGCGCTCTCCTCGGCCTTAGGCGCTGATGTTTGCGCGGCCTGCTGCTGGGGCTTCTCCTCTGGAGCCGCGGCCTTGGCCTGTGACTCCTTCTTCTGCTCCTCGGCCTTCGCGCCGCTTACTGCCGCTTTCCTGGCGTTTGCCTTCTTTGCGTTCGCAGGTGTCCTGCGTCCTGATGCTGCCTTTCTGGCAGACTTGTTTTTTGCTGTGCTCATCGCGAGTTAATCCGTTAGTTCCCAATGTAAAAATGCAGTGCTCATTTTTTATGCTATATCCGTGCCGTCAGGCGGGAAGCCTCAGCAGATGCCGGGCCCAGCGGCTCTCTCCGCTGTCCCGTCCCAGCCGTTCCTGAGGCTCTCGGGGAGCAGCCTCTTCTTCCCGTCATCGTCAATCGCGACATAGGTGAAGCCGGCCTCGGTGACCTTGCGCCTCACGGCGTTCGCGTCCTCAAGCTTCTTCACCCAGATCTCGAGATGGATCTTGAGGCTGGTGTGGCCGACATGGACGCATCTCCCGTAGCAGCAGACGATGTCGCCCACGTTCACCGGGGCGATGAAGCTCATTTTGTCTATGGCAACGGTTACGACGCGCCCCCTCGCAAGCTCCCTCGCGAGTATCGCGCCCCCGAGATCCATCTGTCCCAGGATCCAGCCGCCGAACATGTCGCCCTGGGGGTTGGTGTTCTCCGGCATGGCAAGCGTCCTTAGGATAAGGCGCCCTGCGGGCTCCTCCGCCGGCGCCTGAGTCTCTTTGTCGGTCATTCTGATTCTCTCCTGCCTGAGGGAGCTGTGCTGTTCCTTAAAGCGCGGGAAAGGCTCTCCGCATTCCGGAGTGTGCCTTTTCCCTGCCCGCATCCACAGCGGGCAGGCCGTATTTTAGATTATTTGGCAGGGAGTTAGGAGAAAAGGTGAACAAAGGCCCGGAGCATCAGCGCTCCGGGCCGGCATCACGGGCGGAAGTCCTTCTATGTGAGAGGCGTTTTTCAGCGGTCCTTTGCCTTAAGGGCGCTGAGCGCTCCGGACATCACCATCGGATACTTCATGGTGTCTTTCAGGAACTCAGAGATCCGCTGCTCCTGCTCCCTGTATAAAGGAGCGCCGCCTGACTCGTCGGTGCAGGCTATGCGGGAGTCAGGGCTCTCCGGTTCCACAAAGAGCCGGTACTTATCGGCGTTCTCCGCGAGAAAGCTGCTGATCTCAGATACGGCCTCAGCGTCCGGAGCGTACCTGAAGCAGAACGCATTGGCCTTGCCCCTGCTGAGCTCAAGGGCCCAGCACTGCTGACGCGCCTCCTCTGCCTCCGGCTCAGACCGGGGTTCCGCCGGCTCCAGACCGGCATCGGGGCCGTACGCCCTGATGAACTCATCCATGAGCGATGCCGGCAGGCCCGACAGGCTGCTGCGGATGTAGCACAGGTCGCACACCTCATCCAGGATCGGAGTCGGCTTTTCCGGATCCCTGACGAGGCTGTACAGCTCCTTTTGCGCCTTTGCTCCGATGTCCTCCTCCAGCGAGTCCTGCCCCGGGTGCAGGCCTTCCCATCTCAGCTCAAGCTCCTCCGTGATGTCTGCCACCATGTATCTGTAAGAGTCCCCGTCAAGGCTATCTGCCTCCTTCAGTATTTTCCTGAACATTTCCTTGTCAGCGATGTTGATCATGTCGTAAAAGTTCATAACTGCTCTCCTTTGCTTTTGCTGAATTTTTCACTGTCTGTCCGCTGCTGCCTTCTCACCGTCATGCCTCAGCAGGATCCGTCTCTGCGCCGGCCTCGAGACCGGCGTTGGTTCCGTACGTCTTGATGAACTCCTTCATCGTGTCCGGATCGTCTGACTCCCTTTGCCTTATCATTTTCAGGTACGTAAGCTGATCCAGAAGGGGGCGGCGTGGTTGGAGCTCTTACCAGGCTGTAAAGCTCCTTTTTAGACTGGATTCTGATCTTCAAGTCCTCTGTCTGATGGCCTGTCAGATACTCGTACCTCAGTTCCATTTCCTCTGTCAGGTCTGCCATCATGTATCTTTGGGCGTCCCCTCCAGGATTTATTGCCTCCTGGACCATTTCCCGGAGCATTTTCCTGTCCGCCAGATTGATTTCGTACATAGTTACGTTCTCCTGTTTGCTGCTCTTTTCTTCTGGAAGCAGCCATTCCCGCACAAAGGCCAGCTGCCTCACTTTTATTCTTTTTCGGAACAGCCTGCCCATCTTCCCTGACATCTGTATCCCGGCGGCTGGCCGCCACGACCAATGGCCAGTCTGTTTCAGACGTGCGAAATGATCCTTAAGGCCTAGGCAGTGAGCAGCCCGCCCTTCGTGCGAAGAGACGCGGATCTTTGCCGTCAAGCGGCATCAGGACGGCGGCAGACTGGCCTCAGCCCGCAGACCTCTCATCGCGTATTTGTTTTTTCAGGTGTTTTTGCGGCAGGAATATCGCCGCGTGAATTGCCTTGCTGGCAGGCTCATGAATCAGCTCAGAGCGGATCTGAAAGAATTGCCGGACGGCGTGCTGATCACAATGCCCGATAGGATTGTGGCTCATTGTTTTCCGCATGTCAAGAGCCTTGCTGATTATTTTCTGAGCGCCATCAGCGTCAGGTGAAACCATCCGCTGCTGCGTCAGAAATGTGAAGGAATGTAAAAAAATGACATGAGATGTTGTGGTGCGGGCGTGTCCGTTATATGCTGTGGGTGTGGGGGCAGCTTAACTCATCGGAATTTTATGGGAACGTGTACCCCGGGGAGGGACAAATGATTGCATTCGATTCCACCAGGAAGGAAGAGCAGGGCGCGCTGCGCCGCTCTATGGAGCTTTTCACGGAGAAGTCCTCTGAGTCCGGGAAGGCTCAGGCAGCAGACGGTAAGGCATCCGAAGCTGAAGCATTGGGCAGGCCGGACATCCCGCAGGGAGTTATTTGTTCGCCCACCAATTTCTTCTTCTGCAAATGATCCGTGCAGTGCGATCTGCCTGAATTCAGCCATCCGCATTGAGGCGGGATCTCACTTCCTGAGTTGGTTCCGCCTTTTTGCTCTGAGACTGCAGGATAGAAAACCTGACGGCCCATCTTCAGTCAGTTACAGACCGCTGCTTGCTATCCTGTGAGAGCCGCAGTCAAATCACGCATAGGACAAGGCCTATGGCATCCAATGAAGTTCACACAGTTGCTTATGCAAAGCCTTTCTATCTCCAAAGTCATCGGTTTTGCTGATCTGACTGATGGTAAACTGATCTGCTTGCGCATGACACGAAGATCTGAGAACACAGGGCCAAATCATGACAGAGCTTCAGCAGCTGCCGATTTCCAATCCTTCCTTTTCCTCACTGAGGAAAGATAATCAGCTCTATGTTGACAAGACCGCGCTGATTTATGAGCTGGCGCGATACGGCAACAGGCAGTATCTCTTTACACGCCCGCGCCGTTTCGGCAAGACTCTGCTGCTCTCCACCCTTGAGTCTCTCTTCCGTGACGGACTTAAGATGTTCCATGGGCTTGCCATAGAGAAGCTGTGGCAGGACCGCGGCACCTACAAAGTTCTTCATCTCGATTTTTCCATGACCCTGTCTGATTCACCTGAGTCTTTTGAAAAATCTGCGGAGACAATGTTTCTCAGAGCTGCTGAAGATTGTGGCCTGATTGAAAGATCCAGCCTGCAGCATGATTTTTCCGGCCTTGCAGATGCTGTTGATGCCGTATGCAGGAAAAGCCAGGATACCTCACTTGTGCTTCTGATTGATGAATATGACAGTCCTCTCAGCGCAAACCTGAATAACCCTGACGTATTTGAATCAATTACGTCCAGGATGCGTTCTTTTTTTGCGGCTGTGAAGTCATATGCCGGCAAATTCCGTTTTGTATTCATCACAGGAGTATCCAGGTTCGAGCACGTCTCTGTCTTCAGCGCAGGCTCCAGCATAATTGACCTGTCGTTCGATCCGGCATTCGGCGAGATTGTCGGATATACAGAAGAGGAAATCAGAAGGTACTTTAAGGGATACCTTATCCGCTCCGCTGCCCTTCTGAACCGCGTTCCTGAGAGAGAGGTAACTGAACAGCAGATAAATGCCCTGATGGATGAGCTCAGAAGATATTATGACGGCTACTGTTTCGACAGGAAACACATGACACATGTATACCAGACGTGGTCGGTACTGAGATTTTTCAGCAGCTGCGGCATTCCGGAATTTGATGATTACTGGTATGACAATGGCGGAATTACAGCCATTCTTGTCAATTACTTCAGAAGCCATGGAGGATATTTTCATCAGCCGGCTGAGATGACCTACCAGCTGAAAGATTTCAGCTCTGCTGCATCCCTTGCTGATATGGACCCGGGAGTGCTGCTGACCCAGTGCGGGTATTACACGATCAAGGGGGCTGATAGCGACAGCATAACTGTAGGAATCCCGAACGTGGAACTGCAGCATGCCCAGGCGCGCCTGATCAGGGAGGAAATATTTGATCTTAAACGGCTGAGAACAGCGAACGCGGAGAAGGCAGTCCTCAGCAAAAAAGATATAACTGCGGCGGAATGCGCGGATTTCTTCAATAAAATATTCAGTGCTGTAAGCAGTGAGAACAGGCTGACGGATGAGTATCAGGCCTGTGATTTCATTAAAGTCTACTGCATAGGCAGCGGATTTGATGTCCGAAGGGAATACCATCAGAAGAAAGGCAGGGCAGATATCACTGTGGAGTTTGCTGATCACAGGCTCATCGCTGAGATGAAGTTTGCGAGAGATGGCTCGTCTCCTGAAAGGCTCCTCTCGGCCGCAGAGCAGCAGATTCTTGACAGGGATTATGGCAATTACGTTCCGGTAAAGCCCCTTCTAAGATTCGCCATTGTCTTCTCAGAGAAAGAGCAGAAAATCATCCTCTGGAGCGAGATGAAGTAACCTGCTTCAAATGCAGCGGCCCATTTCATTGAGGCAGGTGCTCTTCACGTCCCTCACTCATCCTGTAATTGCGGACTTACAGGGGCAAGCAGGCAGGTTCTCCGCAGAACTTCATTTCTCATGTATTCAGCACCTTGATCGCCTGCTGATTGAACACCTGATCCGGGTCATGAGAACCCAATTGGCCTCTATGCTAAAAAACAGGGCCTCAGGCCTGATTTTCATGCAGAAGTGCGTCAGAAATGTGAAGGAATGTAAAAAAATGACATGAGATGTTGCGGTGCGGGCGTGTCCGTTATATGCTGTGGGTGTGGGGGCAGCTTAACGCATAGGAATTTCATGGGAACATTCATCCCGGGGAGGGACAAATGATTGCATTCGATTCCACCAGGAAGGAAGAGCAGTGCGCGTTGCGCCGCTCTATGGACCTTTTCACGGAGAAGTCCTCTGAGTCCGGTAAGGCTCAGGCAGCAGACAGTAAAACATCCTCAGCGGAAGCCTTTGGCTTACCGCCTGGAGTACCACAGGGTGTTGTCTGTATGCCGTCGCCATTGCCCACCAATATTTTCTTTTGCTGATTTTTCCTGACAGCAGGGGGCGCTGCCGGGATTCGTTATGCAAGAACAGGGCGGGATTCCCATGTCTTTGGGATTCCGCCTTTTTGCTCTGAGGCTGCATGAGAGAAAACCTGACGGCCCATCATCATTAAGTCACAGCTCGCTGCGCACTCTCATTCCTGAGCCGCTGCCCAATCAACCATGAGGTAAGCACTATGCCTGAAGAACACGCCTTTTTTGACGCCAGCCCCCAGTCGACCATCCTGGAGGACGGCGAAAGCCTCATCTGGTACAACTGGGAGAACGGAAAGCACGTGGTGCTGGGACGCGATGAGATCCGCCCGGAGAAGGATGCGGACGGGAGGATCACCCGCGTTGAAATCCTTAACCTCAGTGATGATGACCTCGGCTACCTCAGGGAAAACAGCTACATCCTCACGGAGAAGAGGGGCATGTCCTATTACCGGAATGCCCTTGAGAGCTACCTGAAGTCCCTGGAGGACGATGCGTTCATGGTGTTCTTCCCCGCGGGCAGCAGGTGCAACTTCCGCTGCCGCTACTGCTATGAGAACCACGATGAGGGCGCGGTGCACAGCGATGATGACACCGAACTCTTTGCGTATTTCATAAGCAGATTTGAGGGCAAGCGGCTCGATATCGGCTTCTTCGGCGGCGAGCCCCTCATGAGGCCTCAGTGGATCATCTCGCTTCTCTCGAAGATTGACCGGAGGATCCGCTCCTCCGCGACGACGAACGGCTACCTCCTGACTCCAGAGCTTTTCCAAAGGCTCCTTCCCCTGGGGCTCAGGACCTATCAGATTACCCTTGACGGCCTGCCAGAGGATCACGACAGCATGAGGATCCTCTATAACGGGAAGGGAACCTGGCAGAGGATCTATGACAACATCAGAAGCACGAAGGACGTCAGGGAGTTCTTCACCATACTCATAAGGGTGAACTTCAACGAGAGGTCGCTTGATATGGCGAAGCTTGAGAAGTTCTTCGATCTCTTCAGCTTCGCTAGAAATGACCTCCGCTACAGGTTCTGCTTCCGCCCGATTGCGCCCTACAGCGAGCTAAACGGCAGGGAGAACAGTGACTCGCTCGCCTGCCAGTGCGACGAGGCATCTGGCATGAGGCTGCTCTCGGACTTCAACAGGTACGCGCAGGAGAGCGGCTTCTTCCTCTCGGACCCCGGGTTCTACTCAGAGAGGGGCGGACTGGTCTGCTACGCCTCGAAGATCAACACCTATGTGGTGAATGTCCGGAGGGAGATCCAGAAGTGCACGGTCGCGCTTGACCAGGGCATTAATAAGCTCTCGGTCCTCACCAGGGAGAACATAGACAGCCTCACGGTGCGGAAAGCCTCGGAGGACTGGGATGGGAATCTTGACCGGCTTGATCCGAAATGCGCCCGCTGCCCGCTCTTTTTCCAGTGCTTCGGGAGGAACTGCGCTCTTGAGAACATCACCAGTGGGCAGAATGTCTGCCCGTGCATCGTGGGGCAGGAGGAGGAGATCGTGCGCATGGTCATAAGGAACAAGGAGATGCTGAGGAGGCTTGGAAGTGAGGCCGCGCCTTGCTGACGCCGCCTTGTCTGAGCTGACGCTTTGCCAGTACACTGTACTGATGAGGATGCAAAGAGGCATTTCAGCAAGACAGGCTGACGCTTTGTCAGTACACTGTACTGATGAGAGGGGCTGTAAGCCGCCTGAATTCATGCATCCTATTGATGCTGCCGTATTTTTATAAAATTTACAGCGGTTTTCAGCACACGATGAAGGAAAACCGGAAATTAATGGAGCGCTGAATGGCACAGACTGTATTCCGTTTTTATCCGGAATTTGTATATACCAGGATATTCCTGGCGGATGAGGGCGGTGAGAGCAGCCAGTCCGCGGATGAGGTGACTCTTTCCAATGTCATGGCCGCGGCAGTCCAGAAGATTAGGGCTGTGCTGAACAATGGCCTCAGGGAACTGAACAGAGGCATGGCCGGCAAATCAGCATTCAGCCTGAATCAGTCCCTGATGAAGGAGATCTCAGACTCTGCCGCGTGTTACGAGCTGGCGGTTCTGGACGTTATAGACGCGATGCCGGAGTCGCCTGGCCTGGCAGCAGAGTATTCCGCGATGAAGGATGAGCAGATAAGGCCCAGGCTCAGGGAAGGAATGAGGAAAAACCGGGCTCTGCATGACTCTCCGAAAGAGCGCAGGCTCGCAAGGCTCAGGCATCTTGACTCACTGCTGAAAATCCGCAGGGGCGCGTCTGATGAGGAGCTCGATGAGCTGAGCGAATTGTTCATGACGCTGTATTCTCCCGCCGTTATGGCACTGATTGATGACTTGTCTGCCAGGCGGGCGGACCTGCTGGCCGCGGTCCCGGCGGCAGGGAGCAGCGGCGGAATATCTGATGCTGAGCGCAGGGCTGCGTCAGGTATGCTTATGGAGCCGCTGAGACAGCTGACCATAGAAATAAAAATGAAAGTGTCAGAGGTTCACGCGTTCCGCGGCAGAATCCGACAGCAGTGAGGCCTTTCTCAGCGTTTGGAAGGCGGCTTCCCGATCCGTCTGAGCGATTTTCAGCCGCATGGCGCCTGGAAAAGAATTCTTTCAGGCCGCTGAGAGGGATCTGCTTCAAATTATGCCCCGAATACCCACACTCACGGGCGGTTTTTCTCCTATAATCGGGTAAGCCATAGGAGGATTCCATATGTATTGTTCACAGTGCGGCACGCCGATCCACGACAAGTCCAAGTTCTGCTACAAATGCGGCGCCAGGGTACTTACCGTTCCCGAGCCCGAGGAGGGGCAGGACGCAGAGGCCGGGGAGCGCCAGTCATCCCGCGGAAGCGAGGGCAGGGAGAGGCGCGGCGGCAGGTCATCGGAGAAGGATCCCGAGAGCGGCGCTGACGGAGCAGGCAGCGCCCGGGCAGCGGCGCCCGCGGTGAAGCCTGCCCCTGTGAAGGTTTCCCAGGCAAAAGCGCCCGCGGCAAAGCCGCAGAAGAGCGCTGCTCCAGTGAAGAAGGCCCAGGCTGACGCGCCGAAGCAGCTTCCCTACGAGAAGTCCGCCGGCGTCATCCGTGATCTCCTCCGCATGCTTCCCCGTGAGACGTTCGAGGGCGATGACGACCGCCTCCGGATGCTCGATGACGGCATAAGTATCTGCTCCTCCATCGCCGACGGCACCTGGGACGGCAGCTTCTTCCGGCTCGCGCTCGACTTCACTGACAACATCGTCATAAGGAAGCAGGACGAGAGCGCCGCTCCCGGGCGCTCGGAGCACTCCTTCACCCTGACATTCGGCACTGACGGCGGCGACCTCACCGAGACGGTGAGCGGCTGGAACACCGGGCTTGACTCCGGCCCGCACGTCAAGACCTACGCCAGCTTCCCCGCGCTCGAGGATTACTCCTTCGACGCGCAGGAGGGCAGGCAGTGGGTGCAGAAGGTCATGGCCGGCTTCACCTCCGGGCATGGCTACGACTCCATGGACCTCTCACTCGAGAGCGACTGAAAGGCGCCTGCCGCCCGATCATAGGCGGCAGGCTGCGGATCCTTCCAAAAGTTCAATAAAACATCCGTGAATGATCGCTTTTTCTTGACGGAAATCAAAAAAACAACTTTATTTTGACCGTTTTATGAGCAGATTTTAATGCGCAGAGAAAATCATTGGTCTATAATCCCCGGCATGTGATCGGTGTACCATTCCGGGGCATCATCCATGAGAGGCCTGATTGACAAGACCGGCTCTTGTCAATCAGGTTTTAATCACTTTAACTTTGAGTCCGCTCCTGCAGTATAAAAATAAGATGGGGCGGAACAGGAGAATTTGATGAACAAGTCAATCATTGCAGTTGCTGTCGTAGCAGCTTTCGCATGCATGGGCACTGCCCAGGCTTTCGAGATGGGACCCTATGTAGGCGTCAAGTCCGGTCTCTCCCACATGGACATTTCCGGAAAGGACATCTCCAGAGAGGGACTCAACAACCCTGAGCACGCTATCAGCGACAGCTCCCTCTATTCCTACACCGGCGGCGTATTCGCAGGCTACAACTTCAACCCGTATTTCGGCGTTGAGTTCGGCTACGACTACCTCGGCACCTTCGACATGGACTTCAGCGCTGACAACATGGGCTCCCATGACTTCACTGTCAATGCCCTTCAGCTCTCACTCCGCGGCGCATATCCTATTACCAGCAGCCTCTCCGTTACCGGTACTGTCGGTGCCCTCCAGTGGTTCAACGACTTTTTCAGCTATGAC
>Ga0256406_1005770_pt1 | contig 12946 bp, 9 predicted proteins | sample RumenRJG_03DNA_FD_185986 | JGI IMG/M metagenome (GOLD analysis project Ga0256406, IMG submission 185986) | Bovine rumen microbial communities from Lethbridge, Alberta, Canada - RJG_03 | ecosystem: Host-associated > Mammals > Digestive system > Stomach > Rumen | place: Canada: Alberta | collected...
TGCCGGCCTGTACGCCTTCAGCGTCGTCTCCAGGGATGCCCAGTTTTCCGCCGGACTGGAGACCAATTGCCAGATAGAAGGCCTTGAATCCCTGTTCCTTCAGCTCAGGAATGGTCACGTCTGTTCCAACCTCGATGCCGCAGCGGAATTCCACTCCCAGTTCCTTCAGGATATCAATCTCTGCCTGAACTACATCCTTCTCCAGGCGGAAGTTAGGAATGCCGTTCATCATCATGCCACCGACTCTGGATTCTTTTTCGAATACTACAGGCTTATATCCTTTTATCGCCAGATAGTAGGCGCATGAAAGCCCTGCAGGGCCTCCGCCGATGATTGCAATCTTTTCGTCAAATTCGCCGTATACCTTCGGAACGATTTTCTCCGGTATGAATCTTGTTTCAGCATCCAGATCTCTCTGGGCGATGAATCTCTTTACCTCGTCGATGGCTACCGCCTCGTCGATGGTGCCTCTGGTGCAGGCCTCCTCACACCGTCTGTTGCAGACTCTTCCGCAAACTGCCGGGAATGGATTCTCTCTCTTGATCAGCTCCAGAGCTTCTGTGTACTTGCCCTGGGCAGCCAGCTTCAGATAACCCTGCACCGCGATGTGGGCAGGACATGCTGTCTTACATGGTGAGGTTCCTGTATCGTAACAATTGACCCTGATGGTGTTTCTGTAGTCATAATCCCATTTGTCCTTGCCCCACTTCTCCAGTGAAGGAAGAGATCTCATAGGATATTTAACTTCTGTACCGTCTTCTTTGCACAGCTTCTGTCCCAGCTTTACTGCTCCTGCAGGGCACTTCTCAACGCAGCGGCCGCAGGCAACGCACTTTTCCTTATCCACTCTTGCCACATAAGCAGATCTGGAGAGGTTCGGCGTGTTAAACATCTGGGATGTTCTCAGTCCGTAACATACATTTACGTTGCAATTGCATATGGCGAAAATCTTATGCTCTCCATCGATGTTGGTGATCTGATGAACGAATCCGTTCTTCTCAGCTTTTTCCATTATCCGGAGTGCTTCTTCCTTTGTTATATACTTTCCGCCTTTGTTCTGCTCCACAACATAGTCAGCCAGGTCACCAACGGCGATACACCAGTTTTCCGGATCGTCCCCGCAATTGTCATCATATGTGCTCCGGGACATTCTGCATGAGCACGGGCTGGCAGCATATTTCCCTTCATATTTGTCCAGCCAGTAAGAGATGTGTTCCACGGATATGGATTCGTTCTCCATTTCAATGGCTTTTTCCACAGGTATCACGTGCATTCCTATGCCGCCACCGCCTTCAGGAACCATGTGAGAGATCGGCCCAAGGGATACTCTTGCCATCTGGTCGAAAAAGTTTCCCATTTCAGGATGTTCCGCCATGAGCGTGTGGTTCATATTCGTGAACTCACCGATCCCCGGGATCAGGACAGGAAGTATCCATCTTTTCTCGTGATCCGGATTCTTTCCATCGAGGTTCTCACAGTTGTACTCCAGAAGTCCTGTCCATGTCATGTGATCAAGCATCTTCTTAAGATCCTCATCCTTCATTCCCGAAAGGCTCTTAAGCTGCTCAAATGTTTTAGGTTTTCTTAATCCCATCTTGCAGGCCAGTTCTGCTTCCTCGTCAGTAGCGATGACAGCAAGGCCCCAGTACTCATAATCATCCTTGGTTATCGGCTCCAATCCCAGGTGTTTCTTAGGTCTGGTGGTAAGCAGCTTTGCCAGCTTTGCAACAGGCTGTCTGATCGGCTCGTCATTTTTAATAAAATCAGGTATCTTTTTCTTCATTCCTTCGAACTGGCGAAGCTTTTCTTCTGTGGCTTTATCCATGATCTTTAACTCCTCCAACAAATAACTCCGATTATTGCGTCATAAAAATAACGTATTTCACAAATGAAGCATATCTGTTTTCCCAGTTGTTTTCAATTTCAGACAAGGCCAGAATGTGAAAAACATGTCAATACTTCTCTGGTTCTGATTTAATCAGAGCGCAGTGTGCAATATAAAAGGCAGGGTGAGGTTTTCTCACTGCCTGCCTGTTTTACTTGGTGCACACGCCCTTCTCCAGATCGTCCTTGAAAATCTCTACTTTTGACTTGTACGCTTCCAGGGCTCCTTCGCTGTCTCCTTCATCTATGAGCCTGGTAAAAAGCTTTAACAGATTGACTGCCCTGTCCATGCCGCAGATGCTGATCCAGTCCTCCCACATGGGAATAGCAATGTCATGGAAGGCGTTAAACATCATGGGCAGCACAAGGTCTCCCCCAAGAACAGCAATGGTCAGATGGTACTGAAATATCATCTCAGCATAGTCATGAATGGTTCCCTTATTCTCTACCATCTTCTTCAGGATATCATCTGTGGTCTTCTCCAGAACGGCAATATCAGCTTCTGTGTGGTCATGGGCCAGAATCTGCATGGCCTTTGCCTCAATGGCTTCTCTGAAAGTGAGGATGGACTCTGCAAGGCTTTTGTCTAAATCCTCTCCCTGGACCTTGAGAATGGTTACGAGAGTCTCCAGATTGCCAGTTCTGTAGTAATCAGCCACCTCCACCTTCTGCCGGGGTGTAACTTTGAGAAAGCCCTTTTTTTCCAGAGACTTTATTCCGATATTTACGGCACTTTTGCTTATTCCAGTGGCCTTGGCCAGTTCACTTTCTGAAGGCAGTCTCGTTCCCGGTGTAAGCTCACCAGAAATAATCATTTCCAGTATCTGATCCTCGAACATCTGGGAAACTGTTGAACTTCTTATTGATTGAAACTCCATTGACTCACCTCCTTCAGCAGAACTAGTTCTTCAGGCTCTGGATTGGAGCTGGAATCCTGCCTCCCCTGTTTATCATCTTAGCAGGTGAAAGTTTTGAAACAGGCATTACAGGACCTGCGCCGAACAGGCCACCGTAATCGAATTCTTCTCCTTCCTTCAGTCCGATGCCGGGAATAACCCTGACCGCAGTGGTCTTGGTATTTATCATGCCTATGGCTGCCTCGTCTGCAATAATTGCGGATATAACCTCAGCAGTGGTGTCTCCCGGAATGACGATCATATCCAGCCCCACAGAACATACTGCGGTCATAGCCTCCAGCTTCTGCACTGTCAGAACTCCCTCTCTGGCTGCTCTGATCATTCCTGCATCTTCTGTTACAGGAATAAAGGCTCCGGAAAGACCTCCAATGGTACTTGATGCCATTACGCCCCCCTTCTTGACAGCGTCGTTCAGCATGGCAAGGGCGGCAGTTGTACCGCAGGCTCCTACTCTCTCCAGTCCGATTTCCTCAAGAATATGGGCAACAGAGTCTCCGATTGCCGGAGTTGGTGCCAGTGACAGGTCCACAATGCCAAATGGAACGCCCAGCATTTCGCTGGCCACAGTTCCCACCAGCTGGCCCATTCTTGTGACCTTGAAGGCTGTTTTCTTTATCTTGTCTGAAACCTGCTGGAGATCTGCATTCTCATCCATTGACGCAATGGCGGATCTTACTACTCCCGGTCCGGAAACGCCTACGTTTATTACACAGTCAGGCTCTCCTACTCCGTGAAAAGCTCCTGCCATGAAAGGGTTGTCTTCCGGTGCATTGCAGAATACCACCAGCTTCGTGGCGCCAACACACTGTCTATCTGCCGTAAGCTCTGCGCACTGACGTACGATTTTTCCCATTAAGGCTACTGCATCCATGTTTATGCCGGCCTTGGTGCTTCCAATGTTTACCGATGAGCAAACTCTCTCCGTAACTGCCAGGGCTCTGGGAATGGACTGAATCAGCTCTTTGTCTCCAGGTCCGAAGCCTTTCTGTACGAGGGCAGAGTAGCCGCCAATATAGTTTACGCCTATGGCCTCAGCCGCCTGGTCAAGAGCCTTTGCGTATTTAACCGGATCTCCTCCGCTGGCACCAACCAGCATGGAAACAGGTGTTACTGAAACCCTCTTGTTTACAATAGGAATTCCGTATCTCTTTTCGATTATTTCCCCTGTCTCTACAAGCTTACCTGCACATCTCTTGATTTTTCTGATAACCTTCTCACACGATCTGTCTATGTCACTGTCCATACAGTCCAGCAGAGAGATACCCATTGTAATGGTTCTTACGTCCAGGTTATCTTCATCGATCATGTCGATAGTTTCTCTTATTTCCTGCGGATCGAACATTTATTAATCCTCTCTTACTATTTTCATTTATTTAAAAAATCTTTTCTGTTACGGTTATGTTTACGAATACCGGAGATAATTTTCCTAGATGCGGTGCATTTCATAGAAGATGTCTTCATGCATTACCCTGTTCTTTGTTTCAGGCAGTCTTTCATCCAGCAGATCCTGAAGTTCTCCTATGGTGCAGGTCATGTCTTCTACCTGAATTATCATGGTCATTGAAAAATATCCTTCAACTACCGACTGGGTTACGGCCACTATATTTGCCTTCTTCTCTGCGCAAAGACCGCTTACCTTTGCCAGAATCCCGATCTCATCCTTACCGATCACTGAAATAATAGCTCTCATTAGTATCTCCTGTTCTGTGCAAACATGTAATTATTTCCCGTCGCCTGGTTGTACGCCGACAACTGACAACATTTTATCAGATGATTTGTGTCAGTACTACTCATTTCCATTTATTGTTTTCGTATGTATCTTTTCTTTCTTTTAAATACCTGAATATGGTTTCCAAACCAGATTCCAGCTGCATTGCCGAATGCCTTCCTGCCAGGGTAATTCTGAGATAGGCGTTTCCATTTCCTGGATCCACAGCAAATCTCCAGGAATGAGCAACCTTCACTCCCATTTCCTCCAGTTTTTTCTCCATCTCCGGTCCGCTTACCCGGTTATCTGCAGGGAGCCAGCGATAGAAGGAAAAAGGATTTCCGTTTACTTCTGGGGGACGTCCCCAAACCCTCTCAAAGCAAGATTCAAATCTGTTATTTGCAGCGGCTGCCAGTCTTCTCTTCTTCCTGACTATCTCACCGGCTCCGCCTCCGCTAATAAGCTCCGCATAAACAGCTGAACTGAGAGCCGACGCCCTGGTGCCAGACACATCACCAGCCCTGAACAGCGGCTTCCTTACCAGATCTCCTGCTACCATGAACCCGGCGCTCAGACCTGTACTCACTGATTCTGCACCACTGCTAATATATACTGACCTCCCCGGCACATGCCGTGATACAGGGCCCTGATAATCAGGATCAAGATCTGCAGAGAAAAAGGCGAAAGGATCGTTTTCCAGTAGAATCAGTGATCTTCTGAGGATTACTCCGGCTATGGCCTTCTTTCTCATTTCCGGCATAGAAGAAGCAGTAGGATCACTGCAGGAGGGCATCAAGTATACTCCTGCCAAGGGATTCTTTCTGTGAATTCTGTCCAGCTCTTCAGGTATCATGCCGTATCTGTCCGAGGGTACAGGCACCAGGATGATTCCCCGCAGCCTGGCCACTTCCAGAAAGCTCCGGCTGATAAAAGGTTCTGTGGCGACTCTGTCTCCCGGAACAAAGAGAGCTGAAAGAGCCAGATCCACTGCGCTTCTGGAGCCGGAAACAAAAAAAAGATGATCTCCGTCAGTCTTCAATCCCAGGTTTCTCAGCCAGTTCACAGCCGTTGACCTGTAAGCCATCCTGGTTTCATATATAGAAGTTCCCATTATGTTTTCTATGTCAGAGCTGACAGCCACCTTCTTCACAGCAGAGGCCACAATGTCATTACACTGGTCGAAAAAAGCATCTGAACCCAGATCGATAACGCCGTCAACGGTACCTCCCTTCAGATCAGGCAAGAAAGCCTGTGAAGGAGAAGATACATATGTGCCGCTCCCCGGTACTGCATATACCAGGCCCTTTTCCTGACACATTTTATAGGCTCTGGTAACGGTGGTCATGTTCACGTCAAGATATTCTGCCAGATCTCTCTGCCCGGGAAGTTTAGTGCCCGGCGAAAGTCTTCCGGAAGAAATATCTGTTTCCAGCATCCGGGTCAAAGTCATGTATATTGGCCTGGTCAGGTTTGTCCTGTCCGGCCTCCAGGACATGGGCATCTCCGGCACGTTGCCTCTCTTGTTTCTCAGCTCCCTGTCATTTTCAGGAAACATCTCCATCCTCCAGTCAACACTTCATTTACCTGCATGTTTCTATTTTATCACAGCCAGAAAATTAAAGTTCTTTTAAGAATCAGTTTAAAGCCATTTAAGACAGCTCTTCTATACTCGTAAACGTAATAAGAATAGAAACCTGTGGACAGAAACATGAAAAGGAGCTGTCGTAATGAATATTATTAACAGAATAGAAGGCTGGGCAAAGGAAGCTCCTGATAAAACAGCCTTTCACTTCAGAAACGGAGAAATAAGCTACGGTGAGCTGTGGGAGCGTTCAGGGCGCCTGGCCAATTACCTTCTCATTAATAAGGACATATGTGACGGTCAGCCAATTCCCGTTTACGGCCACAAGAACATATACATGCCAGTATGTTTCCTGGCCTGTGTCCGTTCCGGTCATCCTTACGTTCCAATTGACACAAACATGCCGGAGCAGCGCATAAGAGACATAATGGAATCTGTAGGATCACCTGTAATCCTGGGAGCCGACAAGCTTCCATTTGTCCCTGAGAACGTTCTGACCGTTGGAAGAGATTACCTTGAGGAAATCACTTCTGATAACCAGGAAAAGGATTTCTGTTTCTCTCCAGAAGTTCCAGCTGAATATAACAACGGAAAAGATGACGTACATTATATTATTTTCACCTCAGGAAGCACGGGAAAGCCTAAGGGAGTACAGATAACCACAGGAAATCTGGAGGCCTATCTGGACTGGTCTGTCACCCTTGTAGATGAGGAGCCGGGAGTGTTCCTGAACCAGGCCCCATTTTCCTTTGATCTGTCAGTAATGGATCTTTATACCGGACTGGCTACCGGCTCTACCATTGTATCTGCAGACCGGGCCCTTACCGAGGATCTGGGAGAGCTGATGGAATATTTGAAGGAACAGCAGCCTACCTACTGGGTTTCCACTCCCTCATTCGCAGACCTGTGCCTGGGAGCCCCTGATTTTTCCGGAAAAACACTTTCCTCACTGCGAAAGTTCCTCTTTTGCGGAGAACCATTTCAGAAGCATACTGCTTCGAGGCTGCTAAACCGGTTTCCTGAAGCTGATGTAATAAACACCTACGGTCCTACTGAAACAACGGTTTGCGTAACAGCTGTAAAAATCACCTCACAGATGGCTGAAAGTTCCGGCGACCTGCCTGTAGGCATTACAAAGCCGGGCACAGTTATTTATGCAGCCGGCGAAGATGGACAGCCTCTGGAGAATGGATTTGAGGGTGAGCTGATCATCTGCGGTGACACCGTAAGTCCCGGATATTTCAAAGATCCGGAAAAAACCGCTCAAGCTTTCTTCACTCTCAGTGACGGAACGAGGGCCTACAGAACAGGAGACAAGGGCTATGTTGACGAAAACGGCATGGTCTTCTGCGGCGGACGAATGGACGGACAGGTTAAACTTCACGGTTACAGAATCGAGCTGGGAGATATTGAGAAGAACCTTCAGGATCTGGATGGCGTGGAAAACGCTGCTGTCTTCCTTGTAAAGAACCGGGGAGCCGGGGAGTCTCTTTCTGCCTGCATATTGCAGAGCCCTGATACGGACACTTCCTACAGCCGCAGAAAATGGATCCGGCAGACCTTGGGCCAGCGGCTGCCGGCATACATGGTCCCTCGCAAAATCGTATTTTTCAATGAATTCCCAATGACTATCAACGGGAAACTGGATAAAAGAAAGCTTGGAGAAATGATCTGATGCAGCTTTTTCAGGACAACAACTTTTTCATACTTCTGGCGGTGTTCTCTATTCCGGCCCTGATAATGGGATACTTTGAGAAGCCTCTACGAATATATGGATTTTCAGTTTCACTGGTTTTTCTGTGGCTGGTTATGGGAGGCACCCACAGGGCACTGGTGTATCTGGCAGTCTTCCTTCTGTGGGAAATCGTTGAAGCGAAAATATATCTCAAGGTAAGGAAAAAATACGGGCGGAACAGGAAGCTTTACTACTTGTTCCTGATTTTGTCCCTTCTACCGCTGATTTTAAACAAATACGACCACGCAACGGGAGGAGTTCTCCACTGGTTTGGTTTCCTGGGTATTTCCTACATGACTTTCAAGTCCGCCCAGGTTATTATCCAGATCTTCGACGGACAGATCAAAGAGGTGGAATCCTTTCCTTATGTATACATGATGATCTTTTTCCCGGTCATTACCTCCGGCCCAATCGACAGAAGTATGCGGTTCAGAGATGATATGTACCGGGTCATCACAAGGCAGGAATACATGGACATGGCCGGACAGGGCCTGTTCAAAATCGTCCTGGGTGTGGTGTACAAGGTGGTGATTGCTGCCGGGTTCTACCAGCTGGAAATCAGACTTGGACACGGCCTGGATCTGAAGGGTGCTCTGATCTACATGTACACCTACGGGTTCTACTTGTTCTTCGATTTTGCGGGCTACAGCCTGATGGCAGTGGGAGCTTCCTACCTGTTCGGCATAAAAACACCTGATAACTTCAACAAGCCTTTTATCAGCGTGGACATGAAGGATTTCTGGGATCGCTGGCACATCACCCTTTCCCACTGGTTCCGGGATTTCGTATTCTCCCGGGTAACCATGAACCTGATCAGAAGCCGCAAGATAAAAAGCCATCTGACCATTGCAGTTATTGCCTTTTTCATAAACATGGGCCTGATGGGCATCTGGCACGGCACGGAGCCTTATTACATAGCCTACGGCCTCTATCACGGAATGCTTCTTTCCGTCACCGAGGTCTATCAGAAAAAAAGCAAGTTCCATAAGAAACATAAAAAAGAAAAATGGTACCGCTTCGTTTCCGGTGTCATTACCTTCAATCTGGTGATGTTCGGATTCTTCATCTTCTCCGGACGGATCATGAAATTCATTTAAACCGTTATTTCACTTCTCCCCGCCAACTGAGGAGAAGCCGCAAATATTTTTTTCAAGGAAAAAAGCAATTAATTAACGCGAAAGTTTAACGACACAAAAGGGAGAAAACCAAATGAGCGACAAGACTAAAATCTACGAAACAGTTATGGATATTCTGGCAGACGTTACTGGAGATGAGGTTGTTAAGGAAGAGCCTGATATCAACCTGCCTGAGGAGGGCCTCATTGATTCACTGGGCTATATCGAGCTGCTGCTGGACATCGAAGAGTCTCTGGGCATCGTCATTGCCCCAACTGAATATACAAGAGAAGAGATGGACACCCCTGCAAAAATTGCTGCAGTAGTTCAGAGCAAGGCAGAGTAACGGTAACCACTGGCGCGGGGGTATACTTTCACCACGAGAACGCGCGGGTATACTCTCACCACGAGAACGTGCGGGTATACAACATACAACAAACAGCGAGTACACAGATGAAAAGATTAAAAGCTTTTATAACTGCACTGGGTATCTTTCTGATATTGTCTGTTTCGATTCAGCAATTCGTGATCAGCACCGACTATCCGAGAAATGAGAATTTCAAGTACTGGTACAGCCCATATAAAGACAAAAGTGCCCAGGCACTGGAGTCGAACCTGGACAAAGACACCATGCTGATTTTCGGATCCTCTGAGCTTGGACACGAGAAAAACAGCAAATACTATGTCAGAAACATGTTCCACAAGAACGACCTGAATGCAATGATAATCGGCCAGCCCTACACCCAGGATCTTAATCACACAACAACGCTGGCGGCTCTGGCCCCTAAATTGAAAAACAAGAAGGTGATTCTTCTTCTCTCCCCTACCTGGTTTATGGGAAGGGATGTAGATCCGGGGAATTTCAGTATGAGATTTTCAGATTCTGAATATGTAGCCATGCTGAAGAATCCTGATCTTTCAAAGTCTCTGAAAGAAAAGATCGCAAAAAGGACTTTATATCTGCTGCGGTCGGACAAGAAGGCCGCTGCAAGAGTCAGGGCTTATAACAGAGTCTACCTATACGGCTCGAGCAGGCTGTCTGACAGGCTTCTGGCAAGATACTACAAGAATCACACCGAAGTTCAGGAACGGGCTGCGCTGTTTTTCGCAGAAAAATTCCAGAAGGATCCGCTGGATTTGGTGACCGATGGAATAACCAAACAGGGCCTTGCCAATGACCCGGCCCGGAATGGAAAGCCTACCATTCCTGCCGGACAGACACCAGACTGGTCTAATCTGAAAAAAACGACAATAAACAGTTCCGCAGGCCATTCAAACAACCCTCTTAACATGAGGGACAAAAACTGGAACAGAACTTTCAAAGACAGATATAAAAACAAGAAATCCCGGGACCTTCACAAGTTCACATCAACAGATGATTCAAAGGAATACGGTGATCTTGAGCTTTTCCTCCAGGTATGCCAGCAGGAAAACATCAAACCGCTTCTGGTTATTCAGCCAGTAAACGGCTACTGGTTCGACCACACAGGTATGGGCCCTGAAAAAAGAGATGCCTACAGGCAGTGCATCAAGGATACTGCCGAGGAATACGGTGTTCAGGTAAAGGATCTTTCAAAATACGATTATGAAATGGGTGTTCTCAGCGACGCTGTACATCCATGGGCGAAAGGATGGGTGATTTTAGATGAAATTTTCTACAATTATTACAAAGCTGACTAGCACATTCCACGACAAAGAATTCCTGAAATTCACAGGCCAGTTTCTTCTTATGATGCTGGTAATCTATTTCTTCAACATGTTCTCCATGGGAATTCAGTCTCCAACATTCTCATACGCTGCATTCTAAAAAGCTGCGTTCTATAATCGGCGTTCTAAAAATCGGCGTTCTTTAGCAGAACATGAAGATGTCCTGCTTACAGAATTTACGACAGAACGTATGACACAACTTACGGAAGGACTTACGACAGGACACAGCGCTGCACGCTAGGCCGCGGCTCGACTGCAATTGGCGCTGCTGGTAAAATACAATATACGGCTGATATTTTATGCTATAATGAAGCCGCCTATCGATTTGCCCCCTTTGTTAAGTGGATACGGCTAAAAGCCTATTACACTTACGAAGGGGTTTTTATTGTATTTATATATCAGTATACTGTCCCATAAAGTAGGCGGATTTCCATATTGCATGAATGATTTAGTAATGTAGAAGGCTTTAGATTATAAGGATTCTTAAACAATGGTGAGAACGGAATTAGCCATTTATTACTCACTCTCTACCACAGTTATATTCTCATGTGCCTTTTCAAGGCCTGTATCTTCCAGCGCGTCCACGCCCAGTTCCATGATATAGTTATTTATTCGTATATCATGGAAGGGTTTCTCACGGAATTCCATGGTATGAAATTTTCTTCGTGTATCATGGAAGGTTACCTCGCAGAATTCCATGGTATGGAAATTTATTTGTATATCATGGAAAAATTCTTTGCCGGCTTCCATGATATAGGAACTTTTATGTATACCATGGAAAAATTCTTTGCTGGCTTCCATGATATAGGAACTTTTATGTATACCATGGAAAAATTCTTTGCTGGCTTCCATGATATAGGAACTTTTATGTATACCATGGAAAAGTTCCTTACCGACCTCCATGATATATAAATTCTTTTGTATTCCATGGAAAATCTCCTTGCAGACTTCCATGGAATGGAACGATTTCCGTATACCATGGAGAATTTCTTCATCTCCTGCCTGCGAAAGAATGCTTCAGCAGTACTGATCAAGTATTTGAAGGTTAGAACTGCTCTTTGTTACTGTCTCGAGCAGTTCTATCAGCAGATATGCCGATTTCTACTGCTCAGATGCCCCTGCTCGAGCAGTAGTGATTAAGCATTCTTCTGTTTCTACTGCTCCTTGTTACTGTCTCGAGCAGTTCTATCACCAGATATGCCGATTTCTACTGCTCGTGAAGTATAAATCGAGCAGTACTCATTCCCCTTTTTCACTTTACTACTGCTCCGACGCCTCTCTTCGAGCAGTAGTGATTAAGCATTCTCTCGTTTCTACTGCTCCTTGTTACTGTCTCGAGCAGTTCTATCACCAGATATGCCACTACCTACTGCTCGCGGATAACTTATCGAGCAGTACTCTTTCCACCTTTTCACTTTACTACTGCTCCAACGCCTCTCTTCGAGCAGTAGTGATTAAGCATTCTCTCGTTTCTACTGCTCCTTGTTACTGTCCCGAGCAGTTCTATCAGCAGATATGCCAATTCCTACTGCTCGTGTAACAAGAATCGAGCAGTACTTTTTTCATTATTTCACTTCACTACTGCTCCGACGCCTCTCTTCGAGCAGTAGTGATTAAGCATTCTCCTGTTTCTACTGCTCCTTGTTACAGTCTCGAGCAGTTCTATAGGCAAATTTGCCACTTTCTACTGCTCGCGGATAACTTATCGAGCAGTACTCTTTCCACCTTTTCACTTCACTACTGCTCCGACGCCCCTCTTCGAGCAGTAGTGATTAAGAATTCTCTCGTTTCTACTGCTCTTTGTTACAGTCTCGAGCAGTTCTATCAGCCGATATGCCAATTTCTACTGCTCGTGTAACAAGAATCGAGCAGTACTTTTTCCACCTTTTCACTTTACTACTGCTCCGACGCCTCTCTTCGAGCAGTAGTGATTAAGCATTCTCTCGTTTCTACTGCTCCTTGTTACTGTCCCGAGCAGTACTCCTTCCCCTTTTTCACTTCACTACTGCTCCGACGCCCCTGTTCGAGCAGTAGTGATTAAGAATTCTCTCGTTTCTACTGCTCTCTTAGCCGCCCACGTAACGCTGTAACACTGCCATTCTCCGAAGCACCTTTCTAGCATATATAATAAGCATATATAACAAAAGAGACACTCTTTCGAGTGTCCCTTCTTCCTAACTGGCGACGTCCTAATTTCCCGGGCAGCTTCCCGCCAAGTATCATCAGCGCTGAAGAGCTTAACTTCTGTGTTCGGGATGGGAACAGGTGTATCCTCTTCGCTATTGTCACCAGATATGA
>Ga0256406_1005771_pt1 | contig 12945 bp, 12 predicted proteins | sample RumenRJG_03DNA_FD_185986 | JGI IMG/M metagenome (GOLD analysis project Ga0256406, IMG submission 185986) | Bovine rumen microbial communities from Lethbridge, Alberta, Canada - RJG_03 | ecosystem: Host-associated > Mammals > Digestive system > Stomach > Rumen | place: Canada: Alberta | collected...
TGCGGAGATGATGGCATCCAATACGCCAGCCGAACTGAGAAGAGCCGCTATTCGGCAGCAAAACATGGCGGCAGCATAGTGTTTTGAGTACCTAAAGGAATTTTACACACAAATATGGACTTGACTACTATTTAAAAGTTATTAAAGATAAGCGGCTCCCGGAAACAGTGAAACTTGTTTTACCAAACGTTGAAATGAGACTTTCTTTATCCTCCCGTCAAAGTTTAGTAAATATTCATTGTATCTTTGACCCTAAGATAGTTAAACAGTTAAATGATAGGTTTTTTTCAAAATTAATGATAAAAATGAGTGATCGTAGTTATGCTGCATCTAAACAAGATTTAATAGCGCTTGGAAGAAAGTTGGACCGGACTATTACAGAAGATGAAGCACTAAAATTGGGAATTAACCAGTTTAATATGCCTGTTGAAAGTATAAGAGAGGTCTTTAACAGTGATCCTGAGTTGAGAGAACATACTTTGATTGGCATTTCAAATAGTTCTAACGATGGAGCAAGTGGCTTAAGTAAATCTCTACAATTTCAAAGAGTTGATTTATATAATATTGCAGATTTTATATTTTCTTCGAATCCCAAAGATATAGAATATTTTTTGGGAGGAGGATGTGATTCTGTTCAAAAAATCAAATCTATGTATGGTAGTCTATTACCTTGTATTTGTGGGTCTGACGCTCATAAAATTGATAAATTATTTGAACCAGATAAAGAAAGATATTGTTGGATAAAATCCAATCCAACTTTTAATGGATTAAAACAAATTTTATGCGAACCAGAGTCTAGAGTACGTATTTGCAATACTAAACCAGAGGAGAAAGAATCTTATCATTATATCTCAGAAGTAAAATTTAATGATCAAAGATTTCCAAGTCAAAGCTTGGTACTGAACTCTCAATTAAATTGTATTATAGGGGGAAAATCTACTGGAAAATCTCTCCTTTTGCATAATATTGCTCGTGCAGTTGATAAAAGTCAGGTTAAAGAAAAAATGGATTCTTGTAATCTTAAAGGTACTTTAGAGTTGCCTAATTTTGAAGTAATCTGGGGAGATAATTCTGTTGATAAAGTAGAAGCAGAGAGTAAGCATAAAATTTTATATATTCCTCAAACATATTTGAATCGTATCAGTGATGTAAAAGAAGAACAAACTGAAATCGATAAAATCATTGAAAATGTTTTATTCCAGTATAAAGATATTAAAGACGCAAGAGATTTTTTAGAAGATGCAATAAGAAAAGAGAAAAATCATTATAATCAGGTATGCATAAATCTTATTGCGACTTCTAATGAGATTGATAGGTTAAAAAATGAATTTAAGGAACAGGGTGATGCTGCAACAATAAAACAAAATACTGAGGAATTAAAAAAGCAACAAAAAAAATTTGCTGCACAGGGATCCATCACTGAAGATGAAGTCAATAAGCATGAAAATCTTCGCAATACTTATAGCAGATTACTTTCTGAACAGAAACAAATTGAAGTCCTTAAGGAAGCTTTACTGCAAGATTATCAATTAATCAATGATAATGTATTTCAACATATTAAAGATGCTTTACAAATATCTACAAATTGTAGAGAAGAATTCATACAGTCAATCATAAAAAGGGTAGATACCGCATATAAAGACATTAATAATTATGCCAATGAATATTGGAACAAAATAAATTCTGAGGTTCAAAGCTTATTTAATAATGAAAAACAGAATCTGGATAAATCTATAAAGAAAGAGTATATTGAATTAGAAAAATTAAATAAAGTATTCGAAGCAAATTCTACTTTAAATGAAATAAACTTGAAGATAAGACGGAATGAAAAGCTGTTAAAATCACTTGATTTATTGAATCAAACTATAACAAATGAGGAGAAAAAATATAAAGAATATCGTAGAGAATTGGCTGGTTCATTTGAAATTTTCCAGGAACAATATAATAAATTTGCCCAAACCGTAAATCAAAATACAATTATAAAGAAGTTACCACTTAAAATTGAAATTTCTATTGTGTTTAAAAATAATGGCTTTAGTACAAAAGTTGAGAATATTTTTGATAAACGTACATTAAGGAACAAAATTAATCTTATTAAAACAGATGAATTTAAGTTTACCGATTTTGATATAGCAAAGAGAGAAAAATTTATAGATGCCTGTATTCAGGGAGAAATTAGAACCGTTAAAAATGAAAATGCAGAATCTGCATTAAGAGAAATTTTTACTGATTGGTTTAATATTGACTATACAGTTAAGATGGATAATGACATTATCCAAGAAATGTCTCCTGGTAAAAAAGCCTTGGTATTGCTGAAACTGTTAATAAGTTTGGCAAATAGTAAGTTTCCAATCCTAGTCGACCAACCTGAGGATGATTTGGATAATCGATCTATTTTTAATGAATTGATACCTTTTATTCGACAGAAGAAAATTGAACGTCAATTTATTATAGTTACACATAATGCTAATGTTGTTTTAGGCGGGGACGCTGAGGAAGTAATTGTTGCTAATCAAAATGGGGATAATTCCCCTAACAGAAACACTCGTTTTGAATATTTAACGGGATCGATAGAAAATGATATTCCTATTGATAAGAATTCGAAGTATATTTTGGAAAATAGAAGTATACAGCAGCACATTTGTGATGTATTAGAAGGCGGCAAAGAGGCCTTTGATTTAAGAAAGAAAAAATATAGAATTTAGTGGAAAACTATGACCAAATTGGAGTACAAGTAAAAACTATTTCTATGTTATTATAAAGAAGAGCAAAGGGTATTAATATATGCGTGAAATAGGAATAAAAGAACTCAAAAAAATAGAATTTGACATATTGAAAAACGTTGCCGATTTTTGTGATCAGCATGGTCTTCGTTATTATCTTTGTGGGGGAACACTAATTGGCGCCATTCGTCATAAGGGCTTTATTCCCTGGGATGATGACATCGATATTATCATGCCTCGACCGGACTATATGAAGTTTATGAAGCTTTATAACCAGGAACACAGTTTTTACCATGTTCATTCACTGGTTACGGATCCCAAATGGTACTCTACTTTTGCGGAAGTAGAGGATATCCGTACCGTTAAAATATATAAGAATTTTAACCAGGAAGAAAATCATGGAGTGAATATTGATATTTTTCCTACGGACGGATCGCCTGACGATGAAGCAGAACGAAAACGGTTTTGGCTGATTAACAATGTCCTGACGAGAATTGCTACCTTGGCACAATTGAACTTTTCCATCAGCAATCATTTTGCGGATCAGGATAAAAAGTTTAGTACAGTACGTACGTTAATGCGTACTTTCGTGAAGTTTATTACGATTCCTATTGCAAGATGCATTTGCTCTGTTGTAAACTTGAATGAAGTGGTCACCAAACGTGCTATGAAATATGATGTGGATCAAAGTCAATACATTGGTGTCAGTACATTTCCGCATTATGGTTATGGAGAGTGCGTCAAGGGAAGTACTTTTTTAAAGGTTACCAAACGCCCTTTTGAGGGGATTCTGTTTAGTACACCAGATAATTTTGATGAGTATCTAAGTAATCTTTATGGGGATTATATGAAATTGCCGCCAAAAGAAAAACAAGTGACTCACCATGATTTTATTGCGTATTGGAAAGAATAATTCATGGCTTTTGAGAAAGTCAGTGCTTTATAAAATGGAGTGGAATCAATGAATATTGCTATTATTATTGCCGGTGGATCTGGTAAACGGATGGGACAGGACATACCGAAGCAATTTATTAACGTATATGATAAGCCGGTATTGTTATATACTCTTGAAAGCTTTGAACGGCATCCCCAAATCGATGCAATTGAGGTGGTTTGTATCGATGGATGGCACGATGTATTGAGAGCCTATGCACGGCAGTTTAACATCACAAAATTAAAATGGATCACCTCTGGTGGTGAGACTGGCCAGGAATCTATTCGGAATGGAGTATTTAACCTTGAAGGGAAAGCAGATCCAGACGATTTGATTGTGGTTCATGACGGAATTCGTCCTTTAGTTGATGCTTCAGTGCTAACCGATGTGTTGGTTAAGGCAAAAGAGTATGGCAATGCTGTAACATCTATGCCCTACAATGAACAAATTTTTTTGGTCAACCCGGAAGATGAAACGACAACCAAACAATACATTCCGAGAGAAACCCTGCGGCGTGTTTCTACTCCTCAAGCCTATCGTTTTGATTTGCTGGATGAAAAATATCATGAAGCATTTGAAAAGAAAATTGGCATTTATGGATCTTCCTATACCAATACGATGATGGTTGAATTGGGAGTTACTTTGCATTTTGCCGCAGGATCTGATAGAAATATTAAATTGACAACAAAAGATGACCTGGAGCTTTTTAAAGCTTATTTGCACCTGGATAAAGCAGCGTGGCTTAAATAAGGGAGGATAAATTATGTATCTGGAGTCACATTTATACCAGCAAGATCTCAATAATATTTGTAAATTGGACTTGCCATGGGATAAAATGCATAATACATCTCTACTGATTACAGGGGCTTCTGGGCTTATCGGGACAATGTTGATCGATGCCTTGATGATGAAAAATGAGCAGGAGCAACTCAATTGCCAGATTTATGCTGCCGGACGGAATGCAGAAAAGGCTCGGGAACGTTTCGGGGACTATTGGAACAGTCCCTATTTCCAATTTGTATCGATGGATGTAAACCAGCCAATCCAGCTGGATAAAAAAATCGATTTTATCATCCATGCAGCCAGTAATACGCATCCCCGGTTATATGCATCCGATCCTGTTGGGTCCCTTATGACTAATTTAGAAGGAACATATAATCTTCTGGAATATGGTCGTACTCATGGAATGAAACGAATGCTATTTCTTTCTTCTGTAGAAATTTACGGTCAGGCATTGCGTCCGGAAGATGTGTTTGATGAAAAATATTGTGGATATATCGATTGCAATGGTGTCCGTGCTTGTTATCCGGAAGGGAAGCGGGCTGGGGAAGCACTTTGTAATGCCTATATTTCGAAGTACAATTTGGATATTGTGATTCCTCGTTTGTCTCGAGTCTATGGCCCTACTATGCGCCTGGATGACAGCAAAGCAATGAGCCAGTTCTTGATGAACGGAGTACGTGGGGAAGATATTGTTCTTAAAAGCAAGGGACTACAAAAGTTTTCCTACTGTTATGTAGGTGATGTGGTCCAAGGGTTGTTTTATTGTTTACTTAAGGGGAAATGTGGTGAAGCCTATAATATTGCTGATGTGAAAACCGATATGCTTCTTAAAGACATTACCCAATATATTGCTGACCTGAATGGACATAAAGTTGTATTTGATTTACCAGATGCTTCGGAGCAGAAGGGATTTTCAAAGGTTACTGTGGGAGTAATGGATTCCCATAAATTGCAAAAATTGGGTTGGCAGCCTTTTGATGATTTGAAAAGCGGGATCAGGAAAACTATATCTATATTAAAAAAGAGAAGTAATAAGAAATAGGAGAAAATTAATGCCAAAGGTAAGTATTATTGTTCCCGTTTATAATGTGGAATTCTATTTAACGAGATGTATAGATTCTTTAGTTAACCAAACTCTCAAGGATATCGAAATAATTCTGGTGGATGATGGTTCAACCGATGAAAGTGGAAAACTATGTGATCGGTATGCAGAAAAAGATAATCGAATTAAAGTTATCCATAAGATAAATGGTGGACTTAGTGATGCGCGTAATGCCGGTTTAGATAAGTGTACCGGAAATTATATTGGTTTTGTAGATGGAGATGATTATATCGATGTCAACATGTTTGAAATACTCTATAGGACAAGTATTCGGTATAAGACAGATATCTCTGTTGGAAGTCTTACTTCAGTTATAAATAATAAAATAGTCAAGGATATAGATTCCTTTAAATTGTATAAAAATGTAGAAGAGTATATAACAGATGCGTTTTTAGGTAGAATTAGTGTTTCTGTATGCAACAAGTTATATAGAAGACAAATCTTTGAAAATTTGCGCTTTAAAGTTGGAAAAACATCCGAAGATGCATATATTTTTTTAACGTCAGTTTTGGGTATGAAAAATTTTGCCCTAGATGGAAGAGCTAAATATTACTATGTTCATAGGGAAAATTCAATAACAACGGCGAGATATAATGAAAAAATATATGATGTAATTGAAGCATATAGGCTTAACCTCAATATAATAAAAAGTATGTATCCCAAAATAGTAGATGTAGCAGAATATAAATTATTATGGTCTTATCGTGTAACACTTGATCGTATTTTATTATTCTCAGATTACTCACGTTATCAAGATAAGGTTGTACAATTACAAAATTTAATTCGTAGTAATTTATATAGAGCTCTAAATAATAAATACATGAAAAGGTCGGAAAAAATAGCCTTTATTCTTATAGCTAGTAATATATGTATCTATTTAAAAATGAAGAAAATATTTGGAAAACGTTATTAAAATACAGATATCTAATATATTCATAAAATTGTGTTTGAAATATAAGGTCTTTATCAACTCTATTATTTTTTTGGAGGCCATCATGCATACAGAAAATAGCCTAAATATTTTAGTATTACTTTCGCCTGAAGAAAAAATACAAAAATTACTTCTTGAACCAGAAAAAGTGGATATTTGTTATGTCTATAACCAACATCCTCAAAATATAATTTCCCGCTGTATAAAGAGAGTTAAATTATTAATGCCTTTTGATTCGCTAGCTTATTCAGAAGAATTTTTGCATAAAGACCTTTCAAAATATGATATTATTATATTGGATGAAACCATTTACCCAAATAGAATAATCAGAAACATACGGCGAAGAAATAAAAATTGTAAACTTATATATTGGATGTGGAATACTGTTGATTATAGTAATTCTAAATTAAGATTATATAACAGGTGGAAGATATGGAAAGAATTATTAACGATGAGAAACTATTATAATTTTACAATTTCTTCATTCGATAAAGGAGACTGCGAAAAATATAATATAACTTATAATAATCAAGTTGCACCTTATTTTAACGATTTAACTATTTCTAATAAACTTGAAAAAACAATCTTCTTTTTCGGACTAGATAAAGGTCGGTTGCCGTATATAAAAGAATTATATAATGAATTTACAAAATATGGGTATTTCTGTGATTTTAATGTGGTGCCTGATGCACGTAAAAAATATAATTTGTCATCATTTGGAGCGGTAACAAAACAAAGTTTTCAACCGTATAAAGAAATAATTAAATGTGAAGCCCCTGTAAAAGCCCTCTTAGAAATTCTACAAAATGGCCAAGAAGGTATTACTTGGCGTGCATTAGAAGCACTTTTTTATAAAAAGAAGTTGATTACTAATTACAAAGAAATTAAGCAATATGATTTCTATAATCCAAACAATATTTTTATATTGGGGGTTGATGATATAGAGCGATTTAAAGTATTCATGAGCACAAAATTTGAAGATGTTCCTAAGGAGTATGTCAATAAATACACTTTTAGGGGATGGCTTTCAAATATGATGAAGAAATGAAATTGTTATATAGTTAAACCTTAATAAAAAATAATCTACAATGTTTTTGGAGTAATGTTATGAAGGTCCTTACAGGTATAATTACTTTTAATCCCAATTTAAAAAGGTTAAAAGAAAATATAAGTGCGATTTATCCACAAAATACAGATATTATTATTTTTGACAATGGATCTCATAATAAAAATGAGATTTATTCTATTGTAAAACAAATCGGTTGCAACATTATTTGCTCAAATGATAATAAGGGTATTGCTTATGGACTTAAAGTAGTAATGTCTTATGCTGCTAAATATCATTATGATTGGGTGCTTACTTTAGATCAAGATTCTATTGCAAAATCAAACTTGATACATGAGTATATTAAATATACTTATGATTCCCAGATTGGTGCTTTAACGTGTATTGTTAAAGATAGAAATTTTATTGAGACAAAAAAACAGCAAATACATAATTTAGTAGAAATTGATAAGTGCATTACATCTGGTTGTTTCATGCGAGTGGCAGCTTATAATGAAACAGAGGGCTATGATACTAGAATGTTCATTGATTCTGTGGATTTTGATATATGTTATGCCTTGCGTGCAGCTGGGTATAAAATTGCCAGGGTTCCATTTATTGGCCTTTTGCACGAGGTAGGGAAGGGCTTTAACGCTTCTTTTTTAGGCAAACAAATTATAATGTATAACGAAGCGGCTTGGAGAAGATATTATATGACAAGAAATGAGATTTATATTTCCAAAAAGTTTCCACAATTTCAGCCGTTCATTAAAACAATTTTAAAATGCCTTTGGACAACATTCTTGGTTCTAATTTATGAGGGAGATAAAGTTAAAAAATTATGGAATGGTGTGCATGGTATAATGGATGGTATTTTTATGAAAAATCAAAGGAGTGAATATGGGAAAAGAGTTTAGTTACTGGTTTCCTATATATGGAGGTGGAAATAGTTTCATCTATCTTTTATTTGCAATAATGTTAATGCTATCTTTAATTTGCTTTATTTATTCTAAATATGATTTATTATATCCACCTTTTGTAGGAACAGCTTCATTTACATGTTGTATTGGACTGGCAGCGATATATACGGATTTTTGGGATCTGCCTATGCATTTTAACACTACAGTTACCGTTATATGCATGGTAGTAATGTTTATTGTTGGTGGGCTCCTTGCTACTCAAACAATAATTAAAGATAAATTAAAAAGGGCCAGTCTATATAGTAATGAAAAAGTTAGTGAATCCATTGGTATTTCGATGAAACTTTATTTAGTTGTAACTTTATTACTAATGTTTTGTTTATATGAAAACTACAATGAGTTTATTAATCTAGCCTCCAACGTAACGAATAGTACTAAAATTTCAGAAATGTTATTTCCAGTAACGAAGGGGATTGCGAAGGGGATAATAAAGTTTAGTAAAGCTTTTACTTACAGGGCCTTAGTTGCAAAAAGCATATCATATTCATCAATTATTTTCTTTTGGTATAATTTCATGGACAAAAAATATAGCAATTGTTTTAAATGGGGCCTTCTGGCTTTATTTTATTTACCTTTTATTCTTTTGACTGGAGGACGACAACCCTTTTTATATTTTATTTTATTTTCTTTAGTTAGTTGTATTTTGGTGTTAAGGAAAAAGTTATTTTTTAATAATAGAAAAAACGAAGCTTTTATCGTGATCTGTGGACTTTTGGGATTTTTTTTATTTTTTTTAGGCATCGGTTTGTTAAATGGTAAAATTGATTTGAATTTAGGGCTCTTTAGAGTATTGGTTCATTATGCAGGCATCAATATATCGGCTTTTGATGTTTTCATCAATGAAATGACAATTCCTGATACACCCTATATAGGAGTTATGACTTTAAGCCCCATAAATGCAGTTATTAATCATTTTGGATTGAATCTGCCTGTTGACAGTGCTTATGTTCCAGTTTTTACAGTATTTGGAAATACATCAACAAATGTCTATACTTCTTTAATGAAGTATATTATAGATTATGGCTTTCTTGGATGTGGCATTATCATGTTTTTGTTAGGCTTCTTTTATACGCTTTTTTACGAGTTCATTTTGGCCAAACAGTATAAAAGCTGGATGATTATGCTGTATGCTTTTATTTCATATCCGATTTTCTTGTTGGGAAGAGAAGAACGCTTTTTTAATGAAATCCTCGCTAGCAGGACAGTTTATGCTTTTATTGTTATGATTTTCTTTTATAGATTGGCCTTAAGTGTATATAAAAAAAGAAGGAGTTAGTGATTATGGACAATATAAAAAATATTTTGTCAAAATGGTATATTATTCTAATCTGTGCTATTGCTACTTCGAGTCTACTATACTTCGAAAAAACAAAGATCAATCCTAGTATAAAACAGACAGGGGACATGGTTTATACAAGAACTGTAAGATTTCAAAAAGTACCATCTTATACTATGGGGCAAACAACCACAGAAATAGATTTGTCTAAAATCATGAAAATGGCTTCTAATCAAGAAAATATGATGAAATTATTGGAGAGTACTTTTATCATCAAAAATTTGGACAGCACTGTTGATAAAATGAACGATATCAATAAGTTAAAATGGATCAATAAGCATTTTTATGCTGAAAAAGTGGGACCAGGCGTATATGAACTTGTAATGAAGTATGAAAAAAATGAACCTAAAGACGCTGAATATATAGAAAGTAATAATCAAGCTTTAATGGATACTTTTGAGAATTGTTTTCAAAACTCAGCTACACTTTTAGTCGATGATGCAAATCTTTATACTGTTAAAAACTATAAAGTTGTTGAAGAACTGTCGCCAAATACTGAAAAAAATTTCAATAAAAAATATGCTTTTATAGGTTTTGTTTTAGGAGCTTTAATTGGAATTGTGATAGTCATGGTATGGAATGCTTATCATGTAAAGGCATAAAATGAATAAAATTGTCATGAATAGAGATAAAGGAGTGTCACTATGAGATTTAAAGGTATTTTACAAAACATATCCTATTCCCTCATAGCCAACTTATTTTCTCTTTGTGTTTCTGTTTTCATGGTCAGCTTTGTTCCGAAGTTTTTAAGCATCGACGACTATGGAACCTGGCAATTGTTTCTCTTTTACTATTCTTACTTGGGATTTTTTGCCTTTGGCCTTGAGGACGGTATCTATCTTCGCTATGCTGGCAAAAATTTCGATGAGCTAGATTCTAAAACAATGTCGGGTCAATACTATATTGATTTAGCCTTCCAAATCCTTATGGCGATAACCGTCTCTTTTTATTGCGGGTTCCTCGTTTCTGATCCGGCAAAGCGAATGGCATTGACTTGTGCAATTTGGCTGTCTCCATTGGCTCATTTGTATGGCTTATCCAGTATCATCCTGCAAATTACCAACCGCATCAAAAACTACGCTGTTATGGTTTTTACAGAACGGTTTGTGCTTTTTTCCGTAGTATGCGTTTTGCTCTTTTTAGGGCTGAATCAGTTTAAGTATTTTTACGTGGCCCAATGTTTATCGATTACCACAATTGCTTTCATAGCTGCCTATTATTGCAGAAAGTTCCTGGTTCCCCGATTTTATTCATTATCGGAGACACTGCATGAAGCATGGAGAAATATAACCGTTGGAATCAAGCTCCTTTTTGCCAATATTTCTGGGATGCTGATGATCGGTATTGTGCGGTATGGCATCTCTTTGGGTTGGAACGTTGCTACTTTTGGTAAGGTTTCGTTGACGCTGGGGATTTCAAACTTTATGATGGTTTTCATCAATGCATTGAGCGTAGTGTTTTTTCCTATTCTCAAACGTATGGATGAAAGCCAGCGCTCCGAAACATACATCAAGATCCGTGCACTCTTGACTCTGGCACTTTATACAGCACTTTTCGGATATTACCCGTTAAAACTCATTTTAACCTGGTGGCTGCCAAAGTATCGAGATAGTCTTGTCTACATGACAATATTATTTCCGATGTGCTTTTTCGAAAGTAAAGTTGGGCTTTTGATTAATACATACTTGAAGAGCATGCGGAAAGAAACTTTGATGTTTGCTATCAATGCCGGTTGTGTAGTGCTGTCTGCTGTTATGACACTTTTTACGGTAGGATATTTAAAAAACTTAAATTTAACGGTTTTATCCATCGTATGCATTTCGGCTATCCGGTGTTTGACAGCGGAATATTTATTACAAAACATGCTGCAGATTTCATTGATTAAAGGAATGATTACGGATGTGATCATTGCTGTAATTTTTATCGTTTCTGGCTGGTATTTAAACCTTCAGACTGCTTTTCTAGTTTATGGTTGTATCTATCTGCTGTTTGTTATGATGAACTGGAAGAAGTATAAAAGCCTGGTTAAGACTATACGTTCTTAAAGTTTCAGACTTTTGATTTGTGGGGACAGATAATAAGGGGAGCTCAAGTGAAAGTTAAGCAATCAAGTCATGGACGGATACTGGCATTTGATTTTATCAAGGCGTTCTGTGCCTTTGGTATAATTTGTTACCATTTTGCCATTCACTCACGTAAACTGGGATGGCTTGTTGAAGTGCCCAACCATACGGTGGGATGGGGAGATATATTTGTCGTTATATTTTTTGTAGTATCAGGATCCTTGCTGTACTTTCATCATTCAGAAATTCCATCGATAGCAGACTTTTATAAAAAGAGATATTTAGCAATATTTCCAGCTTTTTATTTAGCCTATTTGTCAGTCGTTGTATTACGAAAAATCCTCTCGCCTCAAAATTTTTTATTCCAGCGACCGCTAAAGTACTATGCTTATACCATAGTGGGAATGGATGGCTTTTTATGGACTTCGACACGGTCTCACAATTATTATATTTTAGGTGAATGGTTCTTAGGTGCCATACTGTTGGCTTATTTACTTTATCCTTTATTAGTTTGGCTTCTACAAAAGAATGAAAAAATCTATATACTGTCCGTTTTTAGCATGTTTATGCTTACCTATAATTGGGAAATGCTTGCCCAATGTTAAGGCCGGACTATAATTGACCTAAAGAGGGCGCGGACAAAATCTTGGACCTGATTTAGAAAAAATCAGGAGGTTCAAGCGTAATGTATTCGTATGATGATCGCATGAGGGCTGTCAAGCTATATATTCAGTATGATCATAGTTTTTCGTCCGTCCAACAGGAATTAGGATATCCCAATAATCGTAAGACACTTAAGGCATGGTATAAAGAATTTGTGGAAACGAAAACTTTGCATAAAAAATCCTCAAGAAACCCAAAATATTCACAAGAACAGAAACAGCTGGCAATCGACTATTATTATGAACATGGGCGATGTCTTGTGTGAATGTCAACCAAAAAGTGAGCCACTTGCTCACGAATTTTTGAGCCACTCTTGCTCATGAAAAAGTGAGCCACCTGCTCACGAATTTTTGAGCCACTTAAATTTTCGTCATCTTCTGTTTGC
>Ga0256406_1005772_pt1 | contig 12945 bp, 14 predicted proteins | sample RumenRJG_03DNA_FD_185986 | JGI IMG/M metagenome (GOLD analysis project Ga0256406, IMG submission 185986) | Bovine rumen microbial communities from Lethbridge, Alberta, Canada - RJG_03 | ecosystem: Host-associated > Mammals > Digestive system > Stomach > Rumen | place: Canada: Alberta | collected...
CGCGCCATGACGGATGCAGAAATTCTCCATTGTGCTGAGTTCCTGCTGCATGCGGTCGTACACGAAGTCAGAGAAGGATTCTGCGAGGGAAAGCTGTGCAAGTTCCTCGGAGATATTCGGATGCGTGAAGAGGAAGTTCCCCATCTCCTGTGTCTGCGTTTCGAGGACATCGTCGAGCGGGACGTCTTTTCGGAGCGCCTCGGCTCGCTCTTCATTCAAGGACTGGAGAAAGAGGAATGCATCCATGTGGTTGTTGACGGCTTCGGACTGGCCGGATTCATACGCGGCGAGAAAGTCGGACAAATCCATGCCATTGAGGTCAGGATTTTTCGTCAGGAGTTCAGGGACGCCGTGATTTGCGAGCCCCTGCCGATAGTAGTCAACATCCGCCTCGTTCATGGCTCCATAGGAAGCATATTCTTCCTCGCTGATGGCTTCTCCTCGCTTATCTTCTGGAACGCGGGATTCTTTCGGGGCATGAAGGATGATGCCAAGAAGCTTTTCTGCATCTTGGTCGGAAGCTGTCACGAGGGACTGGATGTCTTCTTTCTCGACAGGAAGCTCCTGCCACGAACCGAAGTATTCCTCGTCGGACAGGAGGCCATGAAGGGCGTACTCCATGCCTGTCCGTCTGGAAGCGCGTTGGTTCAGTTCTTTGACGCTCAGGTCTTCGAGATGATCCATCGTGGCATACATCTGCGAGCGAAGCTCTTCAATGGTTTCACGCAACTGCATAGATATCAACTCCTATCTTGCGACACAAACCGGCTCATTGGAAAGGCTGCTTGCCTTCCCTTCGGTCATTTTCTGCACTTTGCGGAGAAAGCTTGGAGATGCTTTCTTGATGAGCGGTTTTTGCGGGGTCTCCATGACCTTTTCGTACGATACGTTCTGTTCGACGTCATGGAGGGAAAGAAACGTTGGCTGTTCGAGGTGCAAGCAGATGGAAGGGGTCGCGCTCTTGCGGGACAGGTCTTGCACCAGAAGGTCTGCCTGCACCCGAAGAATCGTGCCCTTCCGCTCAGACGGAAGCTGCTCCAGCCGCTTGCTTGCAATCTGGATGGCCTCCTTGATGGACATCGTCGTCTGGAACTGGTAGGATGGAGAGGCAAAGTCTTCACGGATGGTGCGGAGGGCATCCGCATACGCGAGCACCTGTTCGTCCTTGGACAGAGGCTCTTTTCCTCGATCCATGCGAAGGAATGCTTTTTCTACAGCATCTGCCTTCCCCTGCTGGCCAGCGATTCCAAGAAGGATGGTACGGTCAGCATCTGCTTCATAGGCATCCGAAGAAAGAAGGAACGGCTCTTCGCGCAGCTCGTAAGAAATCGATACGGGCTGCTGAAGAATCTGCTGGCGGATGGCTTCGCAGTCGATGGTGAAGTTGGAAAGCTCGATATAGTTGTCGCGCATGGTTGTCATGACAACAGGGTCTTCATGCGTAACGAATTGGGTATACATCTGCCAGAAACCTTTTGCTTCTTCGGGAAGCGCCTGGAATGCTTCCATGAAATCGTCGAGGAACTGGTTTTCGACGAAGGCATTCCGCTCATCCCATGTAGCATGGATGTCGATTTTCGAATCGAGCTCATCCATCGGGTAATCACTGGAGAGAATATCGTCGAAGTCGGCATCCGTGAGCCGGTCGTTCGGCTTTGCGGGGAGAGAAAAGGCAGGAGCACCGTCCTGCCACTCGTAGCCGAGGTTCTCCGTAAGGTATTTGCTGATGGCATTCGTGATATGCTCTGCGATTTCATCAATCTCTTCTCGGTGCATATCATAGAAGTCAATCATGGTGGTTCACCTTCCTTGCTGCCGTTCTTCCAGATGGAAGACTTTCCTAGCAGCTCCTGTGTCATGGGTGGCCGCTTGCTGTGCGGCTTTGGAAAAAGGGGTTCGGATGTACTCCTGTTTCAGGGTCTCCTTGTACGCAACCTCGAATTCCTTCTTGAAGGTACGGTACGTCATGCGCGTTGCCTTATCATCTGGGAACTCGATGGAAAAGCTGGGGTACGGGAGGAGTTCGGCATGCTTCTGGTAGTCTTCGTCCGCAATGCCGTTGGGAATCTGGACGGTGGTGTTCAGGTAGAGGCTTTCCGCTTCATCATCCTGCACAAGGGTGATGTCTCCGAACGTGTCATTGAAAATGACGGTGCCATACTTCTCGCCATCAAATTCCTTTGCAAGTTCTGGATGCTTCTGAAAGAGCTGGAGGTCTCTCTGAAGCCACTTGAACTGGGCGCGGGTAAATTGATCATAATCGAACGTCCCCTTGAGAGGAGCCTGTTCCCGCACTTCCTGCCGTGCGTTGGCATACCAGTCTTTTTGAATCTGTTCGAGAGGAACATCGTAACGGACGGAAAGTTCCTCCTGGATGGGACGAGAAATGAGCTCCAGCATACTGAGCGGATTTTCCTGCAAAAGGATATCCTTCGGAGATTCGTGATGCTCGATGCAGTTTTTGAGTGCATCGAAGGTTGTTCCATACCGAAGCGTCTGATCGGAAACGATATCGTACGGCCTCTGGAAGAGATAGGCTTCCTTGACGTCGTCGATATGGGCCGCGAGATTATCTTTGATGAAGTCGAACTGTTCGAGACGGTACGCTGGAGCAGCTTCCGTCATGCTGGAAAGTTCGGTGATGATTTTCCGTGCAAGCTTGGCATCTGGGTGCTCGTTTTTGGGACTCGTAAGGTAGTGATGGTACGGGTCTTTGATGTCCTGTTTCTGGATGCTCTGATAGAAATCGCCGAAGGTTGCCGTTGGATGGACGGAGTCCCCTGCCCGCTCACCAAAGTTCCGTTCCACCCAGTCATGGAGGGTTGTCGTCAGCGGAAGATGGCGCTCTGCATCCATAATCTTGTCCCAGACTTTCTGGATACTCTGTTGCGGAAGGTCTTTCTGCCTCGCATATTCCTTGACGATGGTTTCCTGCAAAAAGGAATCCATGTGGAACGGGTTGCCGATAAGAAGTGAGCACGGATTTCCGTGGTGCTTGAGGCAGGCATCGAGGTCATCAAAGGTGACGTCTTTTTTAACGCGATACTCAGGACAGCTGATTTCAAAATGGTGGCTGACAAATTCACGGATGGTATTTGGCGTTTTGTCTGGAATAAGGCCATACTCCTTGACTTCCTGTTCTGAAAGCGGATGGTCGTAGAAGACGGCTCCATAGCGCCCGCCCTTGTCGCCGATGTCACTCTCATCGAAACGGGTGAAGCCTTTCGGCACCGTTCCGATGCTGATGGGACGGCTACGCATGTAATATTTGTACTCGGCCTCGTCCTGCGCTTCAAGGAAATCGTTGAGCAGTTTGCCATTGGCATGGATATTGGGAAGAATGGAATTTGCATCTTCCATTGCCTTGCGATTTTCCTTGGTGTCGGGAACGGTGAGGCTCCATGTGTACGAGCCATCTTTTTTTGCGACAGACTCGCCTTCATCCTCATACTGGTTCATGAAGGTGCGGAATGTCGAAAGGGAATGGATGGCCTTCTCCAGCGCTTGATGATTCGAGACTAGAATCTGAAGGTCGATATATTCTGCCATAGCTACCACCTTTTTCCTGTTGGATAGAGGGATGTTTTCTGGATACGGTCTTGGTTGTCCGTCCTCAGACACCAACGACCATCCAGGCATCATCCCCCTGCTCCCAGAGGAATCCGCGACGCTTCAGCTTGAGCTGGTTGCGGAATTTGGCAAGGTTTTCCTTGGGAGCGCCTGCGCGGATATGGACGACGGGGCAAATGCCGTGCTCGAAGATAGCCCAGGCATCGACGGGTTTCCGATACCCTTCCTTGTAGGAAATCACACGATGCGCGTCTTCTGCTTCTTTGAGCTCTTGGTTGTACTCGTCTTCATCTGCATGAATTTCGACGACGGGATGCTTCTGCTCCCATCCGTTCTTGTCCATGCAGAAGTTGTTGAAGAAGGGTTCTGCCGTTTCTTTATCCATGATATGTGTCCTTTCTCGCTTTTGAGGTGATGCATCAGGTAGGTTCTGATGCATCAAATTCTCTTACTACAGAGAGAGTAGGCGAAAAATTGAAAGGCGGAATTTTGTCTTCTTGCAACTGCGGATGACAGGCACAATTCAAAAAAGGCAATAAAAAAGCCGCTCATCCGAAAGCTGATTACTTTCAGGTGAGCGACTTTATATAGCTGATATTTTTGTAAAACTGTGGATAACTTAGACGACATTGTATTGCGAGAAGCCGGAGCAAATGTTATACTAGAATATATAGGGATGCAATATCCCAGCGAACTTCATCAGCAAGGTCTTCGTCTTTCATAGCACATAACACCCAATCCTCAGCCAAGTTCCTTTTTGGATATTTGAATTGAGGTGTATCACTATGTCGGACGGCTGCAAGAAACTCATCTGTGTGGCTATGATAATCGGTGCTTTGGCACTCTTTGTCTTTTCGGTCGCAGGTATCAAGTATCTGAACCGTGCAAGCCCCCCAGATGTCATCAATCTCGGATTTGGTGTTCAAACGCCAAAAGCATCTTTCTGGTTCGACTTCCGAGGAGAAAAGAACCATGACAGCGAAAAAGACCACTTACACTCCAAAGTCAATGGCCTTTCACGCTAAAACTGATTGTACTATTGATTGACGAGCCTGCTGATGCGGTTCGCTCTTTTTCTTTATTATAGCTGAGGTATGACGGAAAGTCAACAATGCTCTTTTTGATGAGCTGTGCTCCGCTTTTGTGTTCAACCGCCAACGACATCTTTCTGGTTCGACTTTCGAAAAAAAAGAACCATGACAACAAAAAAGACCACCTTCCCGCTACAGATGATGGTCTTCTTTGCAAATAATCTAATCTGATGGCGAGCCTGCTGATGCGGTTCGCTCTTTTTCTTTATTATAATCGAAGCGCGACGAAAAAGCAACTTTTCCCAGTTCTTCATCTCACAGCGGCATCCTTTTTCCGCACGGCTTTCCGTGCTTTCTGAATTTCCTTGTCGCTCATGGCATGAAGTTCCGCGCCATCTTTCCATGCGCTCGTAGACATGGCGAATGTATACTGGATGGGGTAACGGTTCTCCTGATACTTCATGAAATTATCGTCAATGAGGCGGATATCCTTGAGTGGGAGCTTCACAGGCTTCTTCAAGGACTCAACGCCAAGCATGCCCGAGCATGTACCATGAAAGTCATAGACGCCGCAACGGATGTCTTGTGGAAGCTGGATGGTTCCCTTGCCTTTCCCTTCTCCAAGGATAGCCTCTTCCCTTCTCTGTGCTTTGGCAAGCTCCAGGCATTCCTTGAAAGGCATGGAGGAACAGAAGACGAGGTTCGTTTGCGGATTCGCGCTGGCGGCTTCATCGTAGAGGTCTTTGACGAGAGGGTCGGAAATTTTCGGATGCTCCTGGTTCTTTCCGCTCATGATTGCATCGAAGAATTCTTGATGAACCCCCTGCTGCTTTGCCAGCTGGTAAAGCGGGGCATCTTTTTCAAGCACGGCGAACTGATCGAGAAGGTAGGTGTCATGCGAGGTCTCCGAATGGTCAGGCTCGTAGATGATGTCCACGGGGACGCTCTGGTTCAGAATGGGAGAATGATCGATGTCGTAATCATAACTCGGGTAGTAGGTGTCAAAGATGATGTCTGAAACCGACCAACTGGAATCAAAGCCCTGCGAGCTGCGGTAGCTATCGAAGAACTGACGGTCGGAGTTGGAAATATCTTGGTCGTAGGCATCCCAGATGGCATCTTCAATGGTGCCGTCATTCTGTTCGAAGGCTTCTTCTACAATATCCTTGAGACTGACTTCTGGATCGTTGCTGTCGAGCACTTTCTGAATATCGCGATCATCCAAGACGTCATCTGCCGCAGGAGAAATGAGGCAGGAGATGTTCTTTCCGTATTCATCCTCCCCGATGGAAAGATTCGCACGCTTTGCGGCGGCATGGGCAATTTTGTCGACGAGTGCTTCAAAACGCTCTTGCTGGTTCTCTTCTTCATGGGAAAGGAAGGCACGGTAAAGGGGACGGAGTTCCGTATCCCTTTGGTTGCGGTCGATGAGTCCTTGGATGTATTCCTCATCTCGCAGCTCTTCTTGGCAGAATTCGCCAAAACTGGCATACATGTTGCCATGAAAGCCACGCTCTTGGAAGCCGTCTACGAGGTCATTGTATGTGTACTGGATGTCATCGTCGGGATGTTCTCCCTGCTCAATTTCGAAATCGTCCGCCGTATCTTCCATCGCCTGGAAGATGTCGTTGATGCCATAGCCATTGGACATCATCCAGTCAAGCTGGTACATGCGGTAGAGTTCCTGCTTCATGGTCTCTTCTGTGAAATCCTTCATGATGATGTGCCTCCCTATTAGCATGTTAGCGTGACATGCTTTCTTGTTTTTCAGCAGCCTCGATGGTTTGCATCGCCAAAGCCCGCTGACTGGAATCCTTGGAAAGGAGCTGGCGAACGGATGTCTGGATGTCATCAGGATGGTTCTTCCAATAAGTCTGGAGCTTCTTCGCTGCCAAGGAAGAAAAGTTTTTCGAGATTTCTGAATGCATGACGACTTTCTTGACTGGTTCCTCCATCGTTACGAGGTCTTCGGGGCTCTCCGCATACTGGAGTGCGTCTTTTCGAAGGGCATCTATGCCGTAGGTGCCAAGATACATGGCCGCTCCGTGGAATTTTTTTATCATGCTTCCCTTCAGGCTTTTTTGCACGAGATGTGCAAAGGCTTTCTGAAGGGTGGCTTCATCCGAGATTTCCTTCTCGCAGTTCTCCATGATGGCAAGATTCTTGGGAAGTGTCTGCCCATAAAGGGCATCGCGGACGGGCTGGATAGGAACTGTCATCGCAGCTTTTCGAGCGTCCCCTTTTTGGAGGATGCCCTCGTCATCGAGCCAGATATAGGGCGCTTTGGAATGAATCGCCGCATGGATTTCATCAATGGAGGCATCTTTCACAAGGGCACGGATGTTGTCATTCTTGCCGCAGATATGGGATTCATTCGGCAGAGGATGCAGGGCGTTCCATGCTTCGATGAGGTTCTGATTCCCTTCCCTCTTGCGAAGCTCGTCAAAGAGGAAGATGTCGATGCGGTCATGAAGATATGGATAACGAATCGGCTCTCCCTGCGAAAGGCTTTGGATGACAGGACTCTTTTTCAAGAAGGCAGCCTCTGCTTCTTCCATAGGCAGAAGCGCCTTACAGAGCTCTTCCTGCCCTTGGAGCGAGTTCTGCAATTCCTTCATGACCGTCGATGTGCCTTGGAAAGGTTCTGCGGAGCAATGAATTGTCGGTGCTCCCTGCCAATGCAGGTCGAATTCGCATTGTGACGGGCGCGAGCTGGCCGCGCTTCCATTCAGAGCCGCGAGGAATGCGTAAGCATGGACGCCTTTGATGTGGTCGGTATTGAGAAACGGCATGCCATCGGCATCCCGCAGGATGACATTCGGGTCGGGATGTGTAATGAGGACATCCAAGGTGTAGAGGTCTTTTTCTGACATGATTTTGCCTTTCTGTATCAAGCATCGTCGTACGTCTGGGCAATCTGTTGCAAGCTGGAAATCTTGCCATGCCCATAATCCTGAAGCTCCCGGATGACGGCCTGATTCCGTTGCAGGAACGGCTCGAAAATCCGATGGTAGTCTTCATAGGAACCATTCCGCAAGACATTGCAGATGCCATTGGAAAGATCATTCTTTCTGCGGACAGGAATGACGCTCAAGATGTTGTGCGTGAGGCGTTCAAACACTTTGGCAATCTCGCCATCTGGTTTCTTCCGAAGTTCGGCGGTATCGGCTTCCTCGAACATAGAAAGAGAGAGGGATGCAATCTGCTGAGAAAGTTTCGGATAGGCATTGGGCTCGTAAAGATGCGTGTACGTATAGATACCATCCACGATGCCGTAAAATTTGGGGTCTCCGCTGCTCTGTATGGCTCCAGACTTCCGCAGGAACTCGAAGACGGACTTATCCGAATCCATCAGGCGAAGGATTGCTGCATGAAACCTTTTGTCGAAAAAGGCATCCGTTACCCATGATTTCGGGATGAAGTAGAACGTGTCCGCAGACTTTTCGTTTCTCACGATGGCTTTGAGGCACGGCTTCCGAAGTTCATGGGACAAGGAAACGGTGTGACCTTGCCGAATATCTTCCCCGAACTGGCGGACAAGGTAATCGGAAAGCGTGCTGTAGTTGCCGTAATCTGGGTTCATGTGATTCCGTGCCGTCTGATGGACGACATCCGCCTCGATGAATCCTTTGTCTTGGATGCCGAGGATTTCGAGACTGGAAAATCCGTTGTACTCCATCTTCCCGAGGATGTAGTCATGAATGACCTGCGAATATGCCTCGAATTCTGGGGTATAGCGCAATTCCATCTGCTCGACTCCGAAGGCATCGAAGCGGAGATGATGCAGCTCGGCAAAGCGGCGGCTGTACTCGTAACTCGGATGTGCATCCGCTTCCTGCTGAAGCGCGGTCCAGTCAAGGATTTCCTTTGCATGTGCCAGATAGAAATTCACGACGTCTTCCTGGCTGGCAGAAAGGAAGATGCTCTGGTCTTTGACGCTGAAGAGTTGCAGATACTTGGCTTCTGCCATCTTTTGCGCGAGGCTCTGCGCTTCCTGCGGAAGCAGGTGGCATTCCAGCGTCCAATCGACGACTTTTGAATCAGAGTAGTCATCCGTGGTCTCGATCAGCTTGGAGTCGCCTTTTTCCCAGACGTTGATGCCGATGGATTCCCTTGTGCATTCCCAGTCCTCCGCCTTCAGGAGTTCCGAAACGATGAGGAATCCTCCCGATGTGTCAAAGAATGCACGTTCGACGAAGCAATCGAAGAAGACAGAGATGCGCGTGGAAACTCCGAGTTCCTCGATGGCTTTTCGCTGGAGCGGCTGGAAGTAGTCATGTGCCAGATGCTGCCCTGGTGACTGGAATTCAGGAATGATTTCTTTCACGCGCAACATAATGGAAATGCCCCCTCATGAATCTGTTCTGCATCATCTTGCTCCGAAGTTCGGCGTGTGCTTGACGCGGTCATGCTCCTCTGCCCGCTTGGCGTTGTTCCAGCGGTCGATGGTGCCGACGAGATAGCCTGTGATGCGGCGGATGCGCTCGAAAGAGCGTGCCTTGACATGATATTGAAGGTCGATTTTCTCGTCGCGCTCGTTCTTGTCTTTCACGCGGCGAATTTCAAGATCACGAAGTTCCAGTCCGAAATCCAGCTGGTTCTCTTTGACATAGGAGACGTAATTACGAACCTCCTTCAGCGTAATGTCATCTGCATCAATAACGTTGACCTTCGTTCCGTCAACATGAACCATGCCTTTGACGATGGGATTCTCTTCCATCTCCTGCTGCATGATTTCATTGACTTCCCGCTCAATGTATTGATACACCTCGTGGCTTTCAGCGTCATCAAAGGGACGCGCTGCATTTTTCATAGCGTCGCGAATCTTCTTCTCCGTATTTTTCCCGTTCTCGGCGAGCTTTCTCGCTGTAAGCTCAACGGCTTCAAGCGCGTTCTGCGGCTCATACGTATCTGTGATATCCATAGGAATTCCTCCATTCTATTCAGATGGCTTCGCATCCCAGATGAACCACATCTGGGATGGTGGAAGTATTATTTATTTTCAGCGACTACCCGTGTGTTCTTTTTCTTTCCCAAGTTCGGTAAGATAACGAGTTTCCTTCTTGTCTCTCATGCAGTAAGGCCCTAAATGCTGAAGAATCTTGTCCAAATCGCCGGTGGCGAGAACCTTTTCAATGCCACGAACAACAGGCGATTGGTCTTTATCATTGCTTGCATGGAGTCCCCAGCTGAAAGCATGTAAAGAAGCAGACGTCTCTTGAAAGAGCGGATACTTAGAGCATTCCCCTTCGAAAATCATGCTCGTAAGTTTTTCTGGCGTAAGCTCATAATATTTCATGAAGTCATTATACGACTTGTTGAAACCCTTGAAACAGCGAGCGAGCACTGGAAGTCCTTCTTTGCGCGTATGGTTGCTGGAGAGATCATATCCGCCACTGAGAGCCAATCGGAATGCGAGATAAGCTCCAACAGGATTTTCTTTGAACCCTTTTGGGAGAAGAGAATACTTTTCAACCGTTGGAATGATTTCAGGGGAATTTTCCAAGACAGCGCGATTGATTTTCCAGCGAACATCGGGAAGCTTTTCATAGGCATCTTTCAGCCAATCAACAGGAACGACAGGGACATCTCTCGTTTGTCCTGTTTCATCTTCAAGGTGCATACGGAAACAAGGTTCATCAGCATGACGGATGATTCTTACTGAACAAGGAAGTGACATGGAGTATTCAGACAAATATCGTTTGTCATTATCATCAGCAAGCTGTTTCTAATCGATGGAAGTAATCGGAAAAGCAAGTTCCTCGCACACGTCAAGCGGTGTGTCTGCAAAAAAATTGGATGCTTCGATGTCATTCTCAGCATTATAGTCCTTTCGTGTGCCGACGCAGAGAAGCGAAGTATAGCTATTCACGCCAAACTCTGCTTCTTTTTTCAGGAAATCATGCTCCATTCGGTTGATGGAGTCTTCATCGGAAACAACGCCAGATACCAAGACAATGTCTTCGCTGGTAGCCATAAGGAATACCTCCTGACAGAAAAAAATCGTAAGCGCCTAACAACCCACCGGATTCCTCCCGACCAGATTTCGTGAGATAATCAGACAAAAGCATTCATGGTTCGCAAAGTTTTAGAACTTGTAGAACTCCTGCAACTATCTGAACTTACACTGGTCGGGAGGTTTTCATTTTGAGCAGACTCTCAAACGCCATGCACCAGCAGAAGCTCGCTTCTTGGAAGCAGATCATCATCGACTGCCGGACGAGCGGGCTGGCCGACGCGGAATACATGCGCCGCCACAACATCAACAAGAGCAGCTTCTACTACTGGCTCCGCCTCATCCGTGAAGAACTTTTGGACGAGCATCCAGAATGCCTGCACCCATGCAAGCATCCAAAGAAACCTGCGCCTGCGCTGGAAGCTCCTGCTTCCTGCGCAGCGGCTTTCGAAACGCTCCCTGCGGAAGTTCCGTTTGCAGAAGCTGCTCCTGTCCGACAGGAAACTGCGCCTTCCGCTGTCTCGCAGCCCACGGAATTCGTCGCCGTCCGCGCATCTATGTCGCTCCACGAAAGAAAGCTCGCCGTCTCCTGCGGCCCGTTCCGCTTCGACCTCACGGAAGGCACGCCACCGTCGCTCCTCCGAAAGCTTGCCGACGCATGGAGGGGATCGCCATGAAGCATCTCGACCTTTCCTCCGTCGGCGACGTCTATCTCGCCTGCGGATATACCGACATGAGAAAGTCCATCGACGGACTCGCCGCCATCGTCGAGCAGCAGTTCCGGATGAACCCGCTTGCTCCCGCGCTCTTCCTCTTCTGCGGAAGGCGCGCCGACCGCATCAAGGGGCTCTTGTGGGAGGGCGACGGCTTCCTGCTCCTCTACAAGCGGCTGGAAGACGGGCGCTTCCAGTGGCCGCGGGACTCTGCCGAGGCCAGGCGCATCACGCCGCAGCAGCTCCGCTGGCTCATGGAAGGGCTCAGCATCGAGCAGAAGACCGCCATCCGCGAAGTGCATCCCACCGCTTGCTCATGAAAAGAAAACCAAACAGGAATCCTACGGAAGCCTCCGTCTTTCGCGCTTCTCATCCCCGTGTGCTATGCTTCTTCCATACGAAAAACGGGGAGGGGAATGCGCATGACGGAAGCCGAGGCTGAAAAGCTCCTGCAAGAGAACCGGCAGTTGAAAGAGCAGCTAGCGCACATGGAAGAACGCGTCAACCAGCTCCTGCACGCCCTCTACGCGCCGAAGACGGAGAAATCCAAGGCCATCCTCAAAGACGAGGACAGTCCCGAGTTTTCCCTTTTCGGAACGTTCAACGAAGCCGAGCAGGAAGCGCGGCCGCAGGAGCCCGAGCCGGAGGTCGCGGAAACGGCCGTCAAGGCGCACACGCGCCGCAAGAAGACGTCCCGCGCCATCTCTCTGGAGAACCTCCCCGTCGAAAACGTCCCCGTCGACATCCCGGAAGCGGAACGCTCCTGCAAGATCCATCCGGGCGTGGCGCTCGTGCAGATCGGAGAAGAAGTCCTCCGCGAAGAGGTTGTCCTCTATCCAGCGCGGCTCGTCCGCCAGCGCTTCGTCCGCCCCGTCTACCAGTGCCCCGCGTGCAGGAAGGAAGACCGCTTTGGTATCTCCAAGGCGGACGCACCCGCGTCCCTCCTCCCGCACTCCATTGCATCGCCGTCCCTTGCCTCCAGAGTTCTTGCGGAGAAATTCCTCCTCGCTGTCCCCTTTCATCGGCAGGAAAAGGAGTGGGCGAAGCTCGGCCTCCCGCTTTCCCGCGCCACCATGGCGAACTGGGCGATCGCGCTCCACAAGTACTACATCGCGGAGCTCGTGCGGCATATGCATACGAGGCTGCTTGAAGCGCCCGTGCTCCACGCCGACGAGACCACCGTGCAGGTGCACCGGGAAGGCGGCGGGCGTTCGAACCGCAAGAACCAGCTTTCTTACATGTGGCTCTACGCCACGAGCCCGCTCGACAAGGCGAGCCCCGCCATCCGCATCTTCGACTACCAGCCGAGCCGCAGCGGCGACTGCGCCAAGAAATTTCTCGGCGGCTTCCGCAGTATCCTCGTCCACGACCAGTACAAAGGCTACGACAAGCTCCCTGCAGAGCACGCCGGATGCTGGGCGCACTTGCGGAGGAAATTCTTCGAAGCCATGGAATTCCAGGGGACGGAAGAAAAAGCCCTGGCGATCCCGGAATACCGGGACGGCAGCGCCGGCACGGCCATCCGGAAGATGCGGGAGATCTTCGCCATCGAAGGAAAACTCCAGAACCTCGATCCGGAAGAACGGAAAAAGCAGCGCATCCAGCAAGAAAGGCCCTTGGTGGAGGCTTTCTTCGCGTGGGCGGAAAACCTGCGGAGAGAGATGCTGCCGAAAGG
>Ga0256406_1005773_pt1 | contig 12943 bp, 7 predicted proteins | sample RumenRJG_03DNA_FD_185986 | JGI IMG/M metagenome (GOLD analysis project Ga0256406, IMG submission 185986) | Bovine rumen microbial communities from Lethbridge, Alberta, Canada - RJG_03 | ecosystem: Host-associated > Mammals > Digestive system > Stomach > Rumen | place: Canada: Alberta | collected...
CGGCGAATTGTCAGGCGACATAACCGTCTGTGAATATTCCGACGGCATCCTTACCCCTATCCAAGTGATAGACAATGACCCGGCGCAGGCCCGTGGCAGCGCAGACATCAGGATGACCCCAGACGGGAGATTCCTCTATGCCAGCAACAGGCTGAAGAATGATGGGGTGGGAATATACCGTATCGAGCCTGACGGCAAGCTTTCTTCCGCAGGCTACCAGCCAACTGGAATACACCCTCGCAACATCTGCATTACACCGAATGGAAAATTCCTGCTCGTCGCATGCAGGGATTCCAACCTCATAGAGACATACGAGATAAACCCAAAGACAGGAAAACTGACGAAAAAAGGTCGTGGAATACATCTCCCACGACCAGTCTGCATAGTATTTTGCTGACTTAAAACATAACGGCCGCAAATCATAGGGAAATTTCCATATCAGCAACAAATTACTAAATTTGCAGCCATTCAAGACAGAATGATTATGACAGACGTTGAGAAATACATCGTAGAGCGCTCAAACGAGATTCTGAACGCAAACGACGCTAAGCTGGTAAAGAGGTTGCTCGGCGGGATGAGCAATTACACATACGTTGTTGAATCGGAAGGGCAGAAATACACATTCAGGGTACCTGGCAAGCATGCCGAAGCATTCGTAAACAGAGATGACGAACTAGAATGCCTGAATGCCATCAAGCCTCTAGGCCTGAACAACGAGACCATCTATTTTGACACCATCAGCGGTGACAAGATGGCTCGCTACGTAGAGGGCACGATCCTCTCGGACACCGACATCGTATCATATAATGATGTGTCGGTGAATGCTTTGAAAAAACTCCACGAGAGTTCCGTGCTGCTCAGGGACTACGATCCTTTCGGGAGGTTAGCCACCTACGAGACACTCTGCAAAGAGCAAGACTTCGAGCACCCTCATGAATATATTGACTTGAAAAGACGGCTCCTTGAAGTAAGGGAATCGCTACCTGCAGTGAAGCACGTTCCTTGCCATTGCGACTACCAGCCAACCAATCTCGTGTTCGACGGCGAGAAGTTGTTCGTCCTTGACTGGGAATATGCCGGCATGAACGATCCTTTCTACGACATCGCATGCTACGGCAATGCGGGACTAGACAAGGCTCTGTCGCTTCTGGAGGCGTATGTGGGGCACGAGCCTACCGCCGAGGAGCTTCGCAGGCTTTACTACCACCGGGCATTCCAGTGCCTGCAGTGGTACAATGTAGCCATTTACAAGGACAAGGTCGGCCTGAGCGAGGAACTGAAGATGGATTTTGCAAAGGTTGCCCACTTCTTCATGGGCGGAGCAAAAGACTTGCTTTCCAAGTGCTAACTACTGATGCTCCGAAAATAATGCGTGATTAGCGGGACGGCGACGATGAAAGACAGCACGTCCGCAACCGCCTGGCACATCTCCACTCCGAGGAGCCCGAAATATTTTGGCAGAATTAATATTAATGGCATAAAGAATATGCCATTCCTGCAAGCGGCAAGCAAGTTCGCGGCAATGCTGCGTCCGCTAGTCTGCAAAGCCATGTTACTGATGGTTATCACGCAGGCGAAAATAAACGTGATAATCTGCCAGCGCAGAGCTGCCGCCCCCACGCTGACCACCTCAGGATCGTGCCGCAGCACATCCACTATCTTGTCGGCATAGATGAACCCCAGCGCTCCGCACGCAAGCAGAAAAGCGGATCCGATTTCAATGCTGAAAAAATAGCCTTTGCGAACCCTGTCGTAGAGTTTCGCCCCATAATTAAAACCGCACATAGGCTGGAATCCCTGGCCGATGCCGATGATGATAGAGAATATCACGAAAGTTATCCTGGTCACGATTGACATGCCAGCAATGGCAGCGTCGCCATAAACGCCGGCTGCTAAATTCAATAGCAAGGTAGAGACGCTTGCCAGCCCCTGGCGGGACAGCGAGGGAGTTCCCCCCTTGAACATCTCGAAATGATATTTCCGGGAAAACGACACATTCTTAAGGCTCAGCCGTATGTTTCCTCCCTTGAAGGTCATCAGTACCAGGATGACGAAACTGACGATCTGCCCTATGACAGTCCCTATGGCAGCTCCCTTCACCCCCATATTCAGAGAGAAAGCGAATATCGGCACCAGAGCGACATTCAATATGGCTCCGACTATAATTCCTATCATGGCATACATCGCATTCCCTTGGAACCTTATCTGATTATTCAAGGTCATGGTCGCCGTCATGAAAGGAGCGCCTACAAGAATATATTTCATGAAATCCTTCGTGTCTTGGAGGATGGTGGGAGTGGAGCCAAGGCCTGTGGACAACGGCTCCAGGAATATTTCGCCAAGCAGAAAAATCAGGAAGCCGAAGCCCAGGGAGGTAAAAAATGCCGTAGATGCCATCACTTTCGCATCGTCAGTCTCTTTCGAGCCTAATTTTCTAGAAATATAAGTGCCGGAACCTTGCCCGAAATAGAATCCGAAAGCCTGCACTACAGACATGACCGGAAACACGATTCCAACGGCGGCTGTAGCCTGGGTGCTTATCCTTCCGACGTAGAACGTGTCAACGATGTTGTAGATGCTCGTCACGAGCATGCTGATAATGGTCGGCACGGCCATAGTGAGAATGACCTTGCCCACTGGCGCAGTCGTCAGAAATACGTAGTTGTCTCTTTGAGATGGCATTTTCATTTAATGCTTGACTGCAAATATAAAAAGTAAATCTTATCTTTGCACCGGAATTAGAAATCAAAATATGGCTGATCTGTTTCTTGGAACGGGAATCGCTCACACGCTGCTGTTGTTCGCAGTCGTAATCATGTCTGGCCTCTGGCTGGGAAGATACAAAGTCAAGGGAGTATCCCTTGGCACTACCTGGATACTATTCGTAGGAATATTACTGAGTCATTTTGGCTTTAAATCCGACCCTACGGTGCTTTCTTTCATGAAAGACTTCGGACTCATTCTATTTGTGTTCTCCATCGGACTCCAGGTTGGTCCTGGTTTCTTCAGCTCATTCAAGAAAGGCGGAGTGCAGATGAACGTGCTGGCCGTCCTGCTAGTCCTATTAGCCGTTGGCGTGACCGTCGCAATTCAGGCCATCACTAAAGAAGACCTCCCTACGATGGTAGGCGTCATGTCTGGAGCAGTCACGAACACTCCTGGACTTGGAGCGGCCCAGCAGACCGTCGCAGACATTGCCGGAGCGGCAGCCGGCACTCCCATTGCTGGAAGGATGGCATCTGCTTACGCCGTTGCCTACCCTATCGGCGTTCTCGGCGTCATATTCCTGCTGATTTTTGCCAAAGGAATATTCAAGATAGATCTCGACAAAGAAAAGAAATCGCTTGAGCAAGACGACGAGGCAGCCGAGGAGAAAGCTCGCAGAATGCACTGCGAGGTAACAAATCCGGCGATTTTCGGAAAGTCTCTCAGCGAGGTCACATCGAATTTCAATAAAAATTTCGTCGTGTCCAGGATGATGAGAAATGGAGAAATCTTCGTGCCAAAGAGAGACACCGTGCTTGAGCAAGGCGACAAGCTTCTGCTCGTCACGAAAGAGTCCGAAGTTGAAAGCCTGCGGATCGTGTTCGGTTCAGAAATCCCCATGCATCAGTCCGACTGGATGAAAATGGATGAACACCTTATCACCAGAAGAATAAGCGTCACCAAACCGTCCCTCACCGGTAAGAAACTGAAGAGCCTGATGATTCGTTCCAATTTCAATGTCTCCGTGACTAGAATAATCAGGGCTGGAATCGAACTCGTCGCAAATGGCAATCTGCTGCTTCAATTCGGTGATGTACTGCAAGTCGTAGGCACGGAAGACGACATCAACGCAGTCGCAAAGCTGGTAGGAAACAGACCCGAATCCCTCTCCCACCCTAATCTGGTGCCTTTTTTCTTCGGAATTGCCTTAGGCATCATCCTAGGCATGATCCCTATCACATTCCCTGGCATACCGCAGCCGATCAAGCTAGGGCTCGCTGGAGGCTCGCTCATCATCGCCATCCTGCTCGGCTATTTCGGTCCAAGGCTCAGGATAACCACCTACACGACGATCAGCGCCAACATGATGCTCAGGGAACTGGGAATATCCTTCTTCCTTGCTGCCGTAGGACTGGGAGCCGGAGACAACTTCGTAAGCTCAATCGTGAACGGAGGTTACTGGTGGATATTGTACGGAGCCATGATAACCCTCATCCCAATCGCACTGATTATATTTTTAAGCAGGGTTTGCTTCAAGCTGAACTTCTATAAGATTTGCGGTCTCGTTTCCGGAGGCACGACGGATCCAGCAGTGCTGGCTTTCGCTCAAGACGCCTACGGCACGGATCACACGTCCGTGAACTACGCAACGGTCTATCCTCTGACCATGTTCCTTAGGGTTCTGGTTGCGCAGCTCATAATAATGATCGCCTGACAAGGCTATTTTTATAAGCGAAAATACCAATTTTTAATGCCATCGGTTTTCAATCGATGGCATATTTTGTCTAGCTTTGCTTAAAACAACCACATCATGAGAAAATCACTCTTTCTATTGGCTTTCCTTTTTATCGCGAACGCAATCTCATTCGCTCAAGCCAGCATTAATGAAATTGAGAGAAGCTTCAAGAATATTCCTTCATCTCAGCCTCTTGCCGTTTACTGGTACTGGCTAGACGGGAATATGTCAAAAGAAGGCGTAGTAAAAGACCTTCAGGCCATGAAGAAAGCCGGAATAAACAGGGTGCAGATAGGATTCATTGGCGCCGGTCAAGGCGCGCCTCACGGACCGGTGGACATGTTCACGGACGAATGGTGGGACATCCTGGACACGATGTTCAAGACAGCCACAGACCTAAACATTGAGGTGGGAATGTTCAACTGCCCAGGCTGGTCGCAGAGCGGCGGACCTTGGGTTAAGCCAGAGCAGTCTATGCGCTACCTGGCCTATTCGAAAGACACGCTAGATGGTCCTGCCAAATTCAGCGGGAAACTGCCTTCAGTGGGAGAGAACGCCCAAGAAGTGAAAGTGCTGGCTTATCCACTTCAGGAGCCTTCTTACGCAATCTCCGCTGAGACTTCAGCCGATGGGAAATCCATTATATTCAGAAGCAACGGGAAAGTCACCGTCAGGAGCCTGAACATAGATCCCGTGCATAAGTCCAACGCTGGCTCCGCTACATTCTATGTCAAGAAAGGCAGCGAATGGCAGAAAGTCTGCGATTTCGGAATAGACAGGAGCAACCCTGCCGATAACGTCGGGTATTGGAGTTTTGCCCCAGTCGTAATATCTCTGCCTGAGACAGAAGGCGAAGAATTCAGGCTGGACCTTTCAAAAGCAGACATGGTGAGATGCGCCGTGCTCTCCGACGTGCCATCCGTTGAACGTTTCCCTGAAAAATCACTCGCGAAGATGTGGCAGACTCCGCATCCAATGTGGGACGCTTACATGTGGAGAAGCCAGCCTTGCTATGAAGGAATATCTCAGAAAGATGTCCTGGACATAACCTCGATGATGACTCCGGATGGCACGCTCACATGGAACGTCCCTGAAGGCAAGTGGGTGGTCATGAGGACAGCCATGAGGCCTACTGGAGTGAAGAACTCCCCTTCCCCAGCAATTGGGACTGGGCTGGAGACAGATAAAATGAGCAAGAAGCACATCCGTGCCCACTTCGACAATTACCTAGGCAAGATACTCGAAAGGATTCCTGCAGAGCACCGAAAGACTTTCAAGATCGTGGTAGAGGACAGCTATGAGACAGGAGGCCAGAACTGGACAGATGACCTGATCCCTGATTTCGTGAAGGCTTACGGTTACGACCCGGTTCCGTTCATACCTGTCCTAAGCGGAGTCGTCATCGGGAACGAGGACATGTCCGACCGCTTCTTGTGGGATCTCAGAAGGCTCATCGCCGATGAGGTGTCGTACAATTACGTGGGCGGTTTGCGCGAGGTAAGCCATGAGCATGGACTGACGACGTGGCTGGAGAATTACGGTCACTGGGGATTTCCAGGGGAATTCCTCCAGTATGGCTCGCAGTCGGACGAGATAGCTGGTGAGTTCTGGAGTTTCGGAGACCTTGGCGACATCGAGAATAGAGTGGCATCTTCTTGCGGACACATTTACGGCAAGAAAAAGGTTTGGGCCGAGAGCTTCACTTCCGGAGGGCCAGATTTCACCCAGTATCCTGGGCAGATGAAGCAGCGCGGAGACCGTTTCTTCACCGAAGGCATCAACGCAACCCTAATGCACCTTTATGTCCAGCAGCCGGACGACAGAGTGCCTGGGGTCAATGCATGGTTCGGGAATGAATTCAATCGCAATAACACCTGGTTCAGCCAGATGGACGTATTCGCCGGATACCTCAAGCGTTGCAACTACATGCTTCAGCAAGGGAGATATATCGCCGACGTAGCTTACTTCATTGGAGAAGACGCTCCGAAAATGACTGGCGAGAGGAATCCTGAGATTCCAAGAGGCTACTCCTACGACTTCGTCAATGGCGAGGTCCTCAAGAATGCCAGCGTCAGGGACGGGAAACTTGTCCTGGAAAGCGGAATGGAGTACAGCGTTCTGGTGCTGCCTGATTGCAAGACCATGAGGCCGGAACTGCTTGAAAAGCTGAAAAGCCTGGTTTCTGATGGATTAATCATGATCGGCCCAGCCCCAGAGCAGTCGCCAAGCCTGAAAGATTATCCTGAGGCTGACAAGAAAGTGAAGGCTTTGGCAGAAGATTTATGGCAGAATGGTTCTAATCCTTATGCTGCCACAGTAAACTTCGGGAAGGGCAGGATTTACAAGAGAGCCTCTATCGAACAGGTCATGAGGGATTTAGGAATAGATCCGGACTTCGCTTCAGATGACCCAGATCTCCCACTCCAGTTCATTCATCTGATCCTCCCAGACTCCGAATTTTACTTCGTCTCCAACCAGGGGGACAAGGCTATTTCCTTCGACGGCATGTTCAGAGTGGCAGGCAAGGCTCCAGAGTTATGGAACCCACTGACTTGCGAAGTGCGCGACCTTGCTCAATACTCTTCCCTGACTAAAGGCACAAAGATTCCGCTCAAGCTGGAACCATTTGAAAGCTCTTTCATAGTCTTCAGGAAAGACGCCCCTGCAGAAAGGACTACAGGCACCAATTTCCCAAGCAAACAAATCGTAGAGACTATTTCTTCTCCATGGACGGTAGCCTTCCAGGAAGGCAGGGGTGGTCCTCAAAAGCCAGTGACATTCGATGAACTGACCGACTGGACTTCGAGCAGCGATCTTGGCATCAAATATTTCTCCGGCACTGCCACTTACTCTAATACATTCAAAGTAAAGAAAATACCTAGCACTCCGGTCTACATTGACCTGGGAAAGGTGATGGTGATGGCAAAAGTATGGATAAACGGAAGTTATGCCGGTGGAGTTTGGACAGCCCCGTACCGCCTGAACATCAGCGAACTGATAAAGAAAGGCGAGAACACTGTGAAGATAGAGGTGGTGAACAACTGGCGCAACCGCATCATCGGGGAAAAGAACCTATCTGAAAAAGACAGGTTCACGTTCCTGACGACCACATCCTTGAAGAAAGATTCAGAACTGCAATCCTCTGGCCTCCTAGGACCGGTGGAGATCCAGACCTACGATTTCAGCCGGAAAGCTGAATAAGAGCAATCACACTGACAGATACCGCAACAAGAGTCTCCGAACATTATCGGAGATTCTTTTGTGTGCGTCTGTCGCATTCTCAAGCATCTCTGCGAGGTTCTTATACTTGATGAGAGCTTTCACGTCATCCACGTTCTGGAATATGAAGCCGATGTAGTCTTCGTAGGCATCGTCCGCAGCATGTTCCAGTTCCGTGACGCGATCACAGCCCAGAGAGAGGGCGGCGATGTTGTTCTTGATGTCGGACAGCAGCGGGATCATGTCATGCAAGGCCAGCGACTGAGAATTGGCCATGTGGGCAAGGTCCTCCAGCTGGGGGTCGAGTTTTTCCGGATTATAGATGAGCAAGGCTTTAGATGTATCCTTGATGACATCCAGGCAATCATCCATGGCCATCGCCACTGCCTGAATGTCCAAGCTATTTACTTGCGTCATGAAGCTTCCTGAAAGCTGCTCGTGAATCTCATTGAGCAAGGCATCCCCTTGCGCCTCGCAAGCCTTGATCTGACGTTCTTTGCTCTTCCAAGCTTCTGTGTCCGTTGTCATGAACATCTCTAGAAGCAAAGTGGATGTCCTGCATATGAAATCGGTCTGCTGCTCGAGGATGGGAACATAGTCCTTTTTCCTTTGATGAAACAGCTTATAAATTTTTTTACTTAAACCCATAAAAAAAGATTTGGGGACTAGAATATTTTTTACTCTGACTTCAATAATTTTTACGTGACTTTAAATAAAGGCAAAAAATATAAAGAAACAAAAAAAATCTGCTTTAAATTCTTTGCAATCCTAGGAATATGCCATTTCGAGGCCTAAATTCGCATCAGATACTTTAATCCAACCCGACTATGAAGCCGCCCTTCATTCTCACACTACTGGGTTTTCTATTAATAATATGAGCATTCAATCAGCCCGCGACGGGTACATCAATCAATCTCTAGGATATCAGGTTTACCGAAGGACGGCTGTCGGGTTAAAAATTCCTCAATTTATATGCAATATATACCAAATACTGGATTTTACTTACTGGTTTATAAATGCGTTTCCAAAAAGGATTCATTGATCAAACCTCATATGGACGAATCAGTATACTCTAATAGAATTGAAAAGTTCTTACTAAAAACACTCTACCATGCTCTCAGGCATTACGGCAGATACATCTTGCCGAATGACGATAAGAGCTACATTAAGTTGCTATATTGGTGCAGGCCTCACGAAAAGCTCAATCTCGACAGCCCAAAGACCTTCACGGAGAAAGTACAGTGCCTCAAATTCTACAATAGGCAGCCAATCTGCACGAAGATGGTCGATAAATACGAGGCAAGAGAAATCGTGCGAGAGAAAATCGGCGAAGAGTACCTGATACCTCTTCTTGGCGTATGGGACAATTTTGATGAAATCGATTTCGACAAATTGCCAAACCAGTTCGTGCTGAAAACGAATCATGATAGCGGCGGAGTCATCATCTGCCAAGACAAGAGCACTTTCAACATAAAGAAAGCGAAGCAGAAGCTAGAACGGAGACTGAATAGGAATTTCTTCTGGAAAGGCAGGGAATATCCCTATAAGAACGTCAAGCCAAGAATCATAGCCGAAAAATTGATGACCGACCCTGCACATCCAGATTTACAAGATTATAAATTCTTCTGTTTCAACGGAGTGCCTAAAATCCTCTTCTACGTTTCCAGTAGGCATTGCCAAAGAAAGGCTAACTTTGACTACTACGACCTCAAAACTAGAGAAAGGCTTCCAATCACGAACCCAGGCCACCCTCACTCACAAATCAAACGAATAGACGTTCCTAATCTGGACAAAATGATTGAGATAGCCGGAATTCTCTCGAAAGGCTTCCCATTCATACGAATTGACCTCTACAACATAGAAGGCAAGATATATTTCGGAGAATTCACCTTCTACGACGGAGGCGGCTTCGAGCCATACAGGCCGATAATCTGGAACAAGAGATTGGGCGACTGGATAAAAATGCCCAAAATCGCGCCAAATATTCGGTAATCTTTATGGCATGTATTTCAGGTCGAGCCTGCGAGCGATCCAGTCCTTGAACATCTGCATCTCCTGCTCACTAGCATCTTGAAGGGAATTCATGCAGCCGAACTTCATGTCAGGATTTTTGTCCGCTTTCTCTAGTTTCTTCTTGAAATAATCCTTTTTATCGCGCATCTCCCTCACGATAAACAGCTTATCCAGATTCTTGTCTTTAATCACCTCGCGATTCCTTATCTCCAGGAGGTAAAAAAGGCCAGCGACGTTGTACTGCTCCTCGTGGCGGAACTTATGCCTGATATTCCGATAGATGGCCTCTGGATGAGTTTTGTAATATTCCTCGAACACGCTCCTGCGAAGAGCCTTAGGCGTGTGAGGAAGATACGGGAAATAGTGGAACCCCAGCATCCTCGCAGCATTCATCAGGGAGTCTTTGTAGCTTACTCTACGATGCCCATGCTTCACAGGGTGGCTGTAATGCACGATTTCCTCCCACCAGACAGGCAAATATTTCGAACAGCACACAACCTTGCCATCCCTGAAGAAATCCGTGACGGACGAAGGCGCCGCGAAGAAAAAATCATCATTCATGAATATGTACTCTTCGCTTAAGCCAGGTATGCGCCAGAGCATCGCTTCGATCGCGCGGCTGTTGAACACCGGAAGATATTCCTCATACCCCTTGAATATGACGCTGTGGTCAACGATCTGTATCGGGACCTTGTTGCCAGGAAAGTTCTTTTCAATGAATTCCTCCAGATGCGGATTCTGACCGTCTGTAACGATGAATATCCTGCCGATGTACGGAGCGAACCTCAGGATAGAAGCAACGGCATAGAAAATCTCGTTGCTCTGAACATATCTTGCCGGTCCTGCAACATCATCCAGCTTGTCAGCGCCTTTGAAAGCCATGTACTTTTGCTGCTTGGCCTTCAGCACGGGATCATTCCCATCCACCCACGTGAGAACTGCATCTATCATATTCGAAATTATTTTTTTGAAGTCTTGGCCTGAATGTGTTCTTCTGCCGCAGCCAGATATTTCGCGGTCCATGTGCCCCCCTGCTTCACGAGGTCTTCAGGCGTGCCGGCAAACACCACCTCTCCGCCCCTGTCTCCAGCGTCAGGCCCCATGTCTATCACCCAGTCCGCAGCCCTGATGACATCCAGATTGTGTTCCACCACAATCACCGTGTGGCCTTTTGCGATTAGCACGTCGAAAGCTTTCAGAAGCTTCTCCACGTCGAAGAAATGAAGCCCAGTCGTCGGCTCGTCGAAAAGGAACATAATCCTCTCTTTCCTAGGGGAATCCGACTCCTCGCTCTGAGAGAGGAAATATGCCAGCTTGATTCTCTGGCTTTCGCCACCGGAAAGTGTTGACGAACTCTGCCCTAGCTTAATGTACGACAGTCCCACGTCCACTAGAGGCTGGAGCCTGTGAGCTATCTGCTTCGCCAGATCATCATTCTGAGAGCCAAAGAAGTCGATGGCCTCCTCAACGCTCATGTTCAGGATGTCGTCTATGTTACGGCCTTGGTAACGCACCTCTAGGATGTCCGGCTTGAAGCGTTTCCCGCCACAAGCCTCGCACACCATAGTAACGTCGGCCATGAACTGCATAGGAATCTTCACGAAACCCTCTCCCTGGCACTCAGGACAGCGTCCTCCGTCTTGGTTGAAAGAGAAGAAAGATGGCGTATAGCCATTGATCCTGGCATATTGCTGATCGGCTAGAAGCTTTCGAATGTCGTCGTAGACTTTCAGATAGGTTACGGCATTGCTCCTGGAGCTCTTCCCAATGGGATTCTGGTCTACATATTCGATTCTGGTTATCCGGTCCAAGTTGCCGGAAAGCTTCTTGAATATTCCGGGAAGGTCGCCAGTTTCATTGATTCTTCTGCGCATCGCGGGATAGAGGATGTCTCCGACAAGGGAAGACTTGCCAGAGCCACTCACTCCGGTCACTACCGTCAGCACCCCAAGAGGGAACTTCACGTCGATATTCTTAAGGTTATGCTCCATGGCCCCCTCGACCGTTACTGAATATGTCCAATCGTGTTTTTCCCTGACGTAGCGAGACCTTTTTCCTTGAATATATTGAAGCGTGAGGGAATCCTTCATGACTTGCGCAGGAATTCTATCCTTTATCTTGCCTTGAAAGACTATTTCTCCCCCATTCACGCCCGCCAGAGGTCCCATGTCTATCACTTCATCTGCAGCACGGATGATTTCCTCATCGTGCTCGACCACCACTACAGTGTTGCCTATATCCCTTAGCTTCCTCAGCACGGAAATTAGCCTGTCCGTGTCCCTTGGGTGCAACCCTATGCTCGGCTCGTCCAGAATATACATGGAGCCTACCAGAGAACTTCCCAGGGCGGTGACCAGATTCACTCTCTGGCTCTCGCCTCCCGAAAGCGTGTTCATGGTCCTGTTCAGATTGAGGTACGAAAGCCCCACGTCCTTTATGCAGCGCAGCCTGGAGACTATCTCGTCTATCGCCTTGCGTACTATGCCATATTCATATCCAGTCAATTCCAAGCCGGCGAAATATTCCAGTAGCTCATCCACGTTCATTTCCAGCAGCTCGGCAATGTTCTTGCCCCCGACCTTGACGTAAAGCGCCTCTTTGCGCAGGCGGCTCCCATGGCAGTCGTGGCATACTGTCCGTCCGGAGAAGCGGCTGAGCATATATTTATATTGAATCTTGTAGCGGTTAGCCTCCACCCATTTGAAAAACTCATTGATGCCCACTATCGTATGCTCGTCCCCCTCAACGCTGTGAGCCTCCCAGATAGTATTTTTCTCTTCTTCTGTCAAATTGCACCAAGGCTCGAATATTCTAATATGGTACCTGTCGGCGTTTTTCACGATCTGGTCTTTGAACCAGCTCATCTTCTCCCCTCTCCAGCACGCAATCGCCCCATCATAGATGCTCTTCGTCTTGTCCGGTATCACCAGATCCTCGCTGATGCCGATGATTTTGCCAAGGCCGCCGCAGGTAGGGCAGGCACCCAGAGGGCTGTTGAAGCTGAAAAGATATTCATCCGGCTCCCTAAACGTCATTCCGTCCAGCTCGAAGCGGTTGGAATATTCCTCATTCACTATCTTCTCGCCTTCTTTCCTAAGAACGAGCTTTCCCTTCCCTTCCGTGAAGGCAGTGTCGATGGAGCTACGAAGGCGGGTCTGAAGGTCATCCCATTCAGTCTGGGCCCAAGGCGTGCCATCCTCATTATAAGGATAACAGCCCTTGAAAGATGGCAATTTAAGCCTGTCCACGAGGAGATACAGTCCATTCGGG
>Ga0256406_1005774_pt1 | contig 12942 bp, 10 predicted proteins | sample RumenRJG_03DNA_FD_185986 | JGI IMG/M metagenome (GOLD analysis project Ga0256406, IMG submission 185986) | Bovine rumen microbial communities from Lethbridge, Alberta, Canada - RJG_03 | ecosystem: Host-associated > Mammals > Digestive system > Stomach > Rumen | place: Canada: Alberta | collected...
ATTTTTTGCACTTCTATTGCTTCTTTATCACACATAAGCAAAAAGGCTGGGCACGTAGTAGTAGTCCTTTCCATAGGGCGCTGCCAGGTCCGGCTGGGTGGTTTCATCGATTTCCTCCACCCTGATGTCTTTGTATGGTTCTTCTTCCTGCAGAAGGCTAATGGCCTTTCTGGCATTGGCGCAGTAGGGGCAGCCGGGAATTTTAATCATAATGACTTTCTTCATAGGATAACCTCCTTTATATTTATTTCTATAGATATAGAATACACTATGGACTCACTTTTCACAAGTGCTTTTATTGGGGCCGCAAAGGGGCCCGGGTGCAGAAGGTTCAAAGGAGGGCAGTAAGCCGATAGCCGATAGCCGATAGCCGACAGCCTCCATCCATTCAAAAAGCAGGAAAGGTTCTCCCCTCCTGCTTTTTCTGTCAGTCTTCCCTGAAGTAGGGTTTGAAATTGGATTCGTGAATGTTTTTGCCGTTATTCTGACGGGGCTGGCCGGAATGATTGTCGAAACGGCGCTGCCTTTTGCCTTCAAAGCGGCGGCCGCCTTCAGAATTTCTTCTTCTCCGGGGACGGTCTCCATCGAAGTGACGGCGGGGAGCTCCTTTGCGTCTGCGGAAATTAGGCATTTCTTCGGTAATCTTTACCGGTGTCACATCGGGCTGTTTGGTGAGCAGCTTGATAGCAGCAGCCACCAGGGATACGGAGTCCACATCATTCAGAAGGTCTTCCGCGCTTTCCCTGTATTCTTCCAGACCGCCGCCCTGGGCCGTGTCGGAAAGGCTTTCAATGGCAGCCTTCTGGTTGCCTTCGATGACTTCGGAAAGGGTAGGAACAGACCGTCTCTTGATACGGCGGCGGATGACTCTTTCAATATCCCGGAGCTGTCCCATTTCCCTGGAAATGACGAAGGTCACTGCCAGGCCGGTCTTGCCTGCGCGGCCGGTACGTCCTACGCGGTGTACGTAGATCTCCGGATCCTGGGGCATATCGAAGTTATATACATGGGTCACACCGGAAATATCAAGGCCTCTGGCTGCCACGTCGGTGGCTACCAGGATATCAATGGTGCCTTCTTTGAACTGGCGCACCACAGTGTCCCTTTTCTGCTGGGACAGGTCGCCATGAAGACCTTCTGCCATGTATCCCCTCTTCTTCAGGGCTTCCGTCACTTCGTCGCATCTTCTCTTGGTACGGACGAAGACGATGGCCAGTTCCGGATCCTGCATGTCCAGCAGGCGGCAGAGGGCATCAAATTTCTGGCGGTCCGGAAGTTCGATGTATTCCTGTTCGATGAGATCAATCGTAACTGTGGCTGCCTTGATTTTGACCAGTTCCGGTTCTTTCTGGAATGTTTCTGCCAGTTCTCTGATGGGTTCGGGCATGGTGGCAGAGAAGAACATGGTCTGCCGTTCTTCCGGAATGGCTGCCAGGATGGTCCTGATATCATCGATAAACCCCATATCCACCATTTCGTCCCCTTCGTCCAGGACGAGCATCTGCACATGGGAAAGATCGATGGTGCCCCGTTTCATATGGTCCATGAGACGGCCCGGGGTGGCCACGATGATATTCGGATGTTTCCGGAGTGCCTTGAACTGGCGCTCAATATCCTGACCGCCGTAAATAGGCAGCGCATGGATGGGCAGGTACTGGGCCAGATGGTTGATTTCTTCAGCGGACTGGATGGCAAGCTCTCTCGTCGGTGAAAGAATGACGGCCTGGGGTCCCGGTTTAGACGTATCGATTCTCGAAAGAATCGGAATGCCGAAAGCCGCGGTTTTCCCCGTGCCTGTCTGGGCCTGGCCGATGAGATCCTTACCGGTCAAAGCAATGGGGATGGATGCTTTCTGGATAGGCGTCGGTTCTTCGAAACCCATATCCTCCACTGCTTTCAGGATTTCCGGTGAAATTCCCAGCTCTTTGAAATTGTCGTACATGTTTCCTCCTCTGTGCGTCATGGGCCGCAGGGCGCTCCGCCCTTAACTCGCAGGCCTGCCATACGCGGTGTCTTCACGCGTCTTCCGGGTCGTACCCGGGCATAAAAAAATACGCCATTGGCGTCTCCCATGATTCATCTTTCATTGTCCGTTCTCGGGCAGCCTGCCTTGCGTTTTAATTATATCATAATTCATCGAAAAATTTAATAAGGTGTATGTATGAGAGGTAAACAGATTAGGAAAACTGTAGAAATAATCAACTTTTGTTTCGGGATTGTCGGGAGTCTCGGGGTTATCGGGGATCTCGGGAAGGTGTGCCGCTCCCGCGGCACGAGTTTTTATGGGATCAATCCTCAAATGGCAGAGTTATCGTTGGTTTTTATTTCTTCGGGAGGGGAACTTTTGAATCGAAAAGCTTTTGTTTCGGAATTGTCGGGAGTCTCGGGAGTATCGGGGCTGCCGGGAAGGTGTGCCGCTGATGCGGCACGAGTTTTTTATGGGGCCAATCCTCAAATGGCATGGTTTATCGTTGGTTTCTATTTCTTCGGGAGGGGAACTTTTGAATCGAAAAGCTTTTGTTTCGGTATTGTCGGGAATCTCGGGAATATCGGGGCTGCCGGGAAGGTGTGCCGCTGATGCGGCACGAGTTTTTTATGGGGCCAATCCTCAAATGGCATGATTTGTCTTTAGTTCATATTTTTCCAGAGGAAAACCTCATGGCTGTCTGAGAGCCGAAGGCTTCATATAAATCTGCGCCCGGAGGGCGCCACCTTCCCGGGAATCCCGAAACGATCCCCGATAACCCCGATAACCCCGAAACAAAAGTTATTTCAACCTGCAGGTACTTATTACCCGGAACAGGCTGCTTTCACTTTCTCTCACATTTTCTGCATAAAAATTCAATTATGCATCCATGCCCCATATTTCCAGTATCCGATAAAATCAGTATATTTCTCCCCCCTATTTCCAAATACAAAAATTTTACAAAAAACTTTTATTCAGATACTTGCATATTTATTCTAAAAGTTGTATGATTATCACAATCCAAAGCGAGTAATTATCCAAAATAATGAAAGTAATATAAAAATTCCGAAAAATGGGCATAGAAAAGAGGATATTATGTTTGAAGCGGAAGTAAAAGAAAAAGTGGCGGCAATCATCCCCCGGGTGGAGGCCTGGAGAAAGCATTTTCATCAGTATCCGGAGCTTTCCGGGAAGGAAGTGGAGACTTCGAAGTACATTCAGGGAGAGCTCACGAAGCTGGGCATTCCTTTTGAAACGGGATTTTTCCCCAATGCGGTGCTGGGCATCATCAAGGGTGACCATCCGGGAAAAACGGCAGCGCTCCGGGCGGATATGGATGCCCTGCCGGTGACGGAGGTGACGGGTCTTCCCTTTGCTTCGAAAAATACAGGCGTCATGCACGCCTGCGGGCACGACTGCCATATGGCCATCCTTCTGGGTTCGGCAGCCGTACTGAATCAGATGAAGGATAAAATCCATGGAACCGTGAAAATCGTATTCCAGCCGGGCGAAGAAGAAGCAGACGTGGGCGGCGGCCGTCATATTTCCGCCTCCCCCGTGATGAGTGATGTTTCCGAAATTTATGGCCTTCATATGTGGCCGGGACTTCCCGCCGGAGTGATGGGCCTGAAACCGGGCGCCCTCATGGCAGCTTCGGATCGTTTCTATGTTCATGTGAAAGGGAAATCCACTCACGCTGCCCAGCCGCACAACGGGACAGATGCTTTAGTCGCAGCGGCTCATTTCATTATTGACGTACAGTCCCTCATGTCGAGAGAAATGAATCCCATGGACAATGTGGTCTGCACCATCGGTCTCATGAATGCAGGGACCCGTTACAACGTGGGCGTGGAAGATGCGTACCTGGAAGGGACGGTCCGGACCTATACGCCTGAGCTCAGAAAGAAAATGGAAATACGGCTCGGCGAAATCCTGAAGGGGCTGGACGTAATGTTCCACACCCATTCGGAACTGAATTATGTCCATGGTCATGGGGCGACGATCAATACGCCTTCGAAAATCGCCTTCCTCCAGGAGGTGGGTAAATCGTATCTGGGAGAAGAGAAAATCACCCAGCCCGAATACCCCTCCATGTGCGCGGAAGATTTCTCCTATTATCTTCAGAAATTCCCGGGCGCCTTCATGTGGCTGGGAGCCGGCGAAGATAAGCCGCCTCTCCACAATGCGTCTTTCTTTGCCGACGAAAAAGCCTTTCCTACCGGGGTAACCCTGGAAGTGGCCGGAATCCTCGAGGCCCTGGCCCGATGAGGGTTGACTGACCGGGAAACCGAAAAGGCGCGCTACATGAATTGTGCGCGCCACCACCCCTTTCCCCCTTCCCCTTTTCCCTTTCCCCTTTTCGATACCGTTTATGCACGATTGAATCATACAGTACACGAAAAGTTCACACCCATACAACGAGGTATAACCATGAAAAGCTTACTGAACAAGTCATTTCTGACCATGCTTGACTACACACCGGAGGAATTCGATTATTATCTGACTCTCGCCGCAAAGCTGAAGAAGGATAAAAAAGAAGGCAAGGAAATAAAGATGCTGAATGGCAAGAACTTTGCCCTCATTTTCGAAAAGGATTCCACCCGTACCCGGTGTGCTTTTGAAGTGGCTGCCCGGGATCAGGGCGCAGGCACCACCTATCTGGGACCTACGGGTAGCCAGATCGGCAAGAAGGAATCCATCGCCGATACGGCCAGAGTCCTGGGTTCCATGTTTGAAGCCATCGAATTCCGGGGCTATGCGCAGAGCGCAGTGGAAGAACTTTCCGCCAAAGCAGGGGTCCCCGTATGGAACGGTCTGACCGATTATGACCATCCCACCCAGACTCTCGCCAATTTCCTCACTCTGAAGGAACATTTCAAAAAGCCGCTGAACCAGGTTTCCTATGCTTACGTAGGTCACGGCCAGTCGAATATGGCCCATGCCCTCATGGCAGGCGCAGCCCTTTCCGGTATGGATTTCCGCATCATCGGGCCAAAGCAGTTCTTCCCGGAGCCGGAATTCACCGCCAAATGCGAAGAAGTGGCAAAGAAGACAGGAGCCACTTTCACCTTTACCGATGATCCCGTCGAAGGGGTGAAAGGCCTCGATGTCATTTATACCGGTGTCTGGGTGACCATGGGCGACCCCTATGAACTCTGGGGCGAGCGAATCAAACTCTTCATGCCTTATAGAATTACGATGGACATGATTAAAAATACAGGAAATCCGGATACCGTCTTCTGTCACTGCCTCCCCTCTTTCCACAATACGGAGACAAAAGTAGGAAAAGACATTTATGAACGTTTCGGCCTGGATGGCATCGAAGTGACAGATGACGTATTCGAAGCCCCCTTCTCCCTGGCTTTCCAGGAAGCGGCCAACCGGCTCCCCACCATTAAAGCAGTGATGGTAGCCACATTTGCGGAATATCCGCTGGACAATTAAGAAAGGAGAGACCATGTATGAGTAACGCGCCAAAAGTTTTCATCGTAGGAGAATCGGGGACTACGGGTCTCCGCCTTCATGACCGTCTCTCCGAAAGAAAAGATATAGAGCTCCTTCACCTCCCTGAGGAAAAGAGAAAAGATATAGAAACCATCAAAGAATTTGCCAAAGAAGCGGACCTCATGTTCCTCTGCCTGCCCGATGCGGCATCGAAGGAAATCGTGGAAGCAGTCAAGGGAATCGACATCAAAATCCTCGATACTTCCACGGCCCACAGAACGGCAGACGACTGGGTCTATGGTTTCCCGGAACTTTCGAAAGAGCAGAAAGAAGCTATTTCCAAAGCAGACAAAGTGGCCGTCCCCGGCTGCCATGCCTCGGGAGTCATTGCCATCCTCTATCCTCTGGTTCATGCGGGAATCCTTCCCATCAACTATCCCCTCCACTGCATATCGCTCACCGGTTACTCCGGCGGAGGCAAGAAAATGATCGGCGAATATGACAAAGGTGGAAATACAGGACTTCTCGCTCCCCGTCAGTACGGACTTTCCCAGAACCACAAGCACCTGCCGGAAATCATGAAAGTCTGCCACCTCTGCGAAAAGCCTCTCTTCTCACCCATCGTGGACGATTTCTATGAAGGTATGCAGGTGACCATCGGTTTCCACACCCATTTCCTCCAGCTCCCCTGCGGGCTGCCGGGAGAAATCGAAGCCGACGATTTCCAGATGATCCTGAAGAAACATTATGCAGGAGCCAAACTCATCAAAGTTTCTCCCCTGTCTCTTGACGAAACGAACGGCCTCTTCCTTTCGGCCAATGAAAATGCAGGAAAAGACAGCATGACCATCAATGTGGCAGGAAACGATGACAGAGTGCTCGTCATTTCCTCCTTCGACAACCTCGGCAAAGGCGCCTCCGGAGCCGCCATCCAGTGCATGAATATCATGCTGGGAATGCCGGAAGAAACGGGACTGGTTCTGTAAAACAAGTGGTAAGTGCAGGTGGCGCGCAGCAAATTCAAAAGCGCGCCATTTGTGAAATATAAAAAGGGGAACTCTATGAATACATCCAATGCGGTACGGGCGAAGATTCTCACCCAGGCCGTACCTTACATCAAAGAATATACAGGCACCTATGTAGTCGCGAAATATGGCGGAAATGCCATGACGGATCCGGGGCTGAAGAAATCGGTGATGCAGGATATCCTGCTCCTCCGCCTCGTAGGGGTCAATGTGATCCTCGTCCATGGAGGGGGTCCGGAAATCAATTCCATGCTGAAAAAGCTTTCCATCGAATCCCATTTCTTAAACGGCCTCAGGGTGACTGACAAAGAGACCATGGACGTGGTACAGATGGTTTTAGCCGGCAAAGTCAATAAAAGCCTGGTAGCCGACCTGACGGCCCTCGGCGGAAAAGCAGTAGGCCTCTGCGGACTGGACGGAGGACTCATCAAAGTCCACCAGCAGGATGAAAAGCTGGGCCTTGTGGGTGAAATCGATGAAATCAATACGGACCTTCTGGAAGACGTACTGGAAAGAGAATACATCCCTGTCATTTCCTCCATCGGAATCGATGAGGAAGGCCATGCCTACAATATCAATGCCGATACGGCAGCCGCCAAAATCGCAGCAGCCCTCAAGGCAGAATCCATGGTAGTCATGAGCAATATCAATGGAGTCATGAAAGACCCGAAAGATCCCGATTCCCTCATTAAAAAAATCACCCTTTCCGATGCGGAAGCCCTGAAGGCTGACGGAACCATTGCAGGCGGCATGATTCCGAAAGTGGACTGCTGCACCCATGCCGTAGAAGAAGGGGTAAAGAAAGTTTTCATCATCAACGGGGAAATCCCCCATGCCATACTCATTGAACTGCTCACCGATGAAGGGCTGGGCACCATGTTTACGAAATAAGGAGATCCCCAATGAATACCTTTGAAAAAGATTCCACATACATCGCCCATATTTACAGCAGATACCCCGTGTGCTTCGTCAGCGGGAAAGGTTCCCATCTCTATGATGACAAAGGAAAGGAATACATCGACCTGGGAAGCGGGATCGGCGTCGATATTTTCGGTATTGCCGATGAAAAATGGATGGAAGCGGTGACAAAGCAGCTTCACACGCTGAACCATGTTTCCAACCTATTCTACTCAAAGCCCATGGCCGATCTGGCCGAAATGATCTGCAAAAAGACAGGCATGGAAAAAGTCTTCTTCTCCAATTCCGGAGCCGAAGCCAATGAATGTGCCATCAAAGGGGCAAGGAAATATTCCAATGACAAGTATGGAAATGGAAGAAATACCATCGTCACCCTCATCAATTCCTTCCATGGACGGACCATGGCCACTCTGACCGCAACCGGTCAGGACGTCTTCCATCACGATTTCGACCCCTTCCTCCCGGGTTTCCTCTACACCCCGGCCAATGACCTTCCCGCATTCATCGAACTCTGCGAAAAACACCCCGAAATCTGTGCAGTCATGGTGGAAACCATCCAGGGAGAAGGAGGCGTTCACCCGCTGGAAAAGGAATTTTTCGAAGGAATCAACAAATACGCCCATGAACATGACATCCTTCTCATCGTGGATGAAGTGCAGAGCGGAAACGGCAGAACGGGCAAACTCTACGGCTATATGAATTATGACGTAGAGCCCGATATCGTTTCCACCGCCAAAGGCATCGGCGGAGGACTGCCGCTGGGGGCCACTTTCTTTAATGAAAAGACAGAAAACGTATACACCCCGGGCTCCCACGGCTCCACCTTCGGCGGAAATCCCATCGCCTGCGCAGGAGCTATTTCCATCTACCAGCGCCTCGATGACAAACTGATGGCAGAAGTCGCTGAAAAAGGAAATTTCATCAAAAAATCCTTCGAAGGAGCCAAAGGCGTCAAATCGGTGGCCGGAATGGGCCTCATGCTCGGCATCGAACCGGAAAAACCGGTAGGAACCATCATCCCCAAACTCCTCGAAAAAGGAGTCGTCGCCCTGACGGCAAAAGAAAAAATCAGACTGCTCCCGGCCCTCAATATTCCCATGGAAGATCTGGAGAAAGCGGTGGGGATTATCAAGTCTGTGCTGGCAGAGGATTGAGACATCTGTCGTGGTTCGTGGTTCGTGGTATGTGGTCTGTGGTTTGTGAAGGATATGGTTCCCTTCGGGAACCAATCTCATAAAGCGGCTTCGCCGCGGGCCTATGGCCCTGCTGATGGATTGCCCCATGCCGCAGCTTCAAAGTGCGCTTAAAAGACCTCTTTCTGTGAGACTCATGGAAAGAGGTTTTCTTTGCGGTTTTTGGCAAGCCATGGAAAAGTTTAATGAAAATCTAATAAAATAAATCCTTCTTTTTGTACTATATGGACAGAGACAAGGAAAAAGGCCAGAGCCAGTCCGCTGAAAGTCCTGCATCCCGGGAAGGATGGAGGCGGAAAAGCTTACATGTAATTCCGGGTCCCTGCTGCGCAGCTTTCCATTTCCACATTATGTAAAAAACAAACGAAAATCCTTCGGTACAAACCGAAAACAACGACAAATTTCCCAATCCTGACAATGATTCACGAGGTGCATACGTTTCGCATACGATTTCTGCGGTCGATTGAACAGTCCTGAGGAAGCGGGATTGTCCCCTTCGGAAAACCCGAAGGATTTTCTATTGCCTCCCAAAAGGCCCGAGTCCCTCGGGCCTTTTTTTGCGTGGCAAAAACTCCGGCGTTCTTGAAAAAATAAAAATCCGCCAATTCCCTCGCCTGTGCACAGCCCCCATAATAATTCATCGCCGCATCAGCGGCGATACCTTCCCGCACCCCGAACGCCCCGGCCGCCCCGATTTCTCGAAATTGACAGTTCAGCGGCACGCCGAGGTGGGGCTAAGACCCGAATACCGTAACTGACTCAAACCACAGTAACTGCAAAGAGACTCCGGTCATAATTTCCCGCCTGTGCACAGCCCCCATAATAATTCATCGCCCCATCAGCGGCGATACCTTCCCGCACCCCGCACCCCGCATCCCGATTTCTCGAGATTGACAGTTCAGCGGCACGCCGAGGTGGGGCTAAGACCCGAATACCGTAACTGACTCAAACCACAGTAACTGCAAAGAGACTCCATTCCTATTTCCCCGCCTGGCTAAAAAATCCCTTGACGAAAAGACGCAAATAATGCTATATTGTATCCAACTACATACAGGCGAAGATGAGAAGAGTAAGCATTCCGAAACGGTAAAGAGAGCCCCCGCCGGTGGGAACGGGCACGGAAACGATTGCTGAAGATGGCCTCTGAGCCTGCCTGCCAAACAATTAAGCAGGCCGGGAATTCCCGTTACAGATGAGAAGTATGATTGTACTTCATAAGGCTTTTCCGGCGACGGGAAAGTAAACATGGGTGGTACCGCGAACAGAATCCTTCGTCCCAGTGGGCGACGGATTTTTTTATTTCCAAAAATCATGAGGAGGAAGAAATTATGAACTTCAAAAAGGCAATCATCGCATCTCTCGCAGCCGTTACCGCTGTAGGTTTTATCGCAGGCTGCGGAGACCAGAAAGCACCGGCCAAGTCCGCTGCCGCATCCGCTTCCAAAGCAGCCACCATTAAAGTCGGCGTATCCCCCGTTCCCCACGGCGAAATCCTTGCTTCCGTCAAAGACCAGCTGGCTAAAGAAGGAGTCAACGTGGAAATCGTCGAATTCACCGACTATGTACAGCCGAACCTGGCCCTCAACGATAAATCCCTGGATGCCAACTATTTCCAGCATAAACCGTACCTGGATGAATTCTGCAAGGCAAGAGGCCTGAAGCTCGTTTCCATCGGCCAGGTCCACCTCGAACCGATGGGCGTTTACTCCTCCAAACTGAAGGATATCAAAGCCCTGCCGGACGGCGCTCATGTAGCCATCCCGAACGACCCCACCAATGGCGGCCGTGCCCTCCTCGTCCTCCAGTCCGCAGGACTCATCAAACTGAGAGACGGCGCACCGATCACCGCTACCCCGCAGGACATCGCTTCCAACCCGAAGAACCTGAAATTCTCTGAACTGGAAGCTCCGCAGCTCCCGAGAGCCCTGGAAGATGCCGATATCGCCGTCATCAACATGAACTTCGCCCTGGAAGCCAAACTGGATCCGAAGAACGCCATCTACATGGAAGGCTCCACCTCTCCATATGCTAACGTCGTAGCCGTACGCGAAGGCGACGAAAAACGTCCGGAACTCCAGAAACTCATGAAAGCCCTGAACAGCAAAGAAGCCAAAGATTTCATCGAAAAGAAATACAAAGGCTCCGTCAAGGCAGCATTCTGATTTTTTAGAAATAAAAGCATCTCTCTTTGGAGAGGTGCTTTTTTCGTGGGAAAAATGGGAGGGAACGGGTAATAGATAATGGCTGAATCCCGAAAGGAAACTCTCTTGCAGGAAACCGGACATTTTGTTAATGGGTGATTGACCGCAGGCTTCATTCCGAAAGGAAACCCTCTTCCAGGAAACCGGACATTTTGTTAATGGGTGATTGGCCGAGAGCTTCATTCCGAAAGGAAACTCTCTTGCGGGAAACCGGACATTGGGGTTAATAGGCGATTGACCGCAAACTTCATTTTGGAAGGAAACTCTATTGCAGGAAACTGTACATTGAGGTTAATGGGTGATTGGCCGCAAACTTCATTTTGGAAGGAAACTCTATTGCAGGAAACTGTACATTTTGTTAATGGGTGATTGGCCGAAAGCTTCATTCCGAAAGGAAACTCTCTTGCAGGAAACCGGACATTTTGTTAATGGGTGATTGGCCTAAAGATGCGAAGTAGATGATGGGGCTGACTGACGAAAAATTTCCTGGACAATTGCCTCTATCCAAAAGCGGGAAGGCTCCCCTCGCGAGGGGAGCTGTCACGAAGTGACTGCGGGGACGGCCTGTACCTATGAGAAAAAACTCAGCCGGCACCATCGGGAGCCAAAGGCCCCATATATACTCTGCGGCCGTCAGGCCGCCACCTTCACGAATCACGAACCACGACCCACGAATCACGACCACGACAAATGACAAAAATCGTAGGCCAGGACAGTTTCGCCCCCATATATACTTTCGCCGCAAAGCGGCGCACCTTCCCGACAGCCCCGATCATCCCCGAGATTCCCGACAATCCCGATTCAAAAGTTTTATCATTTGCTTGTTATCACTTGCTTAAAATATTAAACTATTTAAGCAATCCCACCCCCTCCCCTTGTAATTTCCGTATTTTATGTTACACTATGGATAATAATGAACATTTAGTACAATAACGAACGGAGAAATCATGGACCGCAGACAGCAGAAAACAAGGGCCGCCATTTTCAATGCGTTCAGCGCCCTCTTGTCGGAAGAACCCTACTCAAAAATCACCATCCAGGAAATCATCGACCGTGCCAATATCGGCCGGTCCACATTTTATGCCCATTTCGAGACGAAGGACAGCCTTCTGGCCGAAATGTGCCGTGAACTTTTCGACCATATCATCGAAGGCGTGCTGAATGACAATATGCCCAGCGACATGCACTTCGCGCCGGGCGTCCGGGACCCCGTCTTCTGCCACCTGCTCCAGCACATCAAGGCCAATACGAACCACGTCCATGACCTTCTCATTTCCGAAAGCAGCGATATCTTCATGCGCTTCTTCAAGATGGCTTTGACGAAACTGATTTCCACCTACGTCCTCACCGATGGAGAACCCACCTGCGGCGTGCCGAGAGCCTTCCTCCTGAACCACATCACCGGAGCCTTCGTGGAAATGGTCCAGTGGTGGGTCAGACGCGACATGAAAGAAAGCCCCGAAGAACTGGACCGCTGCTTCCAGGCAGTGATTAATCCGCTGTTATAAATTTGCTGTTTCAACTCTATATAGAAAGGCAGCTTCCTGTGCGGGGAGCTGTCTTTTTAGTTCATAGTGAGCAGCTCGCAGTTCACGGGAGGTCATTCCGTGTAAAAAGCTGTACATCGGGGTTAATGGTTAATCGTCGGGCGGCTTTGTTCCTAAAGGAAACTGTCTTACGGGAAACTGTACATTGAGGTTAATAGTTAATCACCGGGCGGCTTTAGTCCAAAAGGAAACTGTCACACTGGAAAACTGTGCATTGGGGTTAATGGTTAATGGCCAAAAGATGTGAAGCAGATGATGGGCTGACTGACGAAAGATTCCGGGACAATTGCCTCTATCGGTACGCGAAAAGGCTCCCCTCGCGAGGGGAGCTGTCACGAAGTGACTGAGGGGACGGCCTGCACATATGAGAAAAAATTCAGCCGGCACAATCGGGAGCCAAAGGCCCCATATATACTCTGCGGCCGTCAGGCCGCCACCTTCACGGGCCACGGAGCACGGACCACGACTGGGATAGATATAAAAGTCGGTCATCACCTGTATGAGCCAGGGCCCCATACATAGGGAGTGTACAATAGACTGTGTAAAGTTGAATTGTAACTCAAACGAGAAACAGCAGAAAGGTTTCTGAAATTAACAAAATCATCTCTCAATAAGGCTTTTTGCAAACGGTGATAGGATACCGCTGTA
>Ga0256406_1005775_pt1 | contig 12931 bp, 17 predicted proteins | sample RumenRJG_03DNA_FD_185986 | JGI IMG/M metagenome (GOLD analysis project Ga0256406, IMG submission 185986) | Bovine rumen microbial communities from Lethbridge, Alberta, Canada - RJG_03 | ecosystem: Host-associated > Mammals > Digestive system > Stomach > Rumen | place: Canada: Alberta | collected...
GTCTTATGACCAAATAGTTACTCTTATCGGTTCCGTTGGTTTTCCTATCGTCTGTGTTTTTGCAATGCTTTATATTTTTCGTCAAATAATTATCAAGATGGAAGATTCTCATAAAGAGGAACTTACTAAAGTTACTGAAGCAATCAACAATAATACTCAAGTTGTTTCTGAAATGAAAAATGAACTGGAGCAATTGCGTAATGAACGAAAATAAAGAAGCAATAAAGTATTTTAACCGCTTATTATCTTCTATCGGCGTTGGTAAAGGTTCTCCTTTTTCTACCATTACTAAAGATGAAATTTATGAAACTCTTCTTCAGGATATGATTGAAGCTTCTCTTCCTATGATTTCCTTTAAAGGTCTTCCTCCCGAAATTCCTTTGCGTTCTTTCAATCTTTATCGTCAAATTAACGGTTTCACTATCTTTACTAAGTACAAGGATAAATACTATGCCTTTATCGGTGGTCTTGGGGGTACTCCTGACCCATATTACGAACCCACAATCGCAACTATCGCTAACCCCGCTCTAAACTACAACGCTTCTCTAAAGATAGGAACAGAATGTGTTCTTATTCGTCATGACCCCCTTATGATCGGTCTTCTTCCGTGGCATAGATTATATGCCTATCAGATGGCAGAAGCCTTCTGTACTCTCCGTATTGGTCTTATCAACTCCAGAGCTGAATATATTATTACTGCAATGGATGATAACCAAAAAGACGGCGCTACAGAATTCCTTAATACACTTGAAGAAGGTAATAAGCTAGGTCATATCGTAGCAGGTTCCTATTTAGGAAAAGGTGAAGTAAGTACTTTGCCTTATACACAGAACGCTATTAACACTATTCGTTCTGCCACCGAAACTCTTCAATATCTATATTCCAAATGGGCTTCGGGTATCGGTCTTCAGGCTACCTATAACACTAAACGTGAGTATGTTTCCGATAAGCAGTCTACTATCGGCGACCAAGCAATCAAACCTAAGATTGACCAAATATTAGAATCTGCACAGGAGGCGTGCAATGAAATTAATTCGCTTTATGGTCTTAAAGTTACTGCTTCTCTCGGAGACGTTTGGATTTCTCCGGAGCCAAAAGAAGAAAAGTCGGCAGACACTTCCAAAGATAAACTAAAGGAGGATAAACCAGATGAAGCCAATCACTGATTCTCACTATAAATTGATTGAATTCTGGAACCATGATGATAATTTCATTACAGCTCTTTCTTCTCTTTTTTCTTCCTCCACAGGTACCTTTCTGACGAAGGATTTCTTCGATTCTCTTTCTTCTGTCTACTTTCTGAATCATTCAGGTGACAAAACTTCGTCGAAATACTTAACCCGAATTGTAAGTATTACTTCTGCCGTCTGTACATCAGACGGGTATCAGGTATATGATTCCGAAGGAAATATCGTTGTTCTTAATCTTAATGATTTCAATGCTAAAGTTGCAAAAGATCTTGTTGCCCGTTTCGGAAAGAAGTGGGCGGAGATAGATAAACTATTTCAGAAGGATTATAATGCGTTCCAGTCGGAATCTATTGAGGAAACAGAAACTCCTGATATTACCAAATCGAATGTCCGAACGAAATCGCAGAACGTTACTACTACGGACAACGGAACCGATTCTACGACTTCTACTCCTTCTGGTTCTGTTCACACTGAAACTAGCGATGATGGAAACGTATCTGCTTTCAATGAGACAGATTACTCTCCTAGGACTAAAAGCAATTCCGTTACCGATACTTCTTATAAAAACTATGAAGTAGTTACAGAAGGAACCAACGGAAATACACGAACCGTCACAGCTAATGCCGAAGATAACAAAGATACTTCTACATTGACAGAGACAGGTACAAGAAAACACGATATCACTCATATTGGCGGTAGTGACCTTTGGTCTCGTATAGAAGAATATAAGAAGTTCGAATCCGACACCCTTATGGATATTATGATTAAGGATATCGATTCAATGTTATCCGTTCCGTATTACTTTTAAATCCAAAATAGGAGGAATTAATTATGGATTTCAAGCAAGTTTATGATTTTACTAATGAAGCAGTCAAGGAGGTTCTCGGTAAGACTGCGGTTGTCAATGAAGACCTTTCCAACATTGTCGATATCGGAACACAGATCTTCAATGCTAATGCACTTGACAAGTACGTCAATGCCCTTGTTGACAGAATCGGTAAGGTTGTCTTTGTTGACAGAGTATATCGTTCCAAAGCTCCGTCCATTCTTGTTGATGGCTGGACTTATGGGCAGGTTCTGCAGAAGATTGACGCCGGTCTTCCCGAAGCGGTTGAGAACCCTACTTGGAATTTACAGGACGGGCAGTCTTATGATCCCAATGTTTTCCGTAAACCTTCTGTCACTGCCAAATTCTTCGGCAAGAGAACTACTTTTGAAGTAGACATTTCGGTTCCCACGATTCAGGCGCAGGGTGCGTTTACTTCTCCTGCTGCTATGGGAAGATTCATTTCCATGATTTTTACGAAGACTGATAATGCGGTCACTCTGCGGCTTGACAAGCTTATCCAGTCTACCATTGCTTCCATGATGGCAGAAACCTACAATGCCGATATTTCTGCAACGGAAGCTTCTACTAAGAGCGGTATCAAGGCGGTCAACCTTCTCAAGCTTTACAATGACTTCTCGGGTGAGGCGCTTACTGCTGATAAAGCCTTGAAGAATCTTTCTTTCCTCAAGTTTGCTACCGAAAAGATTCTTGCATACTCCGATTATATGGAATACTATTCTAAATTGTATAACGTTGGTGGTGCCGACCGATTCACAGAAAAGCAAGACCAGAAGATTGTTCTTCTTTCCGATTTCCAAAGAAGCGCTGATGTCTACTTGCAGAGCGGTACTTATCACAATGAAATGACCAAACTTCCCGAAGCGCAGAAGGTTGCTTACTGGCAGGGTACCGGTGAAGACCTCTCCTTTGATTCGTTATCTAAGATTGATGTCAAGATTCCGTCCTCTCCTGCTACCGAAGTCAAGATTGACCACGCTATCGGAGCCATCTTTGACAAAGATGCTCTTGGCGTATGCTGTATTGACAGAAGATTTACTACCTATTACAACGCCAAAGCCGAATTTACCAACTACTTCTACAAGTTTGATGCGGGTTACTGGAATGATCTTAATGAGAACTGCGTTATGTTCTTCATTGCCTAGACAATAAATTCCGACTCCTTTCTTTTCCCCTCTTGTCCGTTCTTGGGTAAAACGAACGGACTTTTACATAGGAGGAATTAATATGCCCGACAAAATAACAACCCTTAAACTTGTTGACAATACGGATGTTTTTCCTAATATCAAAGACGAAAATATCCCTGATACGATTATGCGTATCGCTGACCTTTCGAAGTATCTCAATCAACTTAAGTCAATCAATATTTCCGGAGATATCGATTCAACCACGATTACTTCCGATATCGCTACCTTTACGACCGCCGATATCTCTACCCTTAATGTTTCCGGTATTTCCCATTTCGAAGGCGAAGCAACTTTCGGTCACAATGTCCACGTAGACGGCAATATTATCGTAAACGGGATTGACAATATTGTTGACAAGAACGGAAACAAGACTATCAACACAGGCACCTTTGACCCGACCAGCGACAACCCAGCTTCACAGGAAAGTATTATGGACGCTATTATCGAAGCCGATTTGAATGCTCGTTTTAGTAGGGCATCAAGCGGAAACTTAGTCGGAGCATTCGAAAGCCTGCCATCAGTCTACAGCGGAAAATTTCACCTTTTGAGATCAGCAGATGTTTATCCAGGCATTTCTGTTGATATGTCGCTTCTTTTTTCTCAAACAAAGACTAAAGAAATCGATTACTCTGGTAATTTAGCTTATATCTTCGAACAGGCTGGTTCTATTAATATGAGTAATTGTTTCAAATATTCTTGGGTTAACATAATCAGCGCTACATATACGCTCAGAAATGTAAAAGACATGAATAATACATTTCTTGGTACGACTGGTTTAAAAACAATTAAGTTTAGAGATTATCCAGTTTCATTTGACATTTCTATTTCTACTAAATTCGAAGAAGCCGATCTCGTGGAAATCCTCAATAATTTAATGGACTTGACGGGGAAGACATCGCAAACATTAACCATGGGTGCAACGAACCTTGCAAAGCTTACAGACACGGAGAAGGCGATAGCGACCAACAAAAACTGGGTACTCGCCTAAATAGGAGGAATCACAATGAAAAAGTTAGAAAGTTCTACGGGCTATATCAAGAGCCTAGTTGCCGTCTATGATGAATATCCTATTTATGACCACGCAATCTATATCCCCGACAATTCGGAAAATAACTATGCAGAAGCCACCGAAGAAGAATACAAAGCCTACGTGAAGGCACAGAAAGAGAAGACAAAGTATGCCGTTCCAAATTTCCCTGTCAAAAACTGATTCTCCTAAGAACCGACTTACCAAAGCGCTTTCCGATACTATTACTTTCAGTTTCGTATTCAAGGCGCCTACTTCCTATCTTTCGCCAGTTGTACTGATTCAGTCGGATACTCTGCTTATAGGCTACAATTACGCGCAGATACAGCTCGATATTCTTCGCTTCTACTACGTTACCGATATAATTTTGGTCTCCTCTAAGAACTATGAAGTCCATCTCCGTGAGGATGTTTTGGCTACCTATTCCTCCGCTATCACTTCCCAAACTCTTTTCATTGAACGTACTTCCAACCCTATGCTATATGATATAAATATAAAAGATAACCTGAAGCCTAAGGAGTATATTCAGAAAACAATGAACTCCATAGCGACGGAAGACTTAATACAGGCACCGACTATTTCGTTAGACGGTGTTATGGTAATGAGAAATGGGTTCGATTACATTGTAGGTAACAATACTCAGTACGCCGTTATCGTTGCCCGTTCAGGAGATCCGATTGCTTTTTCCGGCGAAACCTTCGGAAGGGTTCCCGACCGAAACAATACTATAAGACTTATTCCTACGCCATCCAAATATCCTAGTGTCCTTATGTATTGTTGCGGTTATCAGACAATGCAATATCTTGTCAAATGGTGCAATGATCATTCCGAAGAGGCTAAATCCGTCATCAGCATTGCTTGCTATCCTTATTCGATTCCTCACGGCAATGTCGTTAATACGATCCGAATAGCGGGTAATGATGTATCGACCGGAGCAGAACCTGAAAAGTCCTCCTACTATCCTATCTGCATTGAGCCTATAGTTCTTGCTGATTTTAAATGGTACCCCGTTATCGCCTCTAGCGCGTTCGGTGCAGAAGTCGGCGATGTAAATTTCCAGCTTTTCTTACCTTATCTTGGTACAATAACTCTTGATAATTCTCTTCTTTCTTCAGGTGACGAAATTCAGGTTGTCTACATTCCATTCTATGCTAGCAATGAGTGTCTTCTTATGGTATCCAATGTAACCAAAAATATCGTTATTCATTCGGAAACCGTATCGATAGCTCAAGATATGCCTATTACGTCTTCAAATGCAGAGGCTATCCGTGATACATGGACAAAGATAGGTATAAAGGCTTCGGTATCGCTTGTTGCTGGTGCCCTTAAGATTGCTTCCGGAAACCCATTAGGTGTTCTGTCGGCAGTCGGATCTATAGCAGGTACTACCGGTGATATTGTATCTACGGCTCTTACAACCCACTATCACTCTTCGGTCAAGATATCATCGGCTGATTCCGGCTTTTCCCAGTGGAATAAATGCTATCTTACTATAACAAAACCTGAATATACTTTGAATTCAGATGACGATGGCGACTATGTAAAACGATTCGGGATTCCGTGTGAAAAATTCTCTAAGCTGGTTTCCGCTAATGACAAGGATATCTACTACAAAACCAATACGGACAGACTTATAGGAACAATGACAGATACCGAACGCTCCGAAATCATTTCATATCTCAACAATGGTGTTGTTGTTCCTCCGCCGCCTTCCGAATAACAGAAAAGAGACCGTTTCGGCGGTCTCCTTTTTATTTTCTGCTTTGGCAGTTACGTATGTAATTGCTGACTGCTTCCCCTACTTCGTTGTCCTGATAGAATACCCTATTCATAGTGAAGAAAGACCATATCCGCTGTCCTATATCATCATAAGGCTTTGAAATGTCGGTTCTTATGTTGCTCTTCCATGATGGGTCTTCCTGGAATACAATGTCTTTGTCTTCATCCTTTATAGGCGTTGTCTTCCTATGAATAAAAGTTATCCACTCTCTTTCGTGACAGATTATTTCACACTGATAGATAGATTCATCAAAGCGAATGAAATAGATATCCTTGATTTCTTTCGGTAGATACTTGAACGGACAATGAGGGTAGATATCAAGCTCCCATTCACCAGAAGTAATCATCTTAAGCTTAGGATTATCGAAGGCAAAGTACTGGTCTATATCTTTCTTTGAATTTATCTTAGTTATATTCTCGGCTCTCTGAACTGCAACGCGCAGATCGGAATCCCCATATGTATATACTTCAATCTTTCCTACTGGGATTTTGGCAACGTTTTTTATTCCCATTTCCGTAAAGTAAGGGCAGTACTGATTGATGGTATTGCCGACCATGTAGATAGTCACATCGTCTCTTCCTCTCTTGATGGTGGAAATCAGGTTCTCGAAGGTGATGAACTCTTCATAGATATATCCTCTGCGTGATAGGAATTCATCAAAGAAGATGGTTGTAACATCAGGATATGAATTTTCCTTGTAGTCTTCCTCTTCGGTAAGAGCAAAGACGAAGATAACGGGGTTTTCATCCAGGGTAACTTTCGGATTTCCTTTGCTGTCAAGACCGCTCCTCGCAAGATAGAACTTTCTGTGAGCATACCGAATTGTGTCCCATTCATTGTCAAAAATCTTTGCGATTATTCCCTCCTTAATCATTGCGTTGAAGATAGTGGAAATCTTGGAAGGCATGATATCATCAAGGTACCTTCGGATAAGGGCACCTTGTTTCTTATTTTCCTTATAGTTTTTAAGAATCTTCTCCAGTACTGCCCACGTTTTTCCGTTGGATCTCTGACCGAAGATAATCTTGTACTGACTTTTTACCTTGTCGATATCAGCAAGGGAAAAGTATTTCGGTTTCTTTTTCATCATAATATGATCTCCTTTATTCTCCTTCGTCTTTCAACTCAATCGGTTCTTTGCCACAAAGGATACGCATATGATTAATAACATCGATTTCCTTCTTCAAAAGAATAGCTTCGCCGCCAAATCTAACAACGCATCTATTCTTCGTCGCTTCGATGGACTTCTTGTTTTTTCTGACTAAGCAGACTTTAACTTCGGTAACGTCATCAATCGGATACGCTTCCGCAAGGATTTTAGCCTGCTCGAGCGTGAAAGCGTAGATTATCAGCTTACGGCGTAATTCGTCTTTGGCTAAAAACTTAACTTCGTAACATTTCATTCGATATACTCCTTTATACCTTTAAGATAGGTAAGATACTGACTTGCAATTCCCAAATCATAGGCAGAGCTTTCCATACATACGGAGGAAGTCTCGCCCCATTCCGCAGTGTTGCCTAGATAGTCTGTCATAATTCCGGAAGTATGTTCATCGATATAGGTAAGTGTCTTCTTTCCGCTTCCTTCCTTTCTGATTCCTTTATCGTAGTATTCAGGAGGGAAAACAAGATGATCGGTGAATGCTTTGAAAATTCGGTCATTGGTCTTGTAGCGATAACGGAGATAATCCATACCGCACTTCTTGCTTACGCCGGCAATCGTTATCGCCATCTCTCCGCCCTCTTTTTCGGTCATGTATCTCTTAGCACCCAAAGTCTTGAATCTTGAGTAAAGCCCGTCATCATCCCAGAGACCTATCGTCTTTATTTTCCCTTTGATGGTTTTCGGAGAAACGTCCTCAAGAGGTATGCCTTGTCTTTCGCACGCTTTCCTTAGTTTATCCTTAACCATATCATTGTAGCGTTCGAAGAACTCCTTATGCTTTTCGTAGTGTCGGAATTTCACGGAATCGGTATCGGAATATATATAGTCATCTTTAAGTTCATATATCGCATAGAAGAGATTCCTTCGGGCATACGCCGTAACGAAGATGCCCCATAGATAGGAGTTGAAGCGTGTCTTCGAATCGTTGTATTTCTCAATATCCTTCGAGATATCCTTGTCTTCCGAAGACCACCCCGAACCCTTTTCGAAGATATACTTCTTACGCGAGATATCCGTAACACACATTCCGTAGCATGAGTTGAGGTTCTCCTTCGATACCTGATACTCGACTTCCATACCTTTTACTCCCTTAAGCTCTGTCTTGTCCTTATAGAGCTTTACAACGCCTTTCACAAAATCGGAAGGCAAGTAATCCTTCTGATATGCGTAGCATATTCCGAACTCGGCTCTTGACCACTTATAGAAAACTCTGTACACCTTGAAATCTACACTTGTGCATGCGATTGCGACCATAGGAGAATCGACAATTCTTCCGTTATCCTCTCTGCACGCGTTTCCTGAATGGTCATCCGACTTAGAGATAGGATGGTCTCCTTGCTCAAGACTGCATAAGTCATATAGCCTCACTCCGAAAATCATCAGGTAACCTGCCTTATCCAGTCGGTCAAAGTCATCCTCCGACTTGAGAATCACTTTCTTTCCTCTGCTGCATGGGAATTTTTCGTCAATCATCACGGACGGATAAGAGGAAGTAAAATCAAGCGACTGAACGTCTTCACAGGTATCCCCCATATGGATCGCATTGCAGTGCGTGAAACCACCTTGGAAGGCAAGTCTTGCAAGTCGGTATTCTTCATCTGTTAGAATCTCTCTTTTCATAATCCTTCGATAATCTCCGTACTTATGGCTTTTATAATTGTGCTTTCCCGACTGCTTTTCGTAGAGACATTGATTACGCATATATCTTCGTACCTTACCAGTCTTAGTTAGAGGAATCTTAGTAATATCATCATGGTTACTCTCAATCTCTTCCATGATATAAGCCATGACAACAAGTCCGTCATGATAGATATACCTCCACTCCTTAAGAGTAAGAGGGGTCTTTGAGTTTCTCATAAGACTATAGTCAAGATCCCCTACCATCTTCTGCACAGGATACTTTCTTAAGTGTTCTCCTACTTTCTCCAAAGAATAGCCTGAAAGCGCATAGGAATCCTTGAAGACGATACCCGACTTGGTTTCCGCTCTTATTACCCTTCTTTCTTCGACTGCAAAAACATTCTCCCAGTCGAACTTCTGGCATATCCACTGAAACTCATAGGAGAGATTGTGAACGTAAATAACTGCTTTTCGGAATTTACCCAAAGAAAACGATGAAACTATATCATTCAGCATAGAAAGAAAGTCATCCCATGTTCTGCCCACGAATACTTTTCCGTATACTCCGACAACAAAGGCGTACATTGTGGCTCTCGGATTTTCCTTTATATCACGCCACGAACTTGTTTCGATATCGAAAGAAAGAGGAAGATTCAGGTACTCGATATTGCTATGTTTTACGTAAATGTCATCATAGGAAGAAAGTTCTTTAATCCAATCGTGAAGACTATCTGTTTCCGTCTTTGTGTCTTTAGGAACCTCGTTTCTGTCCGCCACCGAAAAGGAAGGAATCATCTTCTTCGTCTTCTCTGTTTTGGTCTTCATACTCCTTTTCGGCTACCTCCTTCATCCTATTCACCATCTCATCGACGGAAAAAGAAGAATCGACAATTTCTACCATCATAGACACCCAGTAGTCGGAGTTATATCTTTTTCTCGGGTTCTTCGATACCACATAGGATATGGACGGATATAAATCGACCATCATATCGTACAATCTATAAGGCATAGAAAGTTCATCAGCGGTACCCAAAGTAGCTATAGCGTGCTTTATTCCGCTCCGCAGATTCAAAGGATCCTTGAGCCAGCTAATCTTCTCACGCACCGTCTTTATCTGTTCCAGACGGTCTTTCTTGGCAAAGGACATTTTCTTTGAGGACTTCCTAGAAAGCCTCTTTTCCGCCTTCGTACGGGGCTTAACCCACCCCTTTTCAAGCGCCTGACGATATCCTAATGACTTCTGCCCTATCTTCCTTCCGTGTTCGCCCTTGAATCCTCTAAGGCTTCTTGCTCTATTGCTTATCGTTCTTGAAAGCTGTCGGTTCAATGTCTCCAGTTCTTCCGGTGACATCGCGTTTACATCCATCCAGTCTGACAGCAAGTTCATTCTCGGCTTCTTGACGGCGGTTGACATAGTTCTTTCCTCCTTTTATGCATAACAGATCTACTCGGACACGGCGGTGATAAAGAGTGGCTGTATAATAGTTTTCAGAAAACGGATAGGAACGCGCAATGAAATCAGGAATAAGACGGAACCAGTTCTCCGCGGTCGCTTCCTGATAGGTATAGAACCGAAAGACTACCTCGTTCGTCCCATCAAGGCGATCGTGAGAACGGTCTTTTTCCCTGTGGTCTCTCCAATGTTCCCTCACCACGATAACCCACGGACACTTAAGCTCAGTGAACCCCTTCCATTCATCTACGTCATATTCAATACGGTCTACTTCCTTCTCTTCTTCCTCGGGAGTAAGAAAATCGGGTTCGGAAGTCTTCTTCTCATATCTTCCACGTTTCTTAACAGAATCTTTTTCCATTGAAATTCTCCTTTTTATATTTAGGAGGTACGATTACCCGCGTACCTCGGCGGTATTATGGTATAAGCCTCTTTTATTCTTTGAAAAGTTTCAGATCGTCAACATTATAAAGATAGCTTATTTCAAGTCCTTCGAACATAGGTTTATTTATACCGAATAATGGTAATATCATAATTTCACGTACCTCATCTTCGTTATAAGGAATAAGAGTGATTCTAAGATAAAGACGTCCGTTATGCATTGCCTTTTCGAAAGTAAAGTTGTAATCATCTCTATATAGCCGAATAAGGTTCTCGAGATATTCTTTCTCGTCTTTAGTGATATAGGCTTCTTCAACGACTTCCCAGTCATCGGCATGAATATCTATTGCACTAAGACACATAAACATACACCGTTTATTGCCGAGATTCAAAGCTCCGTCTCTAAGCTGATAGGGTGCCTTTTCGAACCACCCTTTTCTTCTGATTTTCTTCCCGTCATTCAACTCTTTCAACGCCTCTGTAATATTCATGAATTTATCTCCTTTTATAAAGAAAGCCACCTGTTGCAGTGGCTTTCGTGTTTTTTTTTTTTTTTTATAATGGCAAATCGGAATCCTTGTCACTAATTCCTTTGAAGAAATTATCCACTTCATATTCCTTCTCTGTCTTAGATTCAGGAAGTCTGATTTCCTTTCCTACTGGATAAATGTCATTCGGATCTAATTTAGTAACGACGATATGCGGGATTCGGTTTCCTTTTCTATCGGTAATATAGGAGTAAGAGCCGTCGGCGTTCTTCTTTCTCTTTGGCGCAATGAAGGCGTGCTGATTGTCTCTCTCTTCTTTCTTTTGGGCGAAAGGCAGGGCTACGTCAAGATAGTTAGACTTACGGGAGGCAAGATAACCGGTAAAGGTGTTTAAAGTGTCCCCGGTAAAAGATACGTCTATATAGGCTCTTTCTCCGGCTTTATCGTAAATGGCATAATAGCGAGGGAACGTGTGCCCGTCTTTGGTATGACCCTCGCTGCGAATGATTCTTAAAGATATTTTTTTCATGATTTATTTTTTTTCCTTTTTATATTTAATATTTAGGAGGTACGATTACCCGCGTACCCCGGCGGGACGTCACTAAGGGAGAACGGAATTTATTAGTAAGTAAATAATAGATCTTTACGGGGGTATCATGGTATAAGCCTCTTTTACTTCATACCGCCGGCGATCGCAATCTCATAGTCATAAGGTATATAAGTATTATCGTAACTTGTCAATTTATTAAACGAGATATACATTTTAGTTACTCCTTTATTAATCGCTATAATCAATAGAGAATCCGCCGTAATGGTCAACGAATGACTGAGCTACTATCATTGCATTATCGGAGTTCATTTCATCGTATTCGTCTCCAAAATAAGAACCTAAAACTTTAACAGCAAAGTTAAATATTGCCGCCGGGTTATCCTTGATTTCAATCTTATATTTCTTAAGTTGTCTTCCCGAACCTTCTTTATAAACTAAGTATTTCATTTTTGAAATTCCTCTTTATAGCCAAAGTGTCTTACCTTTAAAAGCCAATCCGTGACATTCTGCGACTTATCAAGAAGTTTTTCATAGTGATTGATCAAGTCATTAATTTTGTCATTAATAGATGGATTATTGTATCTAATATCGAATAAATCACATTTCAGAACCGCAATTGCGCCGATCGCCTGCCATGAGAAATTGTAGAATCTGTCTAGCGTATCTTTATATATACCATCTGTCATTCTCTCGACCTCTTCGACGGTTGGTATTTCGGGCATTCTTAGAATTTCATTCATAAATAATATTTAATCTCCTTATCCGATAATCTGCCGTTATTATTACAATAATAATGTCCTTTAACAACTTTAGATTTATCATGCTCTTCAAGAAGAAAAACTCCTCTAAATACTGAACCTTCATGATTGCTGACATATCTATTAATCAACTTACAAAGATCGTCGTAAAAATCGACCGCGTCATCTAAATTTGTAAAGGAAAGCGTGGTTTTCATATCGCCGATACCATACCCTACTAGGACTTCATACCTTACTTCAGCCATTTTAGTTGACCCCCTTTATAGTGGCTTCTTTTTGAAGCAACCTTAATATACTCTTTCGCAATAATATTGACAATAGCGTTTTTGACATATTATTAAAGATGTAATAAGAATATTTTGATGAGATACTGGATGAGATACCGGATGAGATACCGGTTGAGATACCGGTTGAGATACCGGTTGAGATACCGGTTGAGATACCGGTTGAGATACCGGTTGAGATACCGGGATTTTGACTAAGAA
>Ga0256406_1005776_pt1 | contig 12926 bp, 10 predicted proteins | sample RumenRJG_03DNA_FD_185986 | JGI IMG/M metagenome (GOLD analysis project Ga0256406, IMG submission 185986) | Bovine rumen microbial communities from Lethbridge, Alberta, Canada - RJG_03 | ecosystem: Host-associated > Mammals > Digestive system > Stomach > Rumen | place: Canada: Alberta | collected...
GTTTTGAACTTGGCAGAAAAGTTTCTTCTGGTACGGGACATGATGGATCCTCCTGTATGAAATAAGCATATCAGATTCATTAGGAACCGTCCCAGATTCTGTCTTAATTTATGAGGCCATTATAGTTCCATCAGAAATGATTGCAGATGAAACGTTAGGAGAGAAACGACCTACAATTTTGCTGCATCCAGAGACGAAGGATGAGAAGTCGGCTGAGCCAGTTGAGTCAGAACATGATTACCATACCTCGCTAATAAATGCTGTGGCTGCGGTGGAATATGTGAATACCCAAAGCACTGGAATGGAACAGGAGACGGAGCAGACAGATCCAGTAGGCGTGGATATTACCAGCGGGCCCGCATATAACGATGAAGTACGAAACCTTAATAATACTGTAAGAGAGATTATCGGGGCAATAACACAAATCAAATCTGCAGAAACTTATGTAGGAAAATATGCAGTAGTAAGAGGCGGTGATCCGGATGGGACAGAGCATCAAAACCTTCGTCACAACAAGGCGCTCAACGAAGCAAACTATAAAATAATTGATCAATATGAACGGAAGAAGGAAAAACCATATATATACCGCGTTGACGTTAAACAGAACGATGGAAGTATACGCACTTATTATATGGGACCTGAAGCACTGGTTTTGGATGGAAAAACGGTAGTATATTCTTTTTTCGGCGGTATCGGAGAACAATTGGTTCATGCGGATGCGGATGATGCTTCAATGAAACACATGCAATTGCGTCGAAAACTCTTTATCAAGGCATCTCATTTGGATCGCTTCAGAAATCTGACGGTGCGTCGTGAAGAAGGGCTTCCACCGGATAAGGTATCTGATCCGTTTCTGATTCATATTTTGGAAAGCAGGCGACAGGATCATGATCTTACCGACATTGTCGTCAGCATTCAACAAGAACAGGATCAAATTGTAAAAGCGTCATACAATCAGAATTTTATTGTGCAGGGTTGCGCCGGCTCAGGAAAGACAATGGTAATGCTGCAGCGTTTGTCGCGGTTGCAGAATTATGAGAAAGCATTTGATCCCAAAGAGGTTCTGATATTGACGCCCAGTACTCAATATACGGCATACATAGACACGGTTACACAAGAACTGGCCATACAAAAGATCAAGCAATTAACCATTGAGAATTATTATATTTCCCTTCTGTCAGAGTTTGGTTCGGATTTTAGAGTCCGTGATAAAGATAAAGTGATTCCTGACTGGGCAGTTGACGGCAGACTGGTGGAATATATCTATTCAGATTTGTATATTGAACGTTTTGAAGACGCATTTGATGAGGTTATTGATAGGCGACGCGCTCTTTACTCTGAATTTGCTGCGCTATATTTGCAGTTGGGATTGAAGGATCTTCCGGCGGAACCTGAAAATGAAGCAGATGTACAGGTGAATTATCGAAGTATGATTAATTCTTTGAATAACCTGGATGAAGAAAGAAAAAATGCATACCAGAGTGCACGCGAATCAGAAGAGCTTTTGGTAAAGGATTCAAAGAATTTAAAGAAGGAGTTAGATGCCCTTGAACTTAAAACGGAGGAAAATTATAAAAAGCTGTGGAAAGATACAAGGGAGAAACTAGGAGACAGAATTGATGCCTTAAAGGAAAACACGGATGCTGCATCACAACTTCTTGCTCAGATTATTTCGGAGTTTGTCGAGAACAACAAAGCCCCTAATACAGTTGAAATTCCAAAGCTCATTCTTACTGCAGTGGGATGGGCACCGGAAGTAAGAGAATATTTTAATAAATCGCAAAAAATCAGTCGTGATCTGAAAGATTTTAAAGAAATGATGGATGCGCGCCCGGCAATTTTGCTACAAGCGAAAAAAAAGACGGAGGCAGCAAAGAGTCTATTATTTTCAAAGGAAGTTGAGGGCAAAATTGCAGATCTTTCTAAAGAAATTACAAATTACTCTGCAGTAAGGACTTATCATCAAATAGCTGATCTTGCTCTTGCTCCTAAATTAAAAGAGCTGAACATGAAAAAACCCACGAAGTTGCATAGGTTTGATCTTTATTCACGCCTTCACTTTTGCCGAATGTTTTATGATCAGTCATTGCCCTCATACAATTTTGTCTGTATCGATGAAGGGCAGGATGCAGCCTTGAATGAATATCGGCTTATTCGGGATATTAATGGGAGCAGAGCCAAATACAATATATACGGAGATTCCAGACAGGTTATTCATCCTGAAAGGGGTGTAAATGATTGGAATGATCTGATGCGGCTCTTTAATGCAGACATATATTTTCTTAATGAGAATTATCGTAATACCGAACCGATAAATCATTATTGCAATGATTATTTCCATATGGATGTAAAGACCGTGGGACTGCCCGGCGAAAAAGTAGAAGAAATCTCCATAGTTGATGTATTCTCAAAAATTGAGAACACATCCTCACTGCAGGGTGAAAGATGGGCCATCATCATACCGGATGACTTGAATAAGGAAGAGGTAGTCCAAAAACTTAGGCATTCGAAGGTTACGGTTTCGGCGGATAAAATTGGTCCCGATATTATCTCGGTAGTCTATGTCGAGGAAGTAAAAGGATTTGAGTTTGAGGTTGTATTCAGTATTGCTGATCACATGAGTAGCAATCAGCAATATATCGCAATGACCAGAGGACTGGAAAAACTGTATGTGGTGCAGAGTGACAGGGAACACAAGTGATCCTGAGATCTTGAACTGCAATCGCTCAATGGAAAAGGCATTAATTGTATCGATAAAATGAACTCAACTCTTGACTATTACAATCAAAACGCCTCCTCGTTTGCCCAGTCGACAGTGAGTGTGGATTTTACGGCGGTTCAGCGGGAGTTTCTATCGAGGATTCCTGCGGGGGCGCATATTCTGGATTTTGGATGTGGTGCGGGTCGCGATACGAAGGCGTTTTTGCAGCAAGGGTATCGGGTTACGGCCATCGATGGGTCTGAAGAGCTGTGCCGCATCGCATCGGAATATACCGGAATTGAGGTACGGCAGATGTATTTTCAGGAGTTGGAGGATGTGGATGTCTATGATGGCATCTGGGCGTGCTCTTCTATCCTGCATCTGACCGAAAAAGATCTGGAAGATGTGCTGCATAGAATGGCGAGGGCACTTCGCCAGCACGGCGTCATCTATACTTCCTTCAAATATGGCACTTTCTGCGGGGGGCGGAACGGGAGGTATTTTACGGATATGACGGAGAGGACGTTTTCGGATCTTCTGTTGCGTGTACCGGAGCTCAAGATCGAAAAGGAGTGGGTGACGGGGGATGTCCGTGCGGGACGGGGAGACGAGAAGTGGCTGAACCTTATTCTGAAGAAATAAGTGACGGATGCCACAGTGAAGTGCGCGGATTCGTGATTTCTGTCCGAAATTCAGGTAATTGATGTGACGGTGTTCCTATTAAGGAAGAGATGGATGAAGCATATAGAAATGACCGAGGAATACCGTTGTTTGTCTTTTGACCATTTGTGAAGGTGACTGAGTATCTGGCTGCTTCGCCAAATTTTGTCGCTGGGGGTTATGAAAAAGTATTGGATAAGACCTTAGTACTAAACGGACAATCATATACGCTTCAGGAGACGGTCAAGTATCCGAACCAAGGCAGGACGTATTTCTATACTTGCGGCAATACGGCATTAGCGATTGATCAGGATATTTGCGATGTCGAAGACTCGGGCAAGGTGTTCGATTACAGTCTGATCACGGACAAGCAGAATCAATATATGAAGCGGTATGCGCATTTCTTTCGTTTCGTATATGAGGACAGAAATTCTATTGGGAATTTTCTAAAGAGGGCGCTGCAGACTTCGGCTGGAGATACTTCTGCCGGAAGTGATGTAGATTTTCAGTATCACACGGCCGACAGATCCGAGGGGGCGGATGCATCACCGCTCGAATTCCGATTTGAGAAAGATTTTGCCGGTGTGTACGGGCCGGAGAGTATTAAATTTCTGCAGAAGGAATACGGCATTTCCGACGGCGCCGGGAAGAGTTACTTCCTGGATTATTTGCTATTCACGAAGACCGGAAAGATCGCCGTCGAGGAGAACGGCGTTACGTATCACCATCCGCAGCTGATCCGTCTGGATAAATACAGAAGGCAGCTCCGAAAACAGAATGTCTGTGCACTTTGGGGGATCAAGCTGTTCCGTTTTTCGTCGGAAGACTGTCAGTTCGAGGACAGGATAGAGGATGATATCCGCGAAATTTTCGGCACTTCCACAGATAACTTCCTCATGGAGAACGGGCTGAAAGCCCGGCGGCCGATCAAGCTCTATGATCATCAGAAGCTGACGTTGGAAGAGATTGAGAAGGAGAGAGCGAACGGACATCACACGTTTCTTATTTTCCTTCCGACGGCCAGCGGCAAGTCTATGATCGTCGAGCAGGACATGAAGCGGTATGCGGCGAAGCCGGAGCACAGCGCCGGTTTTCATGCACTGATCATGGCGCCGACCACGAACATCATCAGCGACTGGCAGGACAGAATTCATTCGTTCATGCCAGAGTTGGAAAATAAGATCGAAATTCGAAGTTACTCCTACATGGCGAGGAATTACGCCGACTATCAGCAGGACACCTTCTCTTACATTGTTGTCGATGAGGCACACCATGCGGTGGCGCCAGTTCTGCAGAGGGTGATTCAGTATTTCACACCGGACTTTCTTGTGGGCATGACAGCGACCGACGAGCGGATGGACCACAAGAAGCTCGAGGATGTTTTCGGCACGTACACGACGAAGCTCTCGCTGAAAGATGCCATGCAGAAAGGTATCGTTGCGGACGCACGTGTTTTCCGTATCAAGACGAATCTCGATCTGAGCCGCGTCCGCTATAACGGGCATGACTATGTCAATGCGGACCTGGAGAGCAAGATACGCGTGACGTCGCGAAATGATCTGATTGCTGATGTTCTGGCCAAGTACTTTGGGAGAGATGAGGATGGGCAGGGCATCATTTTCTGCGTCAATATCAGGCATGCGGCGGAGATGGAGAAAATCCTGCTGAAGCGGGGGATTTCTGCCAAAGCGTACACCGGAGGGCACAGTGCGGGAGGCGGGCACCATGCCGCGCAGATCATGGCGGACTTCAAGGCGCACAAAATCCGGTTTCTGTGTGCCTGCAACATGATTTCTGAGGGCTGGGATTATCCGGAACTGCGCATTCTTGTCATGGCGAGACCTACGCTGTCCAAGGTTCTGTATCTGCAGCAGGTCGGAAGGGGCCTTCGAAGGACGGACAGCAAGAAATCAGTCTATATTATTGATGTGGTTGATGAGTATGGGGCAATGGTGAAGCCGTGTTCCATGCACGCCATCTTTGAAAATCCGTTCTATGTTCCGTTTGGCGATATCCTCCGACAGGATTATAAGCCGGGAGAGATGGTTGAAGTAAACGGTCTTGTCGAGCGTGTGGAGAGCATTGAGCCGGTTGATATTGAGACATTTGAGAGCAGGTACGCCGGCTATCTGAACCAGGAACAGCTCGCCAGAGAGTTCTTCGTGAGCACGGGCAGCATAACGAGCTGGATTACAAAGAGGAAAATAACGCCGACAGTCATGATTCCTTTTGGCAGCAGGAAGCTCTATCTGTTCAGTCCGGAGGATGTGAAGAAGATTCGCGAGGAGAACCACATCGAGGAGCACAATGATCAGACGATCCACAAGGATTTCTTTGATTTCCTGAATGAGCGGGATTACAGTCTTTCCTATAAGATGCCGTTCCTGCTCTCCTTTATGAAACACATGGACAGTGTGGGCGATGCGAAAATCGATGATGTGCTGGATGACTACATCGCGTTTTACCAGGATCGGATTGACCGGCATCTGCCGGTCGATCGGAAGAGCTGCCCTTACACGGCAGAGACGCTGAAGGACCGCACATTCGTCAAGCGCAATATGCTGACCAATCCTTTTGAGAAGTTTGAGCGTAAACGGTTTCTGTATTATTCCAAGGACTTGAATGTCATTTCCATGAATCATGCGCTCTTTGCGAGTCTGACCGACGAGGATCGGGATAAGATCTGTGCGCAGATGAGGGATGACTTAAAGGATTACTATAGTAAGATATAAAAGGACAGGCACCTTTGGGATGTTGAGAAATCCATGGTGCAGTAATTTTGAGTAGAATTCATGGACAGAAGGTAGATTACATTATGAAAATTATTTTCGAAGAAGAGAACAGCCGCGCGGCGGCTTATGAGGATACACGGCTTGTAGGGCAGTGTGATGTGGTGCGGCAGAAGGCTTTCTGGATTATTACGCATACGGAGGTGGATCCTGCGTACGGCGGGAAGGGAATTGGCGGCGAGCTGGTCGGATGTGTGATGGAGGCAGCAAAGAAGGCGGGTGTGAAGGTGAAGCCGTTCTGCTCTTATGCGGCGCATCTGTTCGCGAAAAATGCAGTGTATGCTGCGATGGAGGATAAGTCGGTCATTACTGTCTATGGGATGAAGACCTGCCCGGACTGCACGGCGGTGGAGGAGCAGATTGAGGGAGATGCCAACTTCCGGTTTGTCGATATTGGCGAGCATGTGAAGAATATGAAGGCGTTTCTGCAGTATCGGGATGCGGATCCTGTTTTTGATGCTGTCAGAGGGAAAGGCGTTGGCATTCCTTGCTTTGTGCTGGAGGACGGCACGGTTACGCTGACCCCGGAGGAGGTCGGGCTGTATTCGAAGCCGAGTGAAGGAGCGGCGTGCAGGGTCGATGGGAAGGGATGCTGATGCCAAGTGAAGAAGATGCGTGCAGGATTGATGGGAAAGGATGATGGCGAGACCATCATAACATCGGGCAGGAGGCGCTTGTCGCTTCCTGCCCGATTCGTTTCTCACCCCTTGTTCTCGAGCTGTGTGAGGCACTTGTCGAGAGCGGAGGCGCACCAGTCGATATCGCAGGTGTCGAAGGCAAGGGTGGGGCGGAGCTTCAGGATGTTGCCGTGAGGGCCGCAGCAGGAGGTGAGCACCTGGTTGTCGCGCAGCAGTTCAATGAGGTCGAGCGCCATCTTCTGGTCGGGTGTTTCCTTCTCAATGTCGCTGACCAGTTCGAAACCGATAAAGAGGCCGGCGCCGCGCACGTCACCTACAGTATTCGGGTGGCGGGACTGCACCTCGCGCAGTGCCTTCATGAGCTGTGCGCCGACGATGTGTGTGTGCTCCTGAATGTGTTCCTCTTCGATGACCTTGAGCACTGCCTCGGCGGCTGCCATGGAGACCGGATTTCCGCCAAAGGTGTTGAAATAGGGAAGGTTGTCAGAGAAGGCCTCCAGCACTTCATGCCTTGCCGCCAACGCGGATACAGGAATTCCGTTGCCCATGGGCTTGCCCATGGTGACAATGTCCGGAATAATGCCGTGTCTCTCGAATCCCCAGAAGGCCTCGCCGGTGCGGGCAAAGCCGGGCTGCACTTCATCTGCGATGAAGACGCCGCCGTTCTTATGGACGACATCTACAGCTGCCTTGAGGAATCCCTTCGGATCGGGGTGAACGCCGTCGGAGGAGAAGATGGAGTCGGCCAGGAAGCAGGCAAACTTAATGCCGCGCGCCTTCATGGCGTCGATCTTGCTCTGGATTTCATTGCAGTACCACTTGGTGAACTCTTCGGGGGTTCCGCCGATGCGGTAATAGTCGGGTGTTGCAGCGAGAGCTGCATAGGGCAGGATGGGCTGCTCGGAGCCAAGTGCCGGGGAGACGCCGGATGTGAGTGCACTCGTGCCGTGGTAGGCTTCCTGGGAAACAATGATTCCCTTGCCTCCTGTGTATTCCTGTGCAACACGGATGGCCAGGTCGTTGGCTTCAGAGCCGGTGCACATGTACATGATCTTATCGACTTCCGGGGGCATTTTTTTGAGTATCTTTTCGCTGTAGTCGATGATCGTCTCGTGCAGATAGCGCGTATGGGTGTTCAGCAGCTTCATCTGCTTGGTGACGGCCTCCACAACCGCCGGATGGCAGTGTCCGATGCTGGCCACGTTGTTGTACATATCCAGGTATTTGACTCCGTCCGCGTCCCAGAGATATTCTCCTTCGCCGCGGACAAGGTTTACAGGCTTGCGGTAGAAGAGCCTGTAGGATCCGCTCATATATTTTTCTCTTCTGCGGATCAGATCAAGCGTTCTGGCGTCCGTAATATCCTGCGTGTCGCCTCTGAAACTGTTCGTATCCATGATACTGGATCTGGTAGCCATATCTCCTCCTCATGTCAAAGCGTATTCATACTGATAACCGGCCTGCGGTCCGCACTGCAGAAGTTCTGAAAATATTTGCTCCAAACAGTCGTCCAATTCTGCAGACCTGATATACAAATGAAATGAAGCGGCGCGCCGGATGTCCGCGGCGGCCGTTATTTTCAGCGGATTTCCTCGATATAGTGCACTTCCGGAATCGCATACATCTTGTCGATGACGAGATCGTGTCTGGTCATCCGGTGCAGATCGATCGAGAGGATAATCGCGATATCCTGCGCGCGGAGTGCCTGCTTCTTCTGTTGTTTATCCACTGTCTTTATCCGGTAGTCACTGTTTCGGAAAAAGCGGTAGACGGCATCTATGCCGGCCGTCTTGTCAATCTCCATGTAGCAGCGCAGCTCTTTTGCGTTGTCGTCCGCCCACTTGCTCAGCGATGAAAAAGCCGTCATTACGAACAGGAACATCGCCATGGCGGCGATCGCAGCGCTCAGAAACCCTGCACCGAAAGCAATGCCGAGACAGGCCGTGGTCCAAAGACCTGCCGCCGTTGTGAGTCCTTTGACATTGTTCTTGCCGGTCACGATGATCGTTCCAACGCCAAGAAATCCGACGCCGCTGATGACCTGCGCGGAAATTCTCGCCGGGTCGCCGGATCCATAGACTCCGATCAGGTATTCATCGGTGATCGTTGCGAGACAGGATCCCAGGCAGACAAGGGAGAATGTGCGCGGGCCGGCGGCCTGGCCGTGAGTTCCGCGCTCTAGGCCGATCAGTCCGCCGCATATTGTTGCCAGGACAATGCGCAGGATAATCCTGGCTGTGTAGGATAATGAGAGTCCTGCAGCAGTCACATCATCCACCTCCGTGCAGCCTGTTAAAGATTAAAGAGCATCGTTTCCGCGTTCGCCGGTGCGGATGCGGACGTAGTCCTCGACGGGGTAGATGGCGATCTTGCCGTCTCCGTACTGCCCGGTGTTGACCTCTTCAAGGATGTTCCGGATTACCTTCTCTACGATCTCATCGGCAACAATCGTCTCGATCTTGATCTTCGGAATGAAGCCGACCTTATATTCCTTGCCGTTGTACGATTTGATCACGCCGTTCTGTTTGCCGTATCCCATTACGTTGACGAAATTCATCCCGTTGATGCCGTTTTCAGAGAGAATTTCGCTGACCATCTCGAGTTTCTCCGGCTTGATGATGATTTCCAGTTTCTTCATTTTGGTAATCCTCCTTTGCACGATAGAGTATTGAACCGTCTTCGCGAATTTTTCCCGAGGTGCCGCGAAAGAGCGGCACGGGAAAGTGAGTTAATCGAGATCAATCGTTATCTTGTACATGTCGCTTCTGGCACGTATTTCAAAATATTCAACAGGGACGTTGTGAAAGAGCTCGTACACGTTTCTCTGGATCAGCAGTGGGATCCCCTCGGGCAGATGGAGGAGAGACAGGTCCGCGCTGGCGGGAAGATGTGTCTCCAGGCTGATGCTCCTCAGGATCGGATGGGGGAAGCTGTACATCTCCGTAAAGATCCTTGTCGTTCCATCGAACTGTTCCTGTTCTTTTAACCGATCCTCGAGATGCGGAACGAAGTGTGCCGGAATGATCGAGGTGCATACAGCGAAAGGTTTGCCGTCCATGTAGCGGAGCTGGTCCAGTTTATAGATCTCCTCTCCCGGGGAGAGGAGCAAAATGGACTCCTCCTTTTTGTTGGCGGATCTCCTGGAAACCTGCAGAAGGTCTATGCTGTTCTGCTTTCTGTCTCTGCTGAGTGCCTCTGACAAGCCCAGATCCTTTTCTATATGAAGGGATAGAGATTCGTTATGCTTTTCAACAAAGAAGCCCCGTCCCTTTTCGGAATAGATGATGCCCTGCAGGCGAAGAGCTGTCAGCGCGCCGCGGACTGTGTTGCGGTCTGTGTGAAACTGCGCGGCCAGTTTGTTCTCTGAAGGAAGCCTGCTGTCGGCCGAGAGATGTTCCTGACGAATGTAGTCCTTGATATATTGAACAATCTCCTTGCGCACGGCGTCTGTCTCGCGGCTGTCCTTGTACGGCATATATCCTTCTTTCCTGTGCCGCGTTTTTGCGGCACAACGGGGCGAAATCCACGAAGGCGGTTTCAACGATAGGATCAGGCCTCCCATGAATTTACGTGAACTTAACATGGTACCAAGTACGTGTCAAATCTATTTCTGAAAGATTTTTCAATATTAAAAAAGTATTATAAATCCTTTACAAAAGCCGCCAATATAGTTGACGCCATCCTGGTACCAAGCTAAAATCGCTGACAATTAAAAATTAGGCATGCGAACAAAGGCGTTTCCTCAGAGGGCAGGAAGCGCCTTTCTTTTTTTACAGAGGAGAGTGACATGGCTGCATTTCTGGAACTGAAGGGAATTAAGAAGCAATATGGCAGATTCACGGCGCTGGATGACATCAACCTTTCGATCGAGGAGGGTGAGATGATGTGTCTCCTTGGACCGTCCGGGTGCGGCAAGACAACGCTGCTGCGGATCATTGCCGGGCTTGAGCATCCTACGGCGGGCAAGGTCTTTATTAAGGGGAAGGATGTGACAAAGCTCCCGTCAAGCGCGCGCAATTTCGGCATTGTTTTCCAATCGTATGCGCTGTTCCCGAATATGACAGTGCGGGACAATGTCGCTTTTGGTCTGAAGAGCAGACATCTCTCTAAAGAGGAGATAGACAAAAAGATCCGGGATATTCTTGATCAGGTCAATCTTGCCGATCAGATCGACAAGTACCCCAACCAGCTCTCCGGAGGCCAGCAGCAGAGAATCGCACTTGCGAGGGCCATGGTGATGTCGCCGGATTTTCTGCTCCTCGATGAGCCTCTCTCCGCATTGGATGCCAAGGTGCGTCAGAAGGTACGCAAGGAGATCAGAAATCTTCAGCAGAAGCTCGGCATCACGACCATCATGGTGACGCATGATCAGGAGGAGGCTCTGACAATGGCAGATACGATCGTGGTCATGAACAACGCCTGCATCATGCAGAAGGGTACGCCGGTCGAGATCTATGAGGAACCGCAGAATCCTTTCGTCGCCGATTTCATCGGCTCCATCAATTTCTTCAAAAATGATCTTCTCAGCAACGCAAACCTCGCGACAGACCGGAGTCTGATGGAGAATCTCTCCGAGAACAGGTCTAATCTGAAGGCGTGCAGGCCTGAAAATATCGAGATCGTCGAGAACAAGTCGCTCAACTCATTTAACGTGGAGATTGAGGACATTGAGTTTCACGGGTATGGGTACCGCCTATATGTGGATCTCAACGACAAGGAGGAGAGGCTGGCCGATGGTTCCACGGTTTCCTTTGATCTGTCATCGGATGATATGCATAGAAGGAACCTGAAGAGGGGCGATCACATCTCGATCCGGTTCAAGAGAGGGAAGCTCCGTTATTTTCAGACCGAATAAATCCTGCCTGATCAGGCGGAATCGTTTCAGATATGCAGCGACAGGAGAGGCCTTGCAAGATGAAGAAGACAATACAATGGGGAATATTGGTGCAGAGGATAATGGTCCTGCTGATGTTTCTGTTCTTTTTACTGTTTCTGATCATGCCGATGATCATGATGTTCGGCCAGGTCTTTTACGACGATATGGGCCATTACGTCGGGCTTGAGAATTTCCGCAGCTACTTCTCCAATCCGGCGCTGTTCAATTCCATAGGACATTCTCTGCTGGTGTCTGTCATCGTTGCGGCGCTGGCCACCATTCTTGGTCTGCTGTATGCCTACGGTGTGATGCGCACATCCATTCACGGCAAGAAGGCATATGAATATCTGGCTCTTGTGCCGATCTTTATTCCAACGATGGTGCACGGCATGGCTCTGATCTATCTCTTTGGCAACATGGGTCTGGTCACCAAAATCCTTGGGATCGATATTGGGCTGTATGGCAAAAACGGCATTATTATGGCCCTTCTGGTCTACAGTTTTCCGCAGGCCTACATGATTCTGTCTGTTGCACTCGGCAGCGCCGACAACCGTCTTTATGAGGCGGCAGAGGTGATGGGCGCATCGCCTGTCAGAACATTTTTCCAGATCACACTGCCGTCCATCCGGTACGGCATCATCAATTCGTTCATTGCTTGCTTTACGATGAGTTTCACCGATTTCGGTGCACCGGAGGTCGTGGGAGGCAACTATAACGTACTGGCGACGGATATTTACCGGCAGGTTGTAGGACAGCAGAAGATGTCAATGGGCGCGGTTGTCGGCGTTGTTCTCACGATTCCGGCGTTTATCGCCTTCCTCATCGACATTGTTCTGAAGAAAAAGAATGACCGCAATCAGCTCTCTTCCAAAGCAACCAATTTTACACCGAACGAATCCAGGAGCCGGGATGTCTTTTATCAGGTCTATTGCACACTGATCGTTGCGATCTTCGTCATTCTGATCGGCGTGGTCGCCATGTCGGCCTTTGTTAAGAGATGGCCGTATGACCTCTCCTTTACACTGAACCACTTTAACTTCGGCGCGGCCCTCCACGGCACCGGCGTGGTGAGCTTCGTCAACAGTATTGGACTGGGACTTGGGACGGCAGCACTGGGCACCGTACTTGTTTTCATCACTGAAACCTCAAAAATTACGTTAATAGAAACCGAGCTAAATCAGTCCTGATCTCTATAAATTCGCCTGCTGGCTTCCGACAGGTGGTGCTAAAGCCCTTGAAAATACGCTGTTTGTGCGATATGT
>Ga0256406_1005777_pt1 | contig 12922 bp, 15 predicted proteins | sample RumenRJG_03DNA_FD_185986 | JGI IMG/M metagenome (GOLD analysis project Ga0256406, IMG submission 185986) | Bovine rumen microbial communities from Lethbridge, Alberta, Canada - RJG_03 | ecosystem: Host-associated > Mammals > Digestive system > Stomach > Rumen | place: Canada: Alberta | collected...
TGTGTATACCTCCACAGCCCCACGAAAGACCCCCCAAGCCCTTGCCCTGGGCCTGAGGGGTCTCAACTTGCACCACAACCAACCGACTTGCTAGATCCTACTCTGCGGCCGGTAGCTACTCTGCGGCCGGTAGCTATTACCAACACTTGCCTTGAGATCACATCCTAGTCTTAACTTGATGGTGTCACGTAGTCAAGTGAAATGAGGATGCAGCCAATGTCTATCTTGTTACCCTCTACCTTGGAAACGGTTTGGTTCGGGTATAGCTGGCCACCAGATACCCTAGCGCTGAATGGAGCGATTCCGACACCTCCCTGTTGCACCATGTAGCCAATCGCTATGCCCCGTGCCATCGACTTGAACCTCGATGGTACCGCACCAATCGAGGAACCATCGAGCGCATCAACCTCATAGTCAATCCATCCGATTGAGAGGGCGTTGAGCAGGTTCACGGTAGCGCCGGGTGTGCTGTCAAACGACAATGAGCCCGACTGGGACGGATACACTCCCTCGTAGATGCTTGGCCTACCATATGTGAGCCTTGCGTTCATGAGGTCTACGTCGTTGGAACCCTGGGCTGTTATCGTCAATGAGCCAGACGAATCGGTGGTCACCGGGAACTGAACGACTCCCTGAATGTTTTCACAGCTGAGGGCAAGCACGTTGTTGCACAGCAACTTTCTGTTCCCACCGAATGCTGTGACCCAGTATTCCGTGCTTGGCAAAAGTCCGCTTGCGGTGTACGTCTTTTCGCTAAGCCAGCTTTTGTTGATAAGACTGTAGTAGTCATATGCAACGCACCTTCTCCAACTGGCAGGGGTAACGTCGATGTACGAGCAGTTATAGCTTGGGACTGCGGCTCCATAGATGCAGTTGAGAAGCATGGTTGCGATTCTGCGATTCGTGTCCTGGTTGTAATGCACCCAAATGTCGCTGGTGCTTGCTACCATCCTGCTCTGGTAGTTGCTGATGTTGATGCCCATGAGGTAGTCAAGTCTGAGGCATGCCATGTTGCGCTTGTGGGCCTCGAATTCGATAACGTCGGAGTAGCTTTGGATGGTGTTTCCCGACTGGTTCTGGTTCAGAATCTTGTCCGGTGACGCTGTTGTAGACTTGAGGAACGCAGGTGTGACACAGATTACGTTTGCCTTTGGCGCAAGCACGTTGATTCTGTCAAGACACTTACCATACAGGTAGTCCATTGTGTTATCACTGTTTTTGTTCACCTTCAATGGCTCCCTGCTACCCTGCCAGTCGTTCGTGCCATATGCCACAATCACGTATGTAGCGTCGCTTATCTCAGATGTGCCCAAGGCATTTAGTTTGTTGAGAAGCCATAGTGTATCGGTGCCTCCGACACTCCTGTTGTCGATGGTGATTTCAGGTGCAAGTTCCATCATCCAGTCAACGATAGACTTCTGTGGCGCGTTGCCGTTGTTAATGTCCGGGTTGGTTGTGAACGTTGAGTCAGCAAAGACCACTATCTTGTCATTGCTTCTGTTGGTGAAGCCAATGTTTGCGATTGCAGTCGCGTTGGCCTGCTCTGCGGCCTCGGCGCGTGTCTTCTCCGCAGCGATTGCCGTCGCGTTGGTCTGCTCTGCTTCCTTCGCGCGGGTGGTCTCCGTGGTAACGGCTGTTTCGTTTGTGGTAATCCTACCATCGAAGGTTGCCACTTCAGAACGATACTGCTCAATCTGCGCGTTGTAGTTGCCAGTCAGCGCCCAGTAGTCGGTATTGGTAATGTCGATTCCCTTTGGCACTGCTTGCTTGGAGGTATATGAGTTTCCACCATAGTAGACAATCGTAAGCGGCTCGTACGTCTTGGTATTGTCCCAGTCGATTGGCTCCGAGAAGAGTGGGACGTATCGTGCGCCAATTACTTGCTTTACAGTCATGTCATAGTCCTTTCTTTATGCCGTGGTATCGTCGCTTGAAAGCGGGGTGTAAAGTGTGACCTTAATCTTATCAATGTCAGTCTGCTGCGTCGTGTTGGTTGACTGGATTGACGTGATGTTGGTGTTTGCCGTTGACATTTGGCTTTGCAACGTTGACACGTTTGTCTTTAGAGTGCCAACGTCGGCTTGCAAACTTGCTAGGTCTGTCCCGCTAAGGCTGTTGACCACTCCGATAATCTCGTTAATCTTGTTCATTGAGGAGACCGTGGAAGGTCTTAGGTTGCTGCCGAATTTCAGTTCTTCTATTGCCACGTCAATCACCCAACCTTGCTGAGAGCTGTCATTACCTGCTGGTTCAGCGTGTTGACTTGAGCTTTTAGCTCCTTCAGCTCGTCGTAGTCGAAGTTATTGCTGTCATATGTGTTGTCGATTACGCCGCTGCCGTCAACAGTGAACCTTAGAATCAGCCTTCCATAGTCCGCGCGTCCGTACACTGCACCTGTGTCGAACGTTATGTCGCTCCAAGACTCTGGCACGTATATGCAAAAGTAGCCATCATCCGTGAGACCGAAGAACACCTGCTTGGCGAGAAGTTGGAAGAGTGTAGCGGCATTTTCGTTTATCCACTGCGCAAGCTGCTTTTCGTAGTAATCCTCGAAGCCTGAATCCTTAAACTGCTCAAACTCATCCTTGAGCTTGTCCAATTCGTCCTGGCTCACATTGAGCTGGATACCCATTTGCTCGGCATAGCACACCAACTTGTTGAGCAGATCAAACAGATTGAGAATGCGTTGCTCCTGGCTAGGGACATCCCAGTAGAGCTTTGGAATGGTCGGCGTGAAGGCAGAGAAGCCCCAGAATGGGGGAATGGGGCTCGCTGCACCATTGGGGTAGGTTGGTGCGCAATCGCAGTTGAAATCGCTCATATGGTCATCACATCCCGTCTATAGATGCAGTGTAAAGGCCGATAAACATCGATTCAAGCTCGTCAAGCAGGCACTGGTCGATGGCCTGGTATCTCGTGACGTAGGTCTCATAGGCTTCCATGAGGTTTCCGCGCTCCACGTCCTCGCTCTCCTCGTCGCGGCCATCACTCGCGTAATCAGAATTACCGGATAGCATAGTCTCGGGATAGTCGCTACCAATAGAGCGCCCCTTATGGTACCTGTCGGAAACCTGCGCTGGGTCGAAATCCTCATCGAGGTTGGCATAGAGGTTCTTGTATTTCGGCATAAGCTCATATACAAGCTTGCGATGAAGCATGGTGGCCCACTCGTAAAAAGGCTCGATGCTAATCTCGCGGAATCTAAAGCGCTCAATGAAGTAATCGCAAACTCTTCCGTATTGCTCGGTAGAGTACGCGGCCTTTGACCAATCGAGCACTGGAAGGCTCCAGTCAAAGACTCCCTTCTCGATAAGCTCTCCCAGCTGAACCGTATAGACGGCATTCCATCGGCTCGGACCAGTCCAAGCGTTTACCTCGTCTGGCTTGGAAAGGTCTGGGTAGCTAGTTGGCATGTAGTCACTCGCTGCCATCGTCTGCACTACCTCCCTCCGCTGTGGCCTGGTTCTCATCAAGCAGCTGCCTGTTGTTGAGGTAATTGTAGTTGTAAGACTCCCAATCGTCATTGAGGTAAACGTAGGTGTCACCGAAAACATCTGGCGCTACCCGCTTTAGCTGTTTGCAAGCCCAGCGCCTAGCATCCAGGCAGTTCTTAAGCAAGATATTTGTCGTAGAATTGCCTGCCGTGGCTTCCTCGGTAATCATGCGCTCGCCCTTCTCGAACATGATGTGAGGAACACCCATATATAGAAGGAATTGATTGAGCACATTTTGGTACTGCTCGGTAAGCTCCTTGCCAATGAACGGCACTCGGAGGTCAAGTGTGAAGCAATTCCCCTCGTTGAGATCCAGAAGCGCCTTGTTCGAGCTGTCACCTAGGATAACCGGCTCGTATCCTGCCGTCTGCTTTATCAGGTTTACAAGCTCCATCTTCTTCTCTTGTGGCATAAGCATAATCCAAGGCTTTTGCTGGTGAAACAAATTAACGTCGCTTGTGCGCTGGATATGGGTTAGCTTTGTCGCGTATTGCGTGATTGCGCCCCAGGGATTGAGTCTGGTCTGGCTGTAATAGACAAGCTCCCCGGTGACTGGGGTAACGTCGTATTCGTTGCCATTCCAACCCTTAGCTCTCCATTTGGTAGGAATTCCGTAATCGTTCCACTCGCCTTGCGGCATGGCCATGAGGGTTTGCCACACGTCAGGGGTATCCGCGCTGTGGCAGATCGTCGCAATGCCCACCTTGTGCAGCTGCAACTCTAGAAACCGAGGGTCGCAGGTTGGGGGTAGGCCCTCCCAACGAAACCGGTTCATGGCAATCGCTAGGAGCATGTCAACGTTGACGTTATAGCAGAGTGCATTGTAATCATCCGTCTGCCAGTAGTAGGGGCTACCACTGGCTGAGCGGTTCTTTTTCCTGCTCAATTGCTACCTCCGTTCGCTCGCTGCATCCGCTCGATGCTGGCTTGCAAGAGTGCATCCTGCCGCGCCGCATCCCTCTTTGCCGTCTCCTGCATCACCTTGAGCTGTGCCTGCTGTGAGTCCTTGATTGCCTGCAAGGTCTGCTGGAACTGCTCGTTACGCGCCTTTACCTGCGCCTTCCATTCGACCACTGCGTCAATCTCTTCCTCTGTCATTTCCGAATAGGGCTTGTCGATAAGTTTGTTGATGTCGATTGCCCCAGCTGAGTTATCAACATTGGTTGACTGAGTGTTAGTAACTTTTTCGTTAGATTCCGTTGTCATAGATGCTCACCCTTCCTATGTCCTCTGGCCTTCTCCATACCGTGACCCCACCAAAGAGTAGGAAACGCAGCTGGTCTGAGAAGCGGTCTGGTACCTGGTTCGAACTCCAGTAGTCCCTTAGCTTCCAAAAGGTGAAGTATTTGCCTATTAGCCAGTTTCCGTCGAATGCCCATTGCTTGTCTAGATAGTAGCCATAGCGTAGGAACTCGTCCCCTGCTCTCTGTATTGCGTAGTCACTCTCTGTGACAATATTAACGAAAAGCCCCATGGGTCGCGTCGTGGCAAAATCCCCGTTTGTCGTGCTTCCATAGATTGCCGGTGCCCCAAGTGCTGCTTGCTTGATGCTGTTGGTAATTCTTGCGCCCTCGTTGTCATAGGTCCGCGTATTGTTGGCCTTGGTCGTGGTCTCCGTGGCCTGCGCTGCTGCGACTGCTGCGTTTCGCGTGGTGTCTGCAGCGCTCACCTGCGCATTGTAGCTGGTAGTAGCATTTTCCTTGCTCGTCGCTGCCGTGTTGTTGGCGCTGGTGGTGATAAGTGTGTTGGTTGCGTCTTTGTTGGCCGTCTTGCCAGAGTTTGCGTTGTTGGTTCGGTCGATGTTGGATTGTTGCGTCTCACCAAGCTTTGACTGCGAGTTGCTAATGACTGCTTCTGCCTGCGTGGACATTGCGGAGACGGCAATAGCGTTTGTGGCAAGTGACGTTGCGGCCCCAATTCCACCACTTATCAGGCCACCGATTGCACCGGCTCCCGCGCCTGCGGGACCTGCCGTAAGAAACCCACTGGTAGCGCCACTGGCCACACTGTTGATAACACCACCTGCCGCGCCTACAGCTGCCGTTGCGTTTGCCTTGTCGCTCTCGTTGTTTACGGTCTCGCGCGTCATACCAGCATCCCAGGCCTGGATGGCCTGAGCCAAAGCGTTGCTTAGAGTCGCGTCTTGGCTTGCCGTGCTGTTGGAGTTTGAGTTGATCGTATCGTTTGCCGTGGTCTGCGCCGCGGCGTTGTCCAGTAAATTGTCTGCTGCGTTGTTGGTCGTGGTCCTGGCTGCGGTTGCCGTCGTGACTGCGGCATTGTATCCGGCATTGGCAACGGTTTGGCTGTTGCTGCTTGCCGTGGTAGCGCTTGCATCTGCATTGGTCTTGGCCGTGTTTCTGTCGTTATCCTGCTGGATACGACTAAAGTGTGTCCCAAAGTCATTTTGCTTGGCTGCGGAGAGTACCACCGAGAAGCCTGGGATACTCCACTCTCGAAGATGCTCGTACCACCGGCCAGACATGTTGAAAGTGTGGCTATCGACATTAGCAAAGTTAATCTGGCTGCTGCTGGTGCCACCTATACCATGTATAACCCCAGACAAATTGAGGTAGGGAAAGACTAGATTAGCTGCAACGTCCATGGTGAGGACGTTGCTTGTGTCCTCGATTCGTACCAGCTCGGAGTTACCCCTTTCATCGGTGATTTCAAGCGCAGAGTAGGGATAGGTATATAGCTTTGCGAGGTTTGCGTAGTGCGCCCCATATCCCCAATCTGTCTTTGAGCGCGTGAATACCTGCTTGGATACTCGATTGTATTCGGCCACCTGGTAGCACGTGACTCCGGCGAAGGCAAAGCCAGCGCCAACGCTCAAAAGCTCCTTGGCGCAGAAGAAGACACATTGAATGGTCTGCTTGAGCTGCGGCATATTCGTAGTGACACTATCGAGGAAGGTGTTTAGGTCACCTGCGGCCATAGCGACTAGCTCCAGGGCCGGTGCGCCTGCAATATCCACATAAGAGGGGGCCGGGGTCTGCCACGAATTGTCAGACTTGGTGCCCCAGCTGCCCTTGGGGTCTCCGCTCATGGCCACGACTGCATACATGTCACCCGTGTTGAGCGCCGTGGCCTGCGTCTTGGTCACCTTTTGGAGGTCACCATAATTGATATCCTCTGAGAGAAGGTTGGCACTGTTGGCAATGGGGTTTGCAAGGTAGGTGTCTGCCGTGGTGCCAAAGAGTGGGGCGTGGCCACGCTCCAGGATCATAGACGTGATATCAAGCCCATAAATCCAAGTTGTCCAGGCATCATCAAGCAAGACCAATTGAGACGTGTTAGGCGCGAGGAATCGAGCTTCACGGATGAAGTAAAACCACTCCCTAACGCCTGTCTTGTCCTCGTACTCAACTGGGCTATCGTCATTCGCAAAGAGATTGTAAGTTACCCTTACATAGTTATAGTTGCTTGCCACGTCGAATGGCAGGGGAACGTTGAACGTAAGATCCGAGTGTAGCTCCTTGAATTTGGTATCCCACCTAAAGCACTCATCATCTGGGATTGCGTCAAACCACTTGTCTCGCTCGGCTGCACTGCCAAAGTATACGACATTGCCAAGGCCAGACAAGACACGCTGCCCTACGTGCGCTTCTCCCTGGTCCCAAGGCACAGAACATACCTGGATGCTCATTTGCGAATAGTCATAGCGTGCATAGTCCAGGTTGTTTTGGTAATCGTAGACGTTGACGTTATCGGCGTGAGGAAACCCTTTTTTTCCAAGGTAATGAAAGTCCGGCATTGGCCTACCTCCTCAAGGCTTTTGGAAACAGTATAAAACGCAGATGCCCCACCTGCAATTTATGCAGATGGGGCAACGGGGAAAGGGGAGAAGCAGGGGCAAGCCTATTGTAGCCTACTCCGTGGGCTTGTATGTCACATCGTCACCGCTCGGAGTGTAGACAAGGTTGCTGTTGGTCTCCACAAAGGACTCCTTGGCCGTCTCCTCCTCGGCTGCGGTAACTGTGGCTGTAAAGGTCGCAGTGTAGTTAGTGGCCTTGGAGTCGGAAGGATTGACATAGGCGGTCTTTGCAGTGACGGCAATCTTATCGCCAACGGCAAGGTTTCCGCCCCGCTGGACGTGGAGCACGCCGTCAGGGGTAACGCGCGTGCGGCTGTTGAGCGTGACGGGGGTAGTGGTCGAACCCTCGGTGTGGGTGGCCGCGACGGTGTAGGTGGCTGCATCCGGCTCCACTGCTACCGGCGTACCGGTAGGCGTGACGGAGCCCGTAAGGGCAAGGTTGAGCTTGATTGAGCCACCAAGCGGGACGTTCGCAGCCTTGGGCGTGATGGTCATCCCAGTTGCGGCCATCTTGATGGTAGGAATGGTGGTTGCCGTGTCCGTGGTATACAGAACGCAGTTCGCCGCAGGGTTCATTCCGATCATCTGGTCGTGGAAGAGGTAGTACTTGTACGTGCGGTTGGCCGGGTTGTAGAAGGGAGGCTCGATGCCATACCACACGTCACGCGCGTAAATGAAGTCCTCGGAAGTGAGGGCGGCGTACACGTTCGGGATGGGGAACTCGGGAACGATGATCTTGCGGAAGTTGACCTCTGCACGCTCGACATGGAAAAGCTCGGCCAGTGCCATTACGTCAAGATAGGCGTCGGTCTCGGGAGTGACCCACAGTACAAGTGTGCGTGGGGACTCGAAAACGGGAACGTCAATCTGGTTGTAGCGCATGCTCGGGAACTGCATCATCCCGGCATCGGTGCGGATCTTGACGAGAAGCTCCTGTCCAAGCTCCTTGGTTGTCGGTGCAGCCGTGATGTTGCGGCGATACAGACTGTAATACTTGTCTGCCATGGCAAACGTATTGATCATGACCTGCATCTCGTCGTAGTTGTCGGAGCTGCGCTGCTGGTCAAGGGTGGCCGCAAGCAGGTTGTCAAGGCCGTAGCCGGAGCCCTCGCTCATGACTCGGGCAAGCTCGTAGCGGCTCCAAGAGAACTCGTAGCGCCGGTGCTGGTTCACCGAATAGAACCACTCCTGGAACTCGGGCCTCTCAAGCTTGAGCAGCGTCTCGTCATCGAGCTTGTAGCTGTGTGCCTTCATGTACTTCACGGCGACGTGGCGCTCGGTGTTGCCGAACTCGGCCGCAGGCTTCTTGAGCTCCCGAAGGGGGTTCTCGAAAAGCTTGCTCTCGACGTAGTTGCCCATGAAGCCAACAAGCAGGTTTGAGAAGCCATTGAGCAGGTCTCCGTTATAGGGGTTAAAAAGTTCCTGTACCGCTGCCGCATAACCCGCAATGTCGGGGTTGGGGATACGCTGCTGAAAGTCGTTGCTTCCCTCAATCCAGGCCTTCGATAGGATGGTGCTGTTCTGAATTGCCATTTAAAATCACTCCTTCTGTGGTGAGTTGTGGGGGCTGTAATCCCGCTTCCCTATCTGGCTTCCCAGTTCGGCAAGGCTCACATATGGTTCTTGTGGTTCAGGTTGTCCCATACCTTGCACAGAATCCAAAGGGCCAGGATTGCCAGGACCAGATACGGAACCACTATCTCCATGCCGTTCCACACTTGCGCCGCTCCTTATGAGAATGCCGAACTGGTTTTGCAGACTCTTGTTCTGCTCGATAAGCGCCTTGTTCTGTGCCATAAGCTGCTCTACAAGCGCCTTGTACTCTTCTGGTGTATCTTCTGCGGTACCATCCGCTGCACCAGTAGTCTGCGGCTCAATGGTAGCACTCGGTTCATTGTTTGTCGAAACACTCGGTTCGGTTCCGGGCTCGGCCTGCGGCTTTTGGTTTTTCATTGTTAGTGCTCCTTCTCTGCCAGCTTGCGGATGCGCTTTGCGAGGTCGTGCACGATGTCCTCGTCTGTCACCTTGATGCGGCAGTCCCCAGCAGCGTGCACGCGCCACTCGTCCAGCTCGTCGGCGATGCGCTCCCAGCTGTCGGCGGGCTTGTGGCTGATGCCAGACGGCATGTAGTCGAAGCTTCTACCGTACGTCCAGCAGTTGATGACGCTCGCACACTCTGCGAGGACGATGCTGATTACTTCGGCCTTCTGCCCATCGTCTAGCCACACCGTGTCGTCCACGTGGATTGGCACGCCGTCGCGGTCGCGCGGCAGCTCCACCATCTCCGCGTCGATGCGGTCGGCGAGGGCGTGCAGCTCGGCTTTATCACCACTGTCTATGATGCCGCCGCAAAGGTCGCACCACTTGCGCAGCTCGTCGCTAATCTTGCTCATTGCCGTCCTCCTTCCCGCCAAGCTCGGCCTCCGCATCCGCCAGCACTTCCTTCCACGCCTTCCTGCAGCCGGTGCGCATCGCGAGCGTCAGCGCGGCGAGTCTCACAAGTTCGTCCGCGTGCTCGTCCATGAAGCGCTTGTATACGGCGTCGGCCATGTACTCCATGAAGTCCCCGTCCTTGTCGTACGTCACGTGGGGCACGCTGTCCCTGAACTCCTTCCACGCCTTGCTGGTTACGCCGTCCCTCACGTCCTTCTCGAGCTGGTTCTCGATGTACTCGGAAATCTGCTTGTCGTTGAAGTCGAACGCGACCTCGACTATGTGCTGCATTGCCCTTCTCCTTCCTGCTCCTTCTTGCTCTTGAGGTACTCCCCCCACTGCGTAGCCATCGCGTCGGCTATGCCGGGGTATGTCTTGCTCCTGAGCATCCCGCGCTGTGGGCTTGGCGGCATGCTGTGTATCCTATGCTTCTCTGCGTCTGGCAGCGCCTCCATGGCCTCATGCACATCGTCCGTGGACCTGAGCTTGGGCAGGCCCTTGAGCCATAGGCACGTGGCCTTGGTCTCCGGCTCGCCGAACATCCAGGGCTGCACGATCTGGTCAGGCTTCCGGTAGAGGCTGCTCATGATGCCGATGGGATTCTCGATTGCGACATGCGGCACCCAGTCAAGCGCGGTGAAGGCAAGGAAGAAGCCGATGCCCATCTGCTGCCGTCCGTCGCGCCGCTTCTCGTCGAACCAGCGTGCGCCGCTCACCGCGAGGTTCGTGCATGGGGGGAATGCGAGCACGGCATCCCATGCGAGCTTCGCCACCTGCAGGGCGTCCGCCTGGATGTGCCACTCGGGATGGTGTCCGGAGGTGGGCTGGAGGTCGCACGAATACGCCTCGATGCCCATCCTACGCAGGCACTCCGTCACAGCCTGGCTCTCCTCGCATGCGCAGAGCACGCGCGGGGCGCTAGAATGGCCCATAATCGCCCTCCTTTTCCCTGGAAACGAATGAAGCCACCCATAAGGCCGTTTGGCCCTGGGTGGCTCCAAAAGTGTTGGCAAAGCTCCCCGCCACCGAGGAATGACGTTGCACTCGTCACGTGCGCTGGTGTCCATCACAGACCGCAAATCCAGATCTACACAGACCAAAGGCACCGGGGCTTCACCACTTCAAAGCTTACCACAGCGACCTAATCAAAGGGCACTGTGTCGGGCTGCTGGTAACCCTGCTGCGGCTGCTGGTAACCCTGCTGCGGCTGCTGGTAACCCTGCTGCGGCTGCTGGTAACCCTGCTGCGGCTGCTGGTAGCGCTGGGGCTGCTGGGGCTGCTGCGAGGTCTCGCGCTGCATAAGCTCAAGCTCGTTAACGACAACCTCAAGCTTGGAGCGCTTCTTGCCGTCCTTGCCCTCCCAGCTGCCATAGCGCAACTTGCCATCAATGGCCACCTTTGAACCCTTGTGCAGCAAGCCAGCCAGGGCATCCGCGCGCGTGCCAAAGATGATGCAATCGACAAAGTTAGGCACATTCTCCCACTGGCCACTCTGAGGGTTGCGGTGCCTGTCGTTGACCGCGACGCCAAAGGAAAGAACGGACGTATTGCCAGCCTGCCTAAGCTCTGGGTCTCGCGTGAGATTGCCGGAGATGGTCACAATGTTGATGCTCATTTGTCTGCTCCTAGTCCAAAAAGCTCTGCTTGATATCCGTAATCGTGTCCGTGATCTGCTGTTTTTCGGTCTCGGTGAGTGGGTGCCCATACATGCCTAGTACCTCGCCGACGACTGCCAAGAACGTCTTTGCTTGCGCAATTGACACATCGCGTATCAGCATCCGGTGCGTTTCATTGGTAAAGTAATCGGCATAGATCTCCGCATCGGCTCGAATCTTCCGATACTCCTTACGGGCCACAATGTGCAATGCCCATGGCTGCGCAACCTCCCTTGCTTGGTAGACCCATCTATCCAGCTTCTTCATATGCGTTTCCCTCCCTTCTGGCCCTGCCTTACGAATATTAGTATAGGCAACCTGTTAACAGTGTCAACACTCTAGGGGAAATTATTTTTAGCGGATACCCATGAATTCGAGCACATTTAGGAAGGTCTCACGCAGTGCCGGAGACTCGTAGCGCAATGCGCCGAGGTACCAAAACTTGTTGAGTAAAGTGAGGTAGTCGCTGGATCTCTCTATTGCCTGGTAGTCGAGTGTCGCGTCACTCTTGGTAAGGGCAAACACGTTTGCAGCGTCCTTTGGTAGCTTGCTGCTTATCCAACAAAGCCCCTGGCCGTAGTCAATCCAGATCGCGTAGACGTTCTCCCCGTAGCGGATTGCATAGCAATACCTGGCTGCAGCACTCTTCTTCTCGATGTCACCCGTATCATCGACGTTGAAGACGTTTCCAAAGACCATATCAGACTCCTTGCTACCGTTGAGCATCCGGCCCACAAGAGTCTGGGTCTCCCTGTCCTCCTTGTCCCATGGCTCGACATAGTGCAGCAAGACGCCCTTGCCTTTCCAAAAGCTGTAGCCAAAGTCTGGAATCTTGTTGATGCCCAGATAGCGCATATATGGGCAAGTGAGGTCACACGCATTGCCGAGTATATATACGCGATATTGCGCCCCTCCGGGCTGCTGCCTTGATACGGAGTCGAGAAGGTTGGCAAAGATTAGAAATTCGTTTGGCAGGTATCTGTGGTACCTGTCCTTTCGGTCTATGATTGCCTCATCGAAGATAAAGCGCCTTACATTTACATAGGTGCGCTTTTTCTCGGTTTGAAATGCAGTCAAAGCCACGAAGTAGCACATTGGCTGGTACTTGGGCTTCTCGCAATATTCATCCGTCTCGGGGTCTTTGTCGGGTTCCTTGGCTATATAGCCAACTTGGCCGATAACTTTGAAAAGGTAATTTGTAAAAAGCCCTGCATTTTGCAACTTGTCAAAGTAGCCAAGGCGCACTACCTTTAGTTCGTCCTTGGTGCGGCAGACCTCGCAGAAGCGCCAGCCCTTTTTGATAAAGTCCTGGACGCACTGCCTGCGAAGGCCAAATGTCTTGCCGATGCCCTTGGCACCCACCACGATGCAGATCTCTCCTTGATGCCCGGTCTGCCGTGAGAATGTGTCTGCCCAGTTGTAAAAGCGCTGCTTATCCATCGTATATCATCTCCCGGACATTAATTAGTCTGTCACATGTGACTATCAAGGGCTCTGTGTTGACGCTTGGGCGATTTTGCAAGGCG